>Ga0256842_1003235_pt1 | contig 11020 bp, 8 predicted proteins | sample 4559240metaG_FD_185973 | JGI IMG/M metagenome (GOLD analysis project Ga0256842, IMG submission 185973) | Hydrothermal vent microbial communities from Guaymas Basin, Mexico - 4559-240 | ecosystem: Environmental > Aquatic > Marine > Hydrothermal vents | place: Mexico: Guaymas Basin | collected...
CAACACTCGTAATGATGGCATATTAAACTTTTCTATCCACTCCTGCCCTTTTGACATTAAACTACGCAAGGCAGTTGGCGAAGTGTAAAATTGGTTTACTTCGTGCTTATTTATTATTTCCCAATACCTGCTTGGTGTTGGATAAAGAGGAGTTCCTTCAAACATTACAGTAGTTGCCCCTTCCAATAAAGGGCCGTATACTATATACGAATGGCCTGTAATCCAGCCGATGTCCGCAGCACAGAAATATACATCACCTGAGCTATATTGAAATACATTGCGGAAAGTATAAGCCGTATAAATCATATAGCCACCAATGGTATGCAATACTCCTTTGGGCTGCCCTGTGGAGCCACTTGTATAAAGAATAAACAACGGATCCTCAGCATCCATAACTTCAGAGGGAGCATCCTCACAGGCTTTATCCATTTCGTCATGCCACCAAAAATCGATTTTATTATTCCATTGTATATTTTGCGAAGTTCGTTTTACAACAATATTAGAATCTACTGTTGGGCACTTTGCCAAAGCCTCGTCAGCAGTATCTTTAAGATTTATGATTTTATCGCCTCTAAAACCACCATCTGATGTAATAAGTACCTTGGCTTCGGCATCCTGAATTCTCTCAGCCAAAGCATTGGATGAAAATCCAGCAAAAATCACTGAGTGAATAGCTCCAATACGAGCACAAGCAAGCATTGCTATGGTAAGTTCAGGAACCATTGGCAAATATATTGCTACCCTATCGCCTTTTTTAACGGCATGATTGCGAAGCACATTAGCAAAGCTTTTTACTTCAAGAAAAAGCTCTTCGTAAGTATATTTTCGTGTGGCTTCATTAGGATTGTTAGGCTCCCATATTAATGCTGTTTGTTCGCCTCTTTGAAAAAGATGACGCTCAAATATATTCTCAGTAATATTTAATTTACCTCCTTTAAACCATTCTACCTTTGGCTTATGAAAATCCCATGAAAGAATATTATCCCATTTTTTACGCCAGAAGAAAGTTTCGGCAATATTTGCCCAAAAACCTGTTGGATTTGCAATACTTCTTTGATATTCGTGTAGATATCCGCTTAAGGACGTTATTTTTGGAACCATAATCTTGCTTTGTTAGTTTGTGTTTATTTTGTCAATAATTGAGCATTTAGTGTCTCTCAGTAAAACATAATAGTAATCCTAATTTTTGACCTCCCAAAGTTAGCAAAATAACTCAATGTTCATGAAACTTATTAGAAATATTTTTCAGATAAGAACATATCATTTAATAGATAATTATAAAATGCAAAAAGACCGTTACATATTTCATGAAACGGTCTTTGGTTATTCTATCTATTATGGTTCTATACTCTTTTTTTTACATAAACTTATATGACTCTATAATTTCTAATGTATCAGGGTTCATAACCTCAATAATAATTTCGTCGCCATCAATATGGAAAAACACTAATGCATATTGCGATGAGAAAACATCCAAATCATCGGTCCAAGGCATAATTTCTTTGGCGTAATAAGGAGCTCCTGCGGCACCATTTACAATCTGCACAAATTCTCTATTGAGTTTCAACCTCTCACCTTTCCAATCTTTAGGATATATTTTTGAATCATTATCGATATGTAAGCGTGTATAATTATGCTCATCACCGGTAAGTAAAATTCTAAATTTCGAACTTTTATTTACAAGTATATCAAGGAATTCGTCGCGGCGCTCAATAATACCTTTTTCTACAGCTTTACCTGCAATATAAGGTCTTATACTATTATCACCATTATACCACATATCGTTTTTAGCATGTCCTCCATTGGGGAATGCCGGTGTATGTATTGTCACAAATACGTGACGTATATTTTCATCCTTCTCAAAACCCTCGATTTGTTCTGCAAGCCATTTCAACTGATTATCCATAATATAGCCATGTACATTACCACCTATTTGTGGTATAATACGGTGATTAGGTGTATACAAATAATTAGAATTCAACACTATCATGGCTGTATTACCAAAAGTATAAGAGTATACATTCTTATCGTAGCTAGGAAAATCATCCTTATTTGGATTAGGATCGTATGCAGAGCCATCTTCACTCTTTGGTCCATTGGATGAGTTTTCAAAAAACTCTGCAAATACAGCCTCCGAAGAGTTTGTTTCGAAAGGATAATTATCGATAGCAATATAATTTTCAGGATTACCAAACACCTTCATCAGCACCTCATGATTACCAACTCCTACATTCATAGCTGTACTATGCATATATGGTGACATTGTACGCAACCAATTTGTATATTCAAGGCGTATCTCTTGATCATCAGACTTATACCCATCAATCATATCACCTGTAAACTGCAGAAAATCTACATTTTTATAGGTCAATAATGCGGCAATCTTACGCATTATATATGCATTATGTCCTCCCAAATGGCTTTCGCCTAACTGAGTACCACCTCTACTATCACTAGCAAAAGCAAAGCTAAATTTTGCCTTAGCATTATTATTTGGCGCTGTTTTAATTTTTGATTTAAAATAATCTTCCTTAAAGCTTACCACATAATTATACTCTGTTTCTGCTTTTAGATTATCAATTTTGAAAACATGCTTCTTAGTTTTTTCACTAATATATTTAGTGTCATTAATAAGCAAGTTAACTGCATCTTCTCTATTCGTCCATAAAGTAATAGTCATTGAATTAGGACTTAATGATGTAATAAATGGACCTGCAGTAATACTAGTTTCTATGGAAAACATACCATCTTTTACACTAAAGGCTACGTTTTTGTTGGTAATAATATTATTTTTATTGTCAAGAACTCTGTATCTAATTCTACTCTTACCTTTGGCTTCCCAGTTGGCCATATCATATACTCCAGAAAGGTTTTTGGCAATATCAATAAATGCTTTTCTGTTTTCGATACTAATATGTCGCTTAAAGAAAACCGCATTTTTATATTCCATATCCTCATCAGGATATAGGCCGTAAATAACTGTTCCTTCAAAATCTTTTTTAAATTCTAGAAGGATTCCACCTTCAACACCTTTTTCTATATCCTCAAAATCAGATAATATCCATTCGGCTTTTTTATCATAAACCAAATGAATTTTCCCTTCACTATCAGTAAAATAGTGGCCTTTTTCATTACTTAATATATTAGAGAATACTGAAGGAACATCAACTATTTCAACAGTTTTTGAGATAAATGAATATGTCCCAATCATCAATAACAAAACTGATGAAATTATTATAATTCGCTTATTAAACATAGCATTGATTTTTAATTATTTGACATTATTCTACAATAGAATTTGATTCCATCAAAAGTAAAACAATAATATTTAGGTAAAATCTAATATTTTAAAGGTTTCAATTCGCCCATCAGAACACGAGTACCAATTTTGGCAAGAGCTTTCATTTCGTCCTCACCAGGGTATACAAATACCGGTGCAAGCTTATGCACTCTATCACGAATAAGGTTTGTAAAATCTTGACCATGAGCAATACCGCCAGTAAGCAGAATTGCATCCACATCGCCATGCAATACAGTGAACATCGCTCCTATTTCTTTGGCAATTTGATAAGCCATAGCATCGTATATAAGCTTTGCCTTATCGTCTCCTCTGAAACTACGGGCAAGAACCTCGCGAGTGTCATTAGTTCCAAAATATGCCATCAAACCACCTTTGCCAGTAACCATTTTACGAACTTCTTTCTCGGTATAATCTCCGCTAAAGCATTTATCAATAATCTGCCCTATTGGCAAGTGGCCACTTCTTTCTGGTGAAAAAGGACCTTCTCCATCCAAGCCTTGGTTTACATCTATAACTTTACCTTTCTTATGAGCACCAACAGTAATTCCGCCGCCCATATGAGCAACAATTACATTCAACTCCTCATAAGGTATAGAATGCGACTGAGCATATTCTCGAGCAATTGCTTTTTGATTAAGTGCATGATAAATAGATTTCCTTTCGAATAGCGGATGACCAGCTATTCGAGCAATATCATCAAATTCATCAACCACCACAGGGTTTGCAATAAACGCTCTTGCGCCTTTAATACTTTTTGCCAAATCATCAGCAATAAGACCACCCAAATTACTTGCGTGCTCACCAATTGGGCTATGCCTAAGGTCATATTTCAGCTTTTCGTCCACCTCTATTACACCAGCAGGTACTGGTTTAATAAGACCTCCACGACCCATCACTGCTTCAATACAATGCAAGTCTATATCGTTATTCTTAAGAACATTGATAATAGCATTTTTGCGATATTCGTATTGATCAGATATTTTCTCAAAGGGTTTTAAATCCTCCTCACTATGAATAATATCCTGTTGAAACATTGACCTAGCACCTTGAAATACAGCAACTTTAGTTGAAGTAGAACCAGGATTAATTACTAATATATGATTTGTACAAGTTTTCACTCTATTTTTTTTTGTAAAATAAGACCCTTGCACCTTACTGCAACGGTCTTAAATTCGGTATAATACTTTATTTATAATCCAAAATCGCTTCATCACCACGCAATGCCGAAAGTGTAACCTGAGCCATTGAATCCAACTCTGCCACTCCAGGATAAACATGTACTGTACCCATATTATCAACTCTATCAATGATTTTGTTCACAAACCAACGGCTATTAGCAATTCCTCCAGTGATAATAATACCGTCAATTTCGGAATTAAGCACAGCATACATAGCTCCAATTTCCTTAGAAACTTGATAAGCCATTGCTTCAAACACCTTTGCTGCTTTTTCGTCGCCTTTTGCAACCATACTATCCACTTCTAATGCGCTATATGTTCCCAAATATGCAAATAATCCACCGTTATAATGCAACATATCTAATATTTCAGCCTCATTCTTTCCTGAGTTGAAACAGTATCTTACAACATCACCAATAGGAAGACTACCTGTACGCTCTGGAGAAAAAGGTCCATCACCATCTAGAGCTTGGTTAGAATCAATAACAGCGCCATTGCAATGAGCAGCCACTGATATTCCGCTTCCCAAATGCACAACAATAAGCTTCATCTCGTCATACTTACGCATAAGAGCTTTTGCATGGCGCTTGGCCATAGCTTTTTGATTTAGAGTGTGGAATATTGATTTACGATCAAAATCGGGATGACCTGAGAATCGTGCTAATTCACTAAACTCGTCCACAGTAACTGGGTCAACAATAAAAGAGCGCATACTAGGATAAAGAGTTGAAATTTCTTTGGCCAAAATTCCACCAAGATTTACATGATCATCACCATACTCTGTACTCTTAAGGTCGCTAACAATTGCATCATTCACTTCATAAATACCAGATTTAACAGGCTTCATCAAACCTCCACGGCCAACTACAGCTTGTATACAATCAAGACAAATACCATTCTCATCTAATTCCGACAAAATTTTATCACGACGATAATTTACCTGCTCTAAATAGTGAGAAAAGCGTCCTAAATCTTGATCAGGGTGCATAATATCTTTTAAAAATAGAACATTATAATTTTGATAAATAGCAACTCTAGTAAAAATTGGCCTAGGGTTAATTACTAATATTAAATCTTGATTCATAGTATTATGTGTTTTTATGTTGTGAACAAATTTAGATGGGCTAAATTATGAAATTGTATGAATGAAATAACAAAAAAAAGCACCTATTCTAAATATATAGAATAAGTGCTTTTTTGTATCATAATAGTATAAACATTATACCTTAATTTTCTTTTCGATATCGCCTACATAAGACCTGTATTGCTTATCAGTATCCAATAAGTTATTTACCACTCTACAAGCATGAAGTACCGTTGCGTGGTCTTTATTACCACAGTGAACACCAATTGCTGCTAATGATGAGTTAGTGTATTTTTTAGAAAAATACATTGCTATCTGACGAGCTTGTACAATTTCTCTTTTTCTTGTTTTAGAATTAATAATATCAACAGGAATATTGAAATAATCGCTAACAATTTTTTGAATATAATCGATAGAAATTTCGCGAGTAGTATTCTTAACAAACTTATCAATCATATTACGAGCTAGGTCGAGAGTGATATCCTTTTTGTTTAATGACGAATGTGCCACTATGGAAACCATTGCTCCTTCAAGCTCACGAACGCTAGTAGAAATACTATAAGCTAGGTATTCGATAACATCCTCAGGCATTTTTAAGCCATCTTTATAAAGCTTATTATTAAGAATTGCGATACGAGTTTCCAAATCTGGAGTTTGCAAGTCTGCCGCTAATCCCCACTTAAAGCGCGAAAGAAGACGAGGAGTTATTCCTGCTAAATCCACTGGTGGCTTATCAGAAGTAATAATAAGTTGCTTACCATTCTGATGTAGGTGATTGAAAATATTGAAGAATATATCTTGAGTTTTTTCTTTACCAGCAAGTACATGAATATCGTCCATAATAAGTACATCTATCACCTGATAGAAATGAACAAAATCTTGAGTGCTATTGTTTCTTATTGAATCTATAAACTGACTAAGAAATTGCTCGGCACGAACATAAAGTACAGTTTTTTCTGGATAATTATTTTTTACTTCTAAACCTATTGCTTGTGATAAGTGAGTTTTTCCTAGTCCATTATTACTATATAAAAATAAAGGGTTGAAGGAAGTTTTTCCAGGGTTTTGTGCCACTGCAAAACCAGCAGAGCGAGCAAGACGATTACATTCGCCTTCAACAAAATTATCGAAAGAGTAATTCTCATTTAACTGAGAGTTGATATTAATTTTCTTAATACCGGGGATAATAAATGGGTTAGGAAAAGACTTTGACTTACCTCTATTTAAATCTAAAGGCATAGTTGTAGGGCGATTTTTTGTAGCATTCCTATTTGTAGTAGGTAGATTTATTGCATGCTTATCTTTATTGCTCATAATTATGCTATATTCTAATTTACCGTCTTTTCCAAGTTCTTTCTTTATTGTTTTTCTCAATAAATGAATATAGTGTTCTTCAATCCATTCATAAAAAAACTGGCTAGGAACCTGTATTGTTAAAACATTATTTTTTAATTGAACGGCCTTAATCGGGCCGAACCAATTTTTGAATGCAATGTGATCAATATTATCGTGGATTACCTCCAAACAATTATTCCAAACAGTAATATGGTTTTGTGTCATTATTAAACTACTAAAAAAATCTTACAATATATTTATTAATCTGAATCTGAAAAACGACGTGAACCTTCAATTAACATTTCACTGTTAATAACGCAGTTACAATTTTTAAAACAGCCCCGTATTTCAATGACAAATGTGCACATAAAAAAGTTAGAAAATTTATATTTCTACGCTTGTTTTTTAACTTTTTTTAGCGTATATGTAGGCTCATAGGCTAAATTCTTTTTAGAGTCAAACTCTAAATCAAGCCTTCCTACACGTAATCCTCCCCACCCTGAGTGACTTATCTTCACGAGCTTGCCATCAAGGTTCTTAACCTCCATAGGTGCTTCCATAAAAGTATGTGTATGACCTCCAATAAGATAATCTATATTTCGTGTTTTTGACACAAATTCTACATCACCAATTTTATTTTCTTCCGAAGGGTAATCTACGCCCAAATGTGATAAACAAATAATAAAGTCGCAGGATTTTTCTTTTAATAACTTTGCATATTCGTTGGCTTTTTCTATAGGATCTAAATATTTAGTATCACCATAACTTTTTGATGAAACCAAGCCATCTAACTTAACTCCTATTCCTATAATTCCAATTTTCAATTCCCCTTTTTCAATAATTTTATAAGGAATAGTTTTATCTTTCATTATCGTATCCGAAAAATCGTAGTTGGAACATATAAAAGGAAACTTTGCATGCACAGAAGCTTTGCTCAGTCCATTAAGTCCGTTATCGAACTCATGGTTGCCAATAGTAGAAGCATCGTAGCCCATTTTACTCATTAATTTAAACTCAAGCTCGCCTCCATAAATATTAAAGAATGGTGTGCCTTGGAAAATATCACCAGCATCCAATAACAATACATTATCTTCTTCCTGACGTATACTATTAATTAAGGCTGCTCGCTGTGCGTATCCGCCTTGATTTGCGTACTTTTTATCATTTGCAGGAAATGGCTCCAATCTACTATGCTGATCATTTGTACTTAGTATGGTAAGCCTAATTTTTGAATCATCTGATTTTTGCGAAGCATACAACATCCCTGGCACAAAACTCAAGGCTGCTACACTTCCTAATATTTTTATAAACTCTCTTCTATTCTTTTCCATTAGCACAAAATTTGCATATTAATTAAATACATCCATAAAGATATATTCTACTCATTCTCCTATCCTTAATCCTTATAAGTAATTCGGGAAACAGTATCAGCAGTTAATTTTAGATTATTAGCATTCAAATTTTCGAGATAATTCAATAAATTATTTCTTATAAGTATTCCTGTATAAAATATAGAATCACTTTCTTGAAAGAAATTCATATTATCACCTCCATTAGCAGCATAATCACTTGTAACAACCCAATAATAAGCAGTAGTATCAAACTCATTTCCGCCTATGGTCGCATTATAGTTTATAGAATCGGTATACTCAACCTCTAATCCTGAAATAGGCTGTCCACCCGATTTATATATATATGTCAGTAAGTGTTTCATACCTTTTGGACTTAAATGAACTAGAGTCGCCTGATTTTCGAAAGGAAGAACCTCAAAAACATTTCCTTTAATAATTTCACCCTTAGGTAATGTGTTTCTAATGCCATAATAGTTATACATCGCAAAATCAACATTAAAATCTACTTCCTTACTAATCTCTATTCGCATAGCATCAGCAATTAAGTTATTTAATGCACCACTTGGGCGCTTTCGGCTTAAGCCTTGCTCCGAATCAACAATATACTCTTCCATTACACTATCAACTCCAACTTTATATATTGCAATTATAGAATCATACTCCGCATCAGCTTGTATATTCAAATCTTTACTTACCGAATAATATTGTGCACTGTCTTTCAAAACCACTTTTGGTTCATGCGAAAAATTGCATGAAATCATAGTAAATAGTAATAATGAAATTATTATATATACTTTTCTCATAATTATATTTAATAAAAGCAACTCATGTATAAAATATTGATATACTGAATTATAAACAAAAAACCTTCTCTTTACTGTTAGTTATTTATGACTATTATATTAGAAATTAAAAATTAAATGATTGGATATATCAATTAATCAATAATTTCTAAACGTAAAAATAGTACTTTTGATGTTTATATTAACATAAATTATTATTTTAAATATGTATACTTCAGAAACTAAAATTAGAGTAAGATATTCGGAAACCGATCAAATGGGTTATGTGTATTATGGCAACTACCCTGCCTTTTACGAAGTTGGCCGAACAGACGCTCTTCGACAATTGGGAACCACATATCATACTTTAGAAGAAAAAGGAGTAATGATGCCAGTAGCTAGCCTAAGCATAAAATACATAAGACCCGCAAAATACGATGATTTACTTACAATCAAAACCATTGTAAAAGAATTACCAAAAATGAGAATGCACTTTTTTTATGAAGTGTATAATGAAGCAGGAGATTTATTAAATGTAGGCGAAACTGTATTAGCTTTTATCGATATGAAAAGAAACAGACCTGTAGCTTGCCCAGAATGGCTTACTGAGTTATTTGCAAAACAAATGGGATTCTAAATTATTAAGTAAAACACTAAACACATAAAACAAAAACTATAAGCATATGCAACAAATCAAAAATTTACTTATACTATTAACAATCATGACTTTGAGTATCAATTCATTTGCTCAAATGTTAAACAATCTAACAATTGAAGGTAGTATTATTAACCCACAAAGCGAGTATATTACTTTCTCTAAACTTGGTGGTAGCCAAATGATTGCAATAGATTCCGTGAAAATTTCGAGCAGTAATACATTTTATATTACTGAGGATATTAAAGATGCAAATTTCTATCAGTTAAGCAATGGATCTAACCAATATACTATTCTTATTCTTCAACCTGGAGAAAATTTAGAAGTAAAAATTGATGGACTAAAGATGTTACAACCTAGTGGGATTAAAGGATCACCAATAACACAGCATTTATACACTATGCTAGTAAAGATAAATTCTTTTGATACCGAAATGAAAAAATTAGAGCTTGAGTATAAGAACTTAGCAGATGATGACACTAAAGATGAAAAATCAAAAATATTGATAGCAAAATTTCAGAAAATTAATAACGCAAAAACAGAATATATAAAGTCTGAAATTTATACAAAACCAAGTCTTGCTTCTTTATTATTTATTGAGAAGTTACCAATTGACGATAATCTAGATTTATATATTAAGCTTGATAAAGCATTATATCCAAAATATAAGAATAACGATTTTGTATTGAATGTACATTCAAAAGTACAGTCAAAAATCAAGCTCGCACCAGGCAGTATGGCTCCTGAAATTAGCCTACCATCTCCTGAAGGTGATTTGGTAAAACTATCTTCACTAAGAGGTAAGGTTGTTTTAATCGACTTTTGGGCATCGTGGTGTAGCCCTTGTCGCCGCGACAATCCACATAATGTAAAACTTTATGCTAAATACAAAAGCCAAGGTTTTGAGATTTATGCTGTATCGCTAGACAAAACAAAATCAAACTGGGTAAAAGCAATAAAGGACGATAACCTTACATGGACTCATGTTAGCGACCTTAGATATTGGCAATCAAAAGCTGCCAAAGAATATGGCGTAGGAAGCATTCCTTTTACTGTTCTTATTGATAAAGATGGTAAAGTGATAGCTACTAAACTAAGAGGCCCAGCTCTAGACAAAAAGCTTAAAGAGATATTTGGAAATTAGTGTTTTCAAAAGCTCGTTACTTCGGTACGATTTTTCTAAGAAAGAAACGTGCCGAAGTAACGGGCTTTTGAATTTTAAATTTAGTTTCTATAATCATTGGGATAAGAATTAGGTCCCGATAGCCATCGGGAGGGAATTAGGAATTAAGAATGAGGAATGGATAATTATGAATTAAGAGTTTATAACTAT
>Ga0256842_1003236_pt1 | contig 11019 bp, 7 predicted proteins | sample 4559240metaG_FD_185973 | JGI IMG/M metagenome (GOLD analysis project Ga0256842, IMG submission 185973) | Hydrothermal vent microbial communities from Guaymas Basin, Mexico - 4559-240 | ecosystem: Environmental > Aquatic > Marine > Hydrothermal vents | place: Mexico: Guaymas Basin | collected...
GGACTCAATTGGATTATTTTAATGAAAATCATGAGATTATTTTGGAGTGCTTAGGGGATAATTACGAGGAGTTTTATGATTAGTTGTTTTATATTAGTTTAAGTTTAGAGGGGTGATGAATGTCGGTCCTTTCCTAATAGTTGAGCTATTGGTTTATCTTCAAAATATTGTGGAGTCATATATAGTGGTGTACCTGTAAAACGCAAGCCATTGATGATCATAGCGACCATAGCGTCCCCATGGCTCAGTGTTCTTTGATCTCCTAATTTTTTTGTTTTTATTTTATTTATTTTTGTAAAACAGATGCTATCCTCCTAGTTTATATATTAATTCCCTATTATATTTGTTTAAGTTTATAGGGGTGACTAATGTCGGAATTTGCAAGTGATGTTTCAAATAGAGAGACAAATATTAAATTTAAAAATGGTTTTGATTATATATATAAAAAATATTCTGATTATTGGCTTGTTAAACTGTTAAATCATGGTTTTAAATATGGCATCCTTCATCATCCATAAGTAGTGTAAATTTATAAGACCCTGAATCAAATTCAGGGTGACGAAAGTTCGTCGTTCCGTGCTTGACACGGAATCTAACTATAAACTAATCATCAAAAAGAGTATCTTCTTTTTCCTCTTCTTCTTGTTTTTCTTCCTCTTTAGGACATCTTGCAATACTAACAACTTGATCACCCTTATCAACATTAACAATTGTTACACCACTTGTATTTCTTCCTGCTTTTCTAATAGTTTGCATATCAACTCTAATCATCTTTCCAATACTTGTTAATGCCATTAAGTCTTGTTCTTCATTTACAATAACATTACCAATAACTTTTTTACCCGTTCTTGGAGATAATTTCATTGATATAACCCCACTACCAGCACGATTTGTTAATCTATATGCTTCAACTTCTGTCCGTTTCCCAATACCTTTTTCACTTACAGTCAATAGTTCTTGTTGTTCATTTTCAATTACATCTGCATCAACTACAAAATCATCTTCACTCTTAAACTTAATACCTCTAACACCTCTTGTACTTCGTCCTTGGTTTCTAGTCTTATCTATATCAAATCTAATAACTTGACCATTTGCTGTAAATATCATAAGATACTTTGAGTTTGGATGAGTTATTTGAGCTATTACAATCTCATCAATTACATTATCATTTTCATCTGTATCAAGAACTATTGCTCTTACACCATTTAGTCTAATATTATTAAACTCACTTAATGCTGTTCTTTTTACAATACCATTTTTGGTAAAAAATGCCATAGATTTACTATCATCAAAATCATTTGTTGGGATAATTGCCATAATCTTTTCATCAGGCTTTAAATTAATAAGATTTACAACAGCTTTACCTTTTGCAATTCTGCTTCCTTCAGGAATTCGATAAACTTTTAGCCAATAGAGTTGCCCTAGATTTGTTACAAACATAAGAGTATCGTGAGTATTTGAGATAAAGAAACTCTCTATAAAATCATCATCATAAGTTGTAACGGCAGTTTTACCTTTTCCACCACGATTTTGTTTTTCATATGATTTTATAGATACTCGTTTAATATAACCTCTGTGAGTAATAGTCACAACCATTGGCTCATTTGGAATCAAATCTTCCATATTAATATCATCATAATCATCAACAATCTCTGTTAATCTTTTACTTGAATATTTATTAGAAATTTCAATAAGTTCCTCTTTTATAATTCCTGTTAATATCTCTTCACTTTTTAAAATTCCATCAAGATAAGCAATAATTTCTCTTAGTTCTGCTAGTTCATTTTCAAGATTTTCAACTTCAAGACCTGTTAATTTTCTAAGTTTCATATCCAAAATTGCATTTGATTGAATAGTTGATAAATCTAGTTTACCAATAACAGCTTCTCTAGCATCATTTGTATCATTAGATTGTCTAATTAAAGCTATCACTTCATCTATATTTTCAACTGCTTTTAAAAGCCCTTCCACAATATGAGCTTTTGCTTTTGCTTTTTCAAGTTCAAAAATAGTTCTTCTAATAATTACAGTTTTTCTATGTTTAATAAATAGGTCAAGAAGCTCTAAAAGTTTAAAGATTTTTGGCTCTTTATTTGTAATTGCTAAGATTATTATACCAAATGTTGTTTGCATCTGTGTAGATTTAAAAAGATGATTAAGAACTATCTCACTCATAGCATCTCTTTTAAGTTCAATTACAACTCTAATACCATCCCTATCACTCTCATCTCTAATCTCAGATATACCCTCAAGAGTTTTGTCTCTAACTAAAGCAGCAATATTTTCTATTAATCTTGATTTATTCACTTGATAAGGAAGCTCATCTATCACAATAACATCTCTGCTACCTTTTTGCTCTATATGAGTTTTTGCTCTTACTTTTATACGCCCTCGCCCAGTTGTATAAGCATCATTAATACCTTTTTTACCAAAAATAATACCACCAGTTGGAAAATCAGGACCTTTTATAATTTGTAAAATATCTTCAATTGAACAATTAGGATTTTCTAGTCTATATATATGAGCCTCAATTATCTCATTTGGTCTGTGAGGTGGAATATTTGTTGCCATTCCAACAGCAATCCCAGAACTACCATTAATAAGTAAATTTGGTGAACGTGAAGGAAATACCTCTGGTTCACGCATACTATCATCGTAGTTTGCTACAAAATCAACAGTATCTTTATCAATATCTGCCAAAAGCTCATCAGAAATTTTACTCATTCGGGCTTCAGTGTAGCGCATCGCTGCTGCGTTATCACCATCAACAGAACCAAAGTTACCCTGACCATCAATAAGAGGCATTCTCATGGCAAAATCTTGAGCCATTCTTACAAGTGCATCATAAACAGAATTATCACCATGAGGATGATACTTACCAATAACATCACCCACAATACGAGCTGATTTTTTATAAGGACTTCTATACGATAAATTAAGATCACTCATAGCATATAAAATTCTTCTGTGAACTGGTTTTAGTCCGTCTCTAGCATCTGGTAATGCTCTACCAATAATTACACTCATAGAGTAGTCAAGATAACTAGTTTTTATACTATCTTCTATTAATATATTATCAATATTATCTTCGTTAGATAGAATATTCATAAGACTCCTTGAAAATTTTAAAATTAGAAATATTATATCTAAAATCCTCTTATAAATGACCTCTTTTTAGATATAATAAAACAAAAGGATTTTGTTATGTTTAGATATATTTTGATATTGATTATGTCAATATTTGCTTTCGGTTTAGAGTTAAGTATGATTGATAATAAAATTGTAGAGTCTACTGATGATATATTTAAGCAAAGTTCAATATATACACACAAAAAACTTCTACAATGTTCTCCTCAGATTGATTTAACATATAAGGTTTTAAGTTCAAAAAAAGTTAAGTTAATTCCAAAAAGTAGATTTAAATCTTCAACCACTTATAGTTGCACATTAAATAGTAAATTTTTTGATGTTAATGCTAGTTTTAAATATAGAACAGATAATTTTAATATGTTAAATTTTGATTATTTTAAAGGTGAAAATATATTAAGAGTTGAATTTAATGATATTATTGATTTAAAAACTATTAAAAATTCTATTACCATTAATAAGATAAATAAACTATCTAAAAGTGCATTAAATTATTCTATATCTGCTAAAGATACAACTTTACTTTTAAAAATAAATGAGTCTGTGGGGAAAAAGTTTGAAATAATAATATCTTCTAAATTGAAAAATATAGCAGGTAAAAGTATAGATAAAGAGATAGTCAAAGAGATAAATAGTTACAAAAAGAGTCGTTTAGATGTTAAGATTAATGATAAGATGAAACCGATGATAATATCGGATACTCCACAAATGATAGCTGTTAAAAATGGTAAATTTGTGATGAGAGTATATTTTGATGATACATTTGATGAAGGTTATGATTTTAAAAACTTTTTTGAGGTAGGGGGAGTTAATAATTATAGAATTAATGGTTATGGAGAATATTTAGATTATGATATAAGAGAAGATAGTAATATTAGCTCTTATTATTATATTGATATTCAAAGTGATGAGTTCAAACCTAATAATAGATATACTCTTAAAATTCATAAAGGTTTTAGCCATTATCAAGAGTTAAAAGAGGATATTAGTTTTGCTATTAAAAGTAGTGATATGAAAAAAGAGATTCTCTTTGATGCTAAAAAGCCTTATGTTAGCAATGTTGGAGAGCTTGGATTTAGCTCTATAAATATTAATAGTGCATCATTGATAATAGAGAGTATTCCTAAAGATAATTATAGATATTTTATTAACTATAGTGGTGCAAATTCTAAATATATATCAAAATATACTCAAGAGATTTTTAGCAAAGAGCTAACCCTAAATTCTCCAAAAAATACTCAAATAAAACATAAATTTTTAATTCAAGATTTAACTTCAAACTTAAAAAATGGAATCTATAAAGTTACAATAGAGTACGAAGATAGAGATTTAAATGGAAATATTCTAAACAAATCAACCTCTAAAACTATTTTTGTATCTGATATCGGAATTATGGCAAATATATATGCCAATGGGGCTTTTGTCTCTGTAAATTCTTTGTCTTCTGCAAAACCTATAAGCAATGCGAAAGTTGATATTTATTCTAAAAATAATATTTTAATAACCAGTGGATATAGTGATAAAGATGGTATTCTTAAGATAGAAGAGATGGGAATAATTACTAAAAATCCAAAAGTGATAGTTGTAACAAAAGATGATGATAAGAGTTTTTTAATTCTTGATAAATCATTAAATAAGGCTACACTAAGTTCTATAACAAAAATAGAAGATAAATTTAAGGGATATATATATTTTCAAAGTGAGATATTGCGTCCAGATTCTGAGATAAAAGCTTTAATTGTAGTAAAAGATAGAGATTTTTTATCAGCAGATGATATACCTGTTAGAATAGTGATAAGAGGAGTAAATGATAATCAAATTTTATCAAAAGTATATAATACAGATAAGTTTGGTCTTATTGATTTTTCATTTTTTGTTGATAGAGAACTTTCAACAGGCTCATATCAATTATCTTTATATTTTGGTGATAGAGAGATTGGCTCAGAGATGATAGCAATAGAATCTTTTATCCCTCCACAGATTGAAAATCGTATTAATATAAATAGCTTAACTTATCTATCAGGGGAGTTTATAGATGCAAAACTAGAATCTAATTATCTTTTTGGAGCCCCATCAAGTAATCTAAAAGGTACTTTAAGTTTTAATGCAACTCACAAAGATTATACAAATAGTAAATATCCAAATTTTAGTTTTACAAATAATGAATTAAAAAATAGTAATGATTTATCATATATCAAACAACTTGATAATATTAAATTAGATTTAAAAGGTCAAGCAGAACTTAGTATATCAACTCTATCAAGCCAAAAACCCCCATCTATATTAAAAGGTCTAATTGGTCTTAAAATAATGGATGATACTCAACCAGTATCTACATATAAAGAGGTTACAATATATCCATATTCTCAGATGGTTGGTATTTCACTTAATAATAATCATTTTGAAAAAGGTAAATTTTTAGAGGGGCAAACTGCTCTTATTAACCCTATCACAAGTGAGCCTATCAGTAGAGACTTAACTGTTATTATCAAAAAGTTAAATTGGCATTATAGTTTAGTAAATGGAATTTATCAATGGGATAAAGAGATAGAAATTGTAGAGTCATTTACTGTAAAATCAAATACAAATTTTAGTAAAAAAGTGGATGGATATGGTAGTTATATTGTAGAGGTGGTTGATAGATTAGGTTTACACAGTGCAACTAGTGAGTTTGATATTTGGTGGTGGGGTTACGCCTCTTTGTCTCCTCAAAATAGTTTAAATGATATTGATGTAAAGTTTGAAGATAAAAAATATAAAAAAGCTGATACTCTAATTGCCACAATAAAATCACCTATTTTAGATGGAAGAGTTATTATCACTCTTGAAAACAAAAATATAATATGGCACAAGGCATTTAATATAACAAAAGGTGTCAGCAAAATAGAAATTCCAATAGATAGAGATTTAGGCAGAGGGGCTTATCTGCATACTGTTGTTGTTAGAAAAAGTGATACAAGTTCTAATATTACACCATATCGAGCTTCAAGTTATGATTTTGTTAAGTCAGATAGAGATAGTCAAAATATTGATATAAATATAGACTTAGTAAAAACTTCCCGTTCACTCACTACTCAAAAATTAAATATAACAACCGATAGAGAGAGTGCTTTATTAATTAGTGTAGTTGATATTGGAATTTTACAATTAGTTTCTCAAGATATTCCAAAGATATTTAATTTTTTTAGTGATATGCCAACTCAGTTAATTGCATATTTTGACCTATATGATAAAGTTATGAGTTTTATATCAAAAGGAAGTTTACTATCATTTGGTAGTGATGGTATATTTATGTCACTTAAAAAGAAAAAGCATCTTCCTCCCAAAGTTGATAGAGTGAAACCATTTATGTTATGGTCAAATATATTATATACAAAAGATAAAAAAGCCAGTTTTGATATAGAGATTCCAGAGTTTAATGGGAAAGCAAGAGTGGTAGTAATTGCTATTAATAGTGATTCAGTTGGTGTAAAAACTCAAAATTTAATAATCAAAGATAAAATTATTGTTAAACCATCATATCCAAGATTTATACTTCAAGGTGATGCTTTAGAACTTCCTATAAGAGTATTTAATACCACAAATAAAACTCTTAATGTTGATATTTCAAAAAATGTATCTAATAATATTATATTAGCAATCAAAGATAAAAGCATTGAGTTAGCACCAAATAGCTCAAAAGTTATATATGCAAAACTAATGGCAACAGATATTGGAATTGGTAAGATAAAACTAAATGCCACAACGAACCTAGAGACTTATAGTAATAGTGTTGAGATAGGGATATTTAACCCTTATTCTTTAACTACCATAAATTATCAAGATACAATCTCTAAATCTACAACAATAGATGTTCCTATCCCATTTATTGGCTCAAAGGCGATAGTCACACTTTCTGATAATATAATAGGAAGATTAAGAGGAGATTTAAAATATTTAATCAACTATCCTTATGGTTGTGCAGAACAAACTGCGTCAAAAATATCAGCAATGCACTATAGTAAAAATTATTTAAAATCGGAAGTGATGGCTTCAGCCTCACTAAAAGCTGGAGCTAAAGCACCAGTTCCGAATTTTGAAAGAAAATCAATTAAAGATGCCAATAGATTTATCTCAAAAGGGATAAAAAAACTTTCTAATATGCAAAATAGTTCAGGAGAGTTCAGTTATTGGGAAGATGGAGGATATATTAACCCTTATGCTTCTTTATATACCTCACAAGTACTTTTAGAGCTAGATAAATTAGGATATAATGTAAAAAATACTACAAAAAATCTTATTATCAGCTCTCTTAAAGATATAGCAAAAGGTACTAAAAAAGCAATTTATAATAATAAATATAGAGTCTACTCTGCATATCTTTTAGCTGAATATAGTACACTTGATAAAACTATCGCAAATACAATTTATGACCAAAAAATTTATGATAACTACTATATATCAAAATATTATATGAGTATAATCTTTAAAAAATTAGGTATGAAAAAATTATCAGATAAAATATATTCATCTATAACACTTGTTGATTTAAATACAATTAAAGAGTTTGATTTTAAATACGATGGCTCTTTTAAAACAATATCAAGAGATATGGCTATAGTTTTTTACCTTAAGTCTAAATATTTTACAAAAGATAAAAAAGATTTCAATATTTTTAAAAGTAGATTAATAAAATTATACTCAACACACGAAAAAGCGATGGCATTAATGGCAATTTCAGAGTATATTGGAGATATTAAAAATCAAAAGATGAAAGGTTTTATATCTATTGGTGATAAAGAAATAGAGTATAATCAATCAGTTACCAAAGAGATAGAAGTTGATGATAATAAAATTAAAATAACTCCAACAAGTGGTATTACAAATTACTCAATTGATATATTTACCCATCTGCCAAAAGATATTAAAAATAGTTTATCCAATAATAGACCTTTAAGTATTAAACGCGAATTTATAGATAAAGAGTCTAATTTGGTTGATTTAAATAATCTTAAACAAGGTGATACAATATACTCTAAAATTACAATACAAAATCTAAAAAAACTCTCAAATATCGTAATAAATCATAGAATCCCTGCATGTATGAATATTCAAAATGATAGAATAGCTAAAATTAAAAGCAATGACTTTCAAAATATTAATGTTAAGATAACAAATAAAGATATAAGAGATGATAGAGTATTGTATTTTATTGACCTACCATATTCAAATAAAAATAAAGTAAATCAAGCTGTAATATATACAAAGTTAAATATCACAACAAAAGGGGTTTATAATCTTCCAGCAGTTACAATAGAAGCGATGAATGATAGCAGAATTAATGATTATGCTTTAGAGAGAGATATTATTAGAGTGGTGCGTTAAATCGCATCTTTGAAACAAAAAGAATTTAATAGAGTTCTTTTAAAAACTGGTGCTTTAGCTCCAGCCTTTGGTGAGGCTAAAGCCATCACTTCCGATGAGTTTTGAAAGGAGTTTAATTTATGAAAGTTGTTTTATCTACTTTTTTTATAGCAGGAGTACAATATAGCGATGGAGTATCTTCTATTTTATATAAAGGTGAGATATTACTTAGCCAAAAAGAGCCAAATAATTTGATTGATAAATATGCAATCTCTATATACAGAAATAATATAAAGCTTGGCTATATCCCACGACATTTAAATAGAAAACTATATAATATTAAAGATATTCTGATTGAGGTTGAAGAGTATTATCCTGATGCACCTCCATGGGAAAGAATTTTAGTTTCAGTTTTTTTAGAAGAGTAATTAGACTTTTATTATAAATTTATTGTATAATATTTTTAAGATAAAATATCTAAAAATTTTAAAGGAAGAATATGCAAGAGATAGTAAAAGAGACAAAAACTATTGAATATAGAGTTGATAGAATATTAAAAATGGCAAAAGATCATTTTGGTGAGGTTAGATTTGTAGGAATAAAACTTCATGATAGAATGGGTTGGGTAGCTAAAATACAGTTTGATGAGTTTGAATCTTTAGTAGCTGAGGGAGATAATCCTGTTGAGGCTCTAAAAAATCTTAGAAAAAGAGTTCAAAAAATCATAGATAGACATAATATTGTTTAGTAGATTGATATGAAGCAAAATATTATATTAATTGGATTTATGGGAGTAGGAAAAGGTACACTTGCTAGAGCTTACTCTCAAAAAACAGGTGTTTATAATATAGATACTGATGATTTAATTGAATCTAAAGAGAATAAAAAAGTTAAAAAAATATTTGCAGAGTTTGGTGAATCTAGGTTTAGAGAACTAGAACAAGAAACAGCAACTTGGATAGAAGATTCTATAGAAAATTCACTTATTTCATGTGGTGGTGGATTTTATAAAGTCAAAAATATTAATAAACTGGGTAAAATTATTCTTCTTGATGCTTCATTTGAGTGGATATATAATGGATTGCTAAATGCACCCAATGCTAAAAAGAAACTCAAAAAACGACCACTATTTTCTGAACCTGAAAAAGCAAAAGAGTTATATAATCAAAGAGAAAAAGATTATAAAGAGATAGCCGATGTTATTTTGAGTGTAGAGAATAAAACTATTGATGAAGTGGTTAATGAGTTAATTGAAATTTCAAAAAATGATATAAATAAAAAGGATATATAGATGTGTATATTTTGTAAAATAGTAAAATCAGAGATACCAAGTAATAAAGTAGATGAGAATGAAGATTTTTTGGCATTTAATGACTTGTATCCAAAAGCTCCAATTCATGTGTTAATAATTCCAAAAGCTCATGTTGAATGTTTTCAAGATGTAACTCCTAGTATTATGGCAGGATTGACATCATTTACACAAGGAGTGGCTTCTAAATTAGGAGTTGATAAAAGTGGTTATAGATTAATTACTAATAATGGTTTAGATGGTGGACAAGAAGTTAATCATTTGCATTTTCATCTATTAGGTGGTGGAAAGCTTAGATGGGAACATCAACATGATGAAAGTCATAAAAATATATAATAAAAGTTATACTTAGACTTTTTGTAAAATTTATTTTTAGATTCCGTGTCAAGCACGGAATGACGATTGTTTGTCATTCTGAATTTAATTCAGAATCTAGTTTTAAAGGAAGTCTAATAAAAGTTGTGGGATTTTTCCCATACAAGTTTTGAAAGAACTTTCTTGAATAAAACTAGCAATAAAAGTCAAATTTATATATTATTATATTTAATTGTGTTAAAATGATGGCTATACTGACATTCATCACCCCTATAAACTTAAAGTAATATAATAAGAAATAAATATATATATTAGGAATATACCATCTGTTTTACAAAAATAAATAAAATAAAAACAAAAAAGTTAGGACATCTAGGCTTAGTGGCAGGGATGTGTAAAGAGCTAAATATATCTGAAATAGTCAATAACCATATAGTCACAGGAGACCAAAGAACCCTAAGCCATGGGGATGCTGTGGTCGCTATGATCATCAATGGCTTGGGATTTACAGGTACTCCACTATATATGACTCCACAATATTTTGAAGATAAACCAATAGCTCAACTATTAGGAAAAGATATAGAGGCAAAAAGTATAAATGATATAGCTCTAGGAAGAACATTAGATAAGATATATGAATATGGAGTTAGTGATTTATTCTCAAAAATAGCTTCAAATGCTGTAAAAACTCTTGGGATTTCCTCAAAAATAGGACATTTGGACTCAACTGCCTTTGCAACCAATATAGAAAAAGAGAAAGAGACAGGTGATGGAACAGTTGAGATACGAAAAGGTCATAGCAAAGATTATAGACCAGACTTGAATCAAATAGCTCTCAATATGATAGTAGAAAACAGGGCAAATCTACCAATATATCTGGAAGTATCTAGTGGAAATCAGAGTGA
>Ga0256842_1003237_pt1 | contig 11018 bp, 10 predicted proteins | sample 4559240metaG_FD_185973 | JGI IMG/M metagenome (GOLD analysis project Ga0256842, IMG submission 185973) | Hydrothermal vent microbial communities from Guaymas Basin, Mexico - 4559-240 | ecosystem: Environmental > Aquatic > Marine > Hydrothermal vents | place: Mexico: Guaymas Basin | collected...
GTGGAACCGGCACCCCTGGGGCGGGTTCCTCAGATCGGGTGGGTATCCAGGAATCGCCCTGACCTCGCTCTCCTTCCAGAGGTCCGGAACCGCCTCGATGAGCGCCTTCGTGTACGGATGGAGCGGATTCTCGACTATCTGCTCAACGGTTCCGAACTCGACGAGCTTCCCCGCGTACATGACGGCTATCCTGTCGCTCCTCTCGGCTGCAAGCGAGATGTCGTGGGTAACGAAGTAGATGCTCGTTCCCTCGGCCTTGAGGGCGTCTATGAGGTCCATTATGGAGTCCTGCACGATAACATCCAAAGCGGTCGTCGGCTCGTCCGCTATGAGGAGCTTCGGGTTGAAGGCCATGGCCATCGCTATGCTTATCCTCTGCCTCTGGCCGCCGCTGAGCTGGTGGGGGTAGTAGTCGAGCCTGTCGGGCGGAAGGTTGACCTTCTCGAGGAGCTCCTTCGCTCTCTCCCGCGCTTCATCCTCCGGGACGCCGTGGACGGTCATGACCTCGACCATCTGGTCGCCGACTTTCCTAAGGGGGTCGAGGCTGGTCATTGGATCCTGGAATATCATGCTGATGTCTTTTCCGCGGATCTTCCTAAGTTCCTCCTTGTTCAACTTCAGCAGGTCCTTCCCCTCGAAGATGACCTCGCCCGAGACTATCTTCCCCGGCGACGGGACGATGTTCATTATCGCGTGAGCAACTGTGGATTTTCCGCTTCCGCTCTCCCCGACGAAGGTGACCCACTCTCCTCTGCCTATGCTGAACGTCACGTTTTCAGCCCCTTTGACGACCCCAGCGAGGGTGTAGTAGTAGATGCTAAGGTTTTTGACTTCCAGCAGCATTCACATCACCTCGTTCCAAGGGAGAGCCTCTCGCTGAGGGCCTCTCCTATCAGTGCGAAGGCCATGGCCAGGAGCATTATCATTATTCCCGGGAAGAAGACCAGCCACCAGTAGCCGTCGAGCAGGAACGGTTGGCCGACGCGCAGGTCGTATCCCCAGTCGGGCGTCGGCGGCGTTACAGACAGTCCCAGGAAGCTCAGGCCGGCCTCTGTCAGTATGGCATCCGCGACGCTGAGGGTGAAGACTACCAGTATGGTCGGCGCGAGGTTGGGCAGGATGTACTTGAACATGACCTCTTTGTCCCTCGCGCCTATCGCGTGGGCCGCCTCAACGAAGAGCTGGCCTTTGAAGCTTAAGGTCTGCCCGCGAACCATCCTGAAGTAGGTCGGCACGTAGACGAAGCTTATCGCTATGGCCGTGTTTATCGGACTCGGGCCCAGAACCACCGCGATGACCATCGCGAGAATCAAAGCGGGGAACGCGTAGATGCTGTCCATTATCACGCTCAGTGTTCTGTCGATTTTTCCACCGTGGTAGCCGGAGAGCAGTCCGAGGGGAATTCCTATCGCCATCGAGAGCAGCGTCGCTATGAATACGACGTAGAGGACGACCCTTGAGCCCCAGACTATCCTTGAGAACATGTCCTGGCCGAGCCTGTTGGTTCCCATGAGGTGGTCCGGGCTGGGCGGGGCGAAGACGTCGTCGCTACTCTGAGTCGGGTCATAGGGCGCTATCCAGGGGGCGAAGATCGCCATTATGACCACGATGAGGACGATGATTATGCCGAAGATGAGCATGCCCCTGCCGGGCTTCTTTCCAAAGACGAACTCGGTAAGTTTTCCTGCTATCTCCATCTTGACCACCTCAGTACTTCACCCTCGGGTCGAGCAGTGCATAGACTATGTCCACTATGAGGCTGATGAGCCCGACGAAGAAGGCGAAGAATATCACCGCACCTTGGATGGCGTTGTAGTCGCGGTAGTCTATCCTGTCCACGAGGAACGTTCCCATTCCAGGCCAGCTGAAGGTCGTCTCGGTAAGAACCGCTCCGCCGAGGAGTATGGCGAACTGGAGTCCCATGAGGGTAACGACGGGTATAAAGGCGTTCTTCAGTGCGTACCACATGACCTTTCTATCGGCAACACCTCTGGCATAGTAGGCCCTTATGAAGTCCTGGCTGAGGACGTCAACCATGTTGTTCCTCACCAGCCTCGTGTACGCTCCGCTGAGGACGATTCCTAGGGTAAGCGCCGGCAGAATCAGGTGCCTTACCGAGCTCACCAGCGCGTCCCAGTTCCCGGTGATAATGCTGTCCAGGACGTAGAGGCCGGTTACCGTGTGAAGGTTGACCCCCGGGTCGAGCCTGCCCGAAGTGGGCAGCCAGTGCAGGTGGATGCCGAAGAGGTACTGGAGCATCATGCCGAACCAGGGTATGAAGAGAGTGTAGGCGATTATGCTGTAGATCCTCATGGCACTGTCGGTCTTCGTCCCCTTCTTGGTGGCCCCTATCACTCCGGTGAGGAGGCCCAGGAGCACGCTGACGGTGAAGGCCCAGAGGGCGAGCTCAAGTGTCGCCGGGAAGCGCTGGGCTATGTAGTCCCACACGGGCTTCCCCATCGGGAACGCCAGTGTAACCCCGAAATCGCCGTGGAGGATGCCTTTGAGGTAGTCGAAGTACTGGACGTAGAGGGGCTTGTCGAGCCCGGCCATCTGCATGAGGTGCTCCAGCTGCTCCGGGGGAATGTTCTTCGTCCCCACGACTGCCATAACGGGGTTTCCGGGGAGGATTCTCAGGAAGAAGAACACGAGGGTGTAGAGGATGAGGATCGTCGGAATTATCATGAGCGCCCTGATTATTATATACTGACCGAGTCCCCTGGCCACGTTATCACCCCTTCATTAATTGAGACAAAAAGGAATGAAAGAAGGAAATCACTCCTTGTAGAGGGTCGAGTAGCGGAATATCATGTCCGGCCCTATGGTTACTCCCTTGACGTTCTTCTGGGTCACCACGAAGAGCTTGCCCTGTATCAGCGGGATGTAGGGAACGTCCTGGGCGAGTATGTCCTGGACCTGCTCGTAGAGCTTCGTCCTCTCGTTCTGGTCACTGAGTCTCTGGGCCTGGCTCAGGAGGTCGTCCATCGTTGGATTGGAGTAGCCGGTTCCGGCCCACTTGTTGGCGCCGCTCTTGAGGAACGGTGTGGTGTAGTCGTCGGGGTCGAGGTAGTCCGGGTACCAGCCGAGCAGGTAGGCCTGCATCTGGCCGTTCCTGGCGTAGTCGGTGTAGGTTCCCCATTCGGCGCTCTTGATGGTGACCTTTATCATTCCGGTCTTCTCCCACTGCTCCTTGAGTATCTGGGCAAGGTCAGCCTCGGTGTCGCCGTAGTGGGTCGGCGTGTACCAGAGCTGTATCTCCAGCGGGTTGCTCTCGGAGTAGCCGGCCTCGCTGAGGAGCGCCTTGGCCTTCTCTATGTTGCCGTCGCCGTAGGCGGTCTTGAAGACGTCCTTGTGGCTCCACATTCCGTTCGGAACTAGGCTGTAGAGGGGCTCGACGGTTCCCATGAAGACCTTCTGGGCTATCTCCGGCCTGTCAACGGCCGCCGCGAGCGCCTGCCTGACCTTGACGTTGCTCGTCGGGTCGTTCTTGGTGTTGAGGCAGATGTAGCGGATGAATCCGCCCGGAACCTCTATGACGTTGAAGTTTCCGTCCTTCTTCAGGCTGTCTATGTCGCTGGGCCTGAGCGTCCTCCAGGCGATGTCTATCTCTCCGTTCTGGAGGGCGAGGCGCATGGTCGAGGCGTCGCGGTAGAACTTGATGATTATCTTCTCGGTCTTGGGCTTCTCGCCGTAGTAGTTCGGGTTGGCCTCGAGAACGAGCTCCTCATCGCGCACCCACTTGGTTATCTTGTAGGGACCGGCACCGCCGGCGGTCTGGTCGCTCTGTATCTGGTCAGGGGCGTAGTCGGGGTGGACCGGGAAGTACGGTGGGGTCGTGAGGAGGGCCAGGAAGTATGCGGTTGGCTGCTTGAGGTAGAAGACAACCGTGTAGTCGTCCTTCGCTTCAACCTTGTCCACAAAGTCCGTAACGAGCCAGGACGGGTCGCCCTGGATGGTCATTACCCTCTCGATGCTCCTGACGACGTCCTGAGCCTTCAGGGGAGTTCCGTCCGCGAATTTAAGGTCCTTCTTGAGGTGGAAGGTCCAAACGGTCGAGTCCTCGTTGACCTCCCAGCTCTCTGCGAGAGCCGGCTCGATTTCGAGGGTTCCTGGCTTGTACTTCACCAGACCCTCCATGACGTTGTTGAGAACCTCCCAGGTGTAGAAGTCGTAGGCGTTCGAGGGGTCAAGGTCAGTCACCTTGTCAGTGACTCCTATAACTATTGTCGTTGGTTTTTCTTCGCCGCCACCGCCGCTTATACAGCCGCTGGCCACGACCGAAAAAACAACCAAAAACACCAAAGCCAATGTCGCGTACTGCCGTCGCATAAGGTGTCACCGATGGATAGTTACGGGCATTCATGGATTTAAATCTTTCGTAGTGAGCATTATCGAACCGAGGGAGTTCGAACTTTGTGGGAGGCAAAAGTTGATATATGCTCCACCCCATTATCCTCCATGGACTGGGAAGAATGGAAGCCCTTCTACCTTCGCATCGTTCGGGAGATGAGGTACTCGATTGAGGCTGATAGAAGGGCCGCTAGAATCCTCAGGGCACTCCTCCTTGAGGGAGACAAGTACATCCTGCGGGACGAGCTGACGGCCGTCGTCGGAAGAAAGGTCTACGTCTTCGGCTGCGGGCCCAGCCTGGAGGATGCCCTCCGAAAGTTTGATTTCTCAGATGGAACGTTGATAGCCGCCGATGGGGCAACCTCTGCACTCCTGGAACACGATATGGTGCCGGACATCATCGTCTCCGACCTTGACGGCAGGATTCCCGACCTGAAGCTGGCGAACGACCAGGGAGCGTTCATGGCAGTTCATGCCCACGGCGACAACGTGGATAAACTGACCGCCTACGTGCCGCTCTTCTCGAGGGTTCTGGGAACGACCCAGACGGAACCGCTGGATATCGTCTACAACTTCGGCGGCTTTACCGACGGCGACAGGGCCGCTTTTCTGGCCGAGGAGCTGGGCGCGAGGGAGATAGTTCTGGTCGGCTTTGACTTCGGCGAGACCGTGGGGAGGTGGAGCAAGCCCGGCTTGAGGAAGCACGTCCCGATATGGGAGAGCAAGAGGAGGAAGTTCGAGTTCGCGAAGGAACTGCTGGAATGGCTGGAGAAGAATGGGAAGGCGAGGATAGAGAGGCTTCACCTAGATTCCAGATAGTTCTTGATCTTCTCGTTGAGCGCTAGGGCCAAAACAGCTATGCCCACTAGCAGGACGAAGGATACGTACTGGCCTCCCCTGAGCATGTGATAGAGCGAGTACAGGCCAAGTATTCCGACAATGACTATACCTGGATATGCCGCCTTCTTCACACCCTCGGGAATATAGTCCCTGTGCTCTATGGCCGCCCAAGAGGCTATTATGCCGCCGAAGAGAACGAAGGTTGAAACAGCCCTATCGAGAATCGTTATGGTGTCAACCCCAAAGTGCATCCCAAGGACATTGACCAAGCCGAGAACCGCGGTAGCGCCTATTATCGTCGGAACAGCCCTGTCCCTTGGAAGCCTCATAAACTCCTCATATATCCTCACTATGGTCTCCCCGATTGGGATCATGCTCGAAAGGGCCGCGAGGAACACCGCAAAGCTGAGGAGATAGAGGAGTGCCGGGAGTTTCAGAACATCGAGCATGACTTTTGGAAGGCCCTGAAAGAGGAGTGCAGTACCCTGAATCGGTATGTTCGGGTCAACTGCAAGGACCATGGCGATCACGAAGGTCGCCAAGATTGAGGCGAAGGTGTCGAGGGCGGCACCTATCGAGGCGAGTTTTGTGCCGGATACTTCGTCGGGGAGGAACGCTCCAAGGACGAGGTAGAAACCCATACCGAGGCTGACGGAATAAGCTGCCTGCACCGCCATATCCTTAACTGTGGTCCCGGTTATTCCCTTCCAGGTGAACGCCTGGCCTATGAAGTGCCCTATGGCGCCTTTGTTGGGGACACTAGCGTACATACCTATTATCGTGACTATAACCGCGAGGAAGAACAGGCCAACGGAGATCACCATGACGTCGAGCGTCTTCTCCCTCCCCCTGATGAGGATGAGTATCAGGAGGGCAAAGACGAATATCAGGGTTATGACGTTTCCGCTCAGGCTTCCCGTGACGTCTTCGATGACGAGCGAGCTCAGTGTCCAGCCGCCGACTATCGAGTAGTAGCTGAGCAGGAGGATGTTGAATAGGAAGAACATGAATCCTAACGATGGCTTGCCGTATTCCTTCAGATAATACTCAAGGAGCTCGTACCTTTTGTGCTTGGTGCTCTCCAGGGCGACCGCAATGAGCGGGACCATCATGGCCACGAATAACAGGTACACCACTACTCCACCGAGGCCGTGCTGGAACGCCAAAGCGGGGAACTTCCAGATGTTTCCAAGGCCTATCATAAAAGCCGCAACGACTAGACTTAGGTATCCAAGGCTCATCCTGTTCACGAAGAACCACCTAAGTTCACTAGAGGCTTCATGGTATATATTCCTTTCTTTCACTAGTTGTTATTATTTTCTAACTGACAGAAACAGAAATGGCCGTTTAATATTGTCTTTATGACTAAAGGTTCTGTTTATGGTTGATTTGTCAGATTATTGGTAAAATCATTGCAGAATTCTTTAAGGATGAAATTTTAACTTGTGGTATCTGCGAAGAAGGAAGAAGATGGTGAATCTTAGGTTAACTCTTTGAGCTTCCTAACTTTTCCACCCTTTACCTCCACGTAACCGAGTTTTTTGAGAACTCTGAGCACCTCCTCGACGGCCCTTGGGGAGTAGTTGATGACAAGGGTTCCCTTCTCGGTGGGTATCGAGATGGGGGAGGCCCTCATGAACGCCTTGACCAGGTCTTCCTCCGGAACCTTCTCGTTGCCGAGGGACTTGAGTATCTCCCCCGAGAGAATCGAGCGGCCTATCAGCGCGAAGTAGACCTTGAGGAGATAGTCCTCGGGGAAGTAGCGCGATGCAATTTTTCCGAGGGTGTTTATCTTGGCTATGTCCAGCTCGAGTATCTCGAACTCGTACTCCATGGTGAGGTCGGTGAAGGCGAACTGCTTGGCTATCCTCTCGGCGCTCTCGGGGCTGTGAACGAGGTTGAAGGGGAACTTGAACTCGAAGCGGAGCTTCGTGACGTCAACGCCCTCCCTCAGCTTGATGACGCCGTCGCTGTAGTCAATGGCGCCGTTCCTCGTGAGCTGGTCGAGGAGCTCAGCAACCCACGGCCCCTCCTGGAGGAGGGTCTCGAACCTCTCGCCGACCTTGATGTGCTCCAGTATGTGGTTGAGGCTCTCCTTGAACGAAAGGAAGCCCTCCCTGAGGGCCTCCCTGTCGGCCCCCTCTATGATGTCTATCTGCGCGCTTATCTCCTCAAGGGTTCCCTCGAGCAGGTATCCCACGAACGCCTCGTATCCGAGTCTCTCATGAAGCTCGAACTTGATGCCTTCCCGTCTCAGGTCTTCCAAAAACGATTTCTTTACGGATTCACTCTTCGTGACGAACCTCATTCTATCACCGAACCGGAAACGGTTAAAAGCCTTATAGGTTTTTGGTTTCTGGAGGTGAGCGCATGGGCGAGAAGCAGTACCTGCTCGACAAGACCCTTGAGACCTGGAAGGGGAGGAGGGTTGCGATAGCGGTTAGCAACGAGCACTCCTTCACCGGAATCCTGGAGGACTTCGATGAGGAGGTCATACTCCTGAGGGACGTTGTGGACATAGCCGGGAACAAGGCCAAGGCCCTCGTGGTGAAGATAGACGACCTCAACTGGATAATGCTCCTGTGAGGGATTGGAATGAGGGGCATCGCCTTCGTTGGCTTCAAAAAGAGCGGGAAGACGACGACGGCTGAGGCCGTCGCGAGGGTCCTCAAGGAGGGGGGCTACCGCGTTGCCATAGCGAAGAGCATGCACGCCGACTTCGACAGGGAAGGGAGTGATACGTGGCGCTTCTCAAAGGTCGCCGATGCCGTCCTGGTAAGGGCGAACGACACAGATGCCCTCCTCTTCAACGCCAAGGACATCAACGCGCTGTTCTCGATGGTTTCCGCCGATTTCCTCCTGCTCGAGGGGTTCAAATCGGTTCAGCACGTCCCCAAGGTGATATGCGCGAGGAACGAGGAGGACGTGAGGGAGCTCAACGACGGCCTTGCCATCGCGGTTAGCGGCGTTATAGCCTCTGCCGGCGTGGATGAGGTTGAGGGCCTTCCCGTCATAGACGCCACCAAGGAGCCGGAGAGGCTCGCGGATTTGGTGGAGAAGAGGGCATTCATGCTCCCCAACATAGACTGCGGCCTCTGCGGCTTTGAGTGCGCCGAGATGGCGAGGATGATAGTGAGGGGCGAGAAGACGACCAAGGACTGTGTGGTCCTGAGTCAGAAGCCGAAGGTGACCGTTAGAATAGACGGCCAGGCACTGCCGATGAAGGACTGGGTGCAGGAGCTGGTTGAGAAGACCATCAAGGGCATGCTCTCGGCGATGAAGGGCTACCGGGAGGGGAGAAGGATAGAGATCGTGATTAGGGACGATTGAAATCAGACGGCCTCAACCCCTACCTCCCGAATTTTGTCCTTTTCCAGCACAAATGCCCCGTAGTTTCCCTTCTCGCCGACTATCAGCCACACCACCGGCCAGAGTCTCATGCCCCTCAAGTAACCTCAAGGCCCCGCTCCGGTGGGCGAGTTCGGCCTGTTGGGGACGAGCGGACTTCCTCGACTTCAATCCGTTTCCCGTTCCTGCGGCTGAAGGGCATGCCGCGTATTTCAACCCACGAATTTTCCGCCGCTTTGATAATCCGCTTTAAATCTTCCCGGCGAATAACCATCATAATGTCGGGAAATTTCCCGTTAACCTTATAAGTTTTGGAGCGCCGAGAGGTCTTTGCCGGTGATAGGATGAAATGGGCCCTTACACTCCACGGTGGGGAAAACCACGGTGAAACCATAATATTCGAAACCGACACCGCGGACGAGGCAAGGCGCTTCGCGGTTCAGGAGTTAAAGAGGAAGGACGCAAGGGTCTTCGAGCTTGAAAAGCTTGAGTAACTCCCTTTTCTTCCCCTAATGCTTGAACGGTCCCTTCGTCTGCTCAAGCCCGTAGATTATCAGAATTAGTCCCATCCACGTCGCCGCGAAGTACGCGGTTATCGTGGCGAAGTGTGGACTACGACGGCCAGCGGATAGATGTACATCATCAGGATCAGCGTGAGCGCGAAAAGAACCTCAAGCCTTCTAACGTTCATGGAACCACCGCAGAAGAGTCGGCTTCAAAAGTTAAAAGGTTGGGGCATGGGCCCCGTTCAAAGGTCGGGGCGTTGCCATCAACCACGGGACTGCTTGAACTGCTCCTGAATCTTCCTGTAGTACTCCATGGTCTCCTCGCCCACGCTCGGGCCTATCTTCTTCATGGCCTCCTCGAAGTCCTTCATCGTTACCTTGACCCTCTGCCTTATCTCGTCGGCCTTCATGCCGGGCCTGATGACGCCCTCCTGCAGTCCCCTGCGCATGGCCAGCATCGCGGCTTCTCTGACCACGGCCGCTATATCAGCACCGGTGTAGCCTTCCGTTTTCTTCGCCAACTCCTCGAGCTTGACGTCCTCCGCGAGCGGCACGTTCCTGGTGTGGACCTTGAATATCTCCAGTCTGGCCTTCTCGTCCGGCGCCGGAACGAGTATGAGTCTGTCAAACCTGCCGGGCCTGAGCAGGGCCGGGTCGATGATGTCCGGCCTGTTGGTTGCCGCTATGACGACGACACCACTGTTCTCCTGGATTCCGTCCATCTCCGTGAGCAACTGGTTGATGAGCCTGTCCGTAACGCGGTTGACGTCGGTTCCCCTGCGCGGGGCTATCGCGTCGATCTCGTCTATGAATATCACAGTCGGAGCTGCCTGCCTGGCCTTCCTGAATATCTCCCTGAGGTTCTTCTCGCTCTCGCCCACCCACTTGCTCAGCACCTCTGGACCCTTGATGGCGATGAAGTTCGCCTCACTCTCGTTCGCCACGGCCTTCGCGAGCAGTGTCTTACCGGTTCCGGGCGGACCGTAGAGGAGTATTCCCTTCGGAGGGGTGATTCCGAGTCCCATGAAGGCCTCCGGGTACTTGAGCGGCCACTCGACGGCCTCACGGAGCTCCTCTTTCACATTCTCAAGGCCGCCTATGTCCTCCCAGTGGACGTTCGGAACCTCCAGGAGCACCTCTCTCAGCGCTGACGGCTCGACCATCTTGAGAGCCTCGTAGAAGTCCCTTCTGGTGACCTTGAGCTCCTCAAGGACCTCCTTGGGTATGTGCTCTGCCTCGAAGTCTATCTTGCCCTCCTTGATGAGCCTCCTCAGGGCGGCCATGGCTGCCTCTCTCGCGAGTGCGGCTAAATCTGCACCGACGAATCCGTGGGTGACCTCGGCCAGCTCCTCCAGCAGGCCATCGATGAGCCTACCCTTAACCTCGTCGTAGAGCTTCTCGTCTATGCTCCTGAGTATCTCCGGAATCTCCTCATCCTTCGCGTTCTTGACCTTCATCAGGGCCCTCTCGGCGCTCTCGCGGTAGGCGTCGTTCCTCTCCAGCTCCTCGAGTATCTCGATGACCCTGCCCCTCCTGAACTCAGGCTCGATGGGCATTCCCCTGGTGTGTATCTGGAGTATCTCCTTCCTGCCCTGCTTGTCCGGAACGCCGACCTCGAGCTCGCGGTCGAACCTTCCTGGCCTCCTGAGTGCTGGATCGAGGGCGTCAGGCCTGTTGGTTGCGCCTATGACTATGACCTTTCCGCGGCTCTTGAGACCGTCCATGAGCGTGAGCAGCTGGCTGACAACCCTCTTCTCAACCTCACCGTGGGTCTCCTCCCTCTTCGGAGCGATGGCGTCGATCTCGTCTATGAAGATTATCGCCGGCGCGTTCTCTTCAGCCTCCTTGAAGACCTCCCTAAGCCTCTCCTCGCTCTCGCCGTAGTACTTGCTCATTATCTCGGGTCCGTTTATTGCTATGAAGTGGGCGTTCGCCTCGTTGGCAACGGCCTTAGCGAGGAGGGTCTTACCGGTT
>Ga0256842_1003238_pt1 | contig 11016 bp, 10 predicted proteins | sample 4559240metaG_FD_185973 | JGI IMG/M metagenome (GOLD analysis project Ga0256842, IMG submission 185973) | Hydrothermal vent microbial communities from Guaymas Basin, Mexico - 4559-240 | ecosystem: Environmental > Aquatic > Marine > Hydrothermal vents | place: Mexico: Guaymas Basin | collected...
TTTATTGTTTCATCAATTAGTTTGATGTAGATTTCTGTTTTTCCACTTCCTGTTACACCATGAAGAAGACAAGTAGAATATTTTTCAAATTGTTCTTTTATTTGTTTTATAGCATTTTTTTGTGGTTCAGAGAAGTTGATAGAATCGACTTGTTTTAAGATGTCATATTTTTCTAGTCTACTTTCTTTTTTTTCAAAAATATTAAAGACACCTTTTTTTTCAAGAGATTTTATTTGGGCATGTGTTGACTTGCTTTTTTTTATTAAGGTAGACATTTTCACCTCTTTAGGTTTTCCGTCTCCATAAAATTCCGATTCTTTTAAATAGGTCATAACAACTTCGAGTTGTTTATATGCTCTTTTATTTAGCTCATCAAAAAGTTTTCCCAGTTGTTTTTCTCCTTTGTATGTTTCGGAGATAGTAATGTATTTTTCTATTTTAGGTTTGTAAATATTTTTTATTTCTTCTTGTAATAGTACAGCACCTTTTTCTATAAGATTTTTTATTAGTGTAATTACCTTTACTTGTTCTACAATTTTTGCAGCTTCATTTAAAGTAAGCACGTCTTGAATTTCCAATGCTTCAATAATTAAATACTCTTTATCGTTATAAAGAGAATAATTTTGGTCAAATTCGGGATTAAGGATAATTTTTGTTTCACTAGCTAATTTATATGCTGAAGGAAGAGCAGCGTTCATCACTTCGCCTAGATGGCTCATATAGTATGTAGCTATCCAATTCCAAAAAGATATCTGAATATCATTTACTATTGGTATATTGTCTATTACAGCAAGAATATTTTTTGGTGTATAATTTAATGGTGCTTGTTGATGTATTGAAATTACAATTCCAGTATAAATTTTTTTCTTACCAAAAGGAACAGTTACTCTAATACCTTTTTGTATGTGCTCTATCATCTCATGTGGAATACAATAAGTAAAGGTTCCTTTTACAGGGAGTGGTAGAAGTATTTCTGCATAAGATAAAAGAGAGTCCATTGTTTTTATTTTAAGCACAAAAATAGTGATTAAATTTATGTATGTTGTATTAAAAAAAGTTATTTATTATATCAATTAAATGTAGATATAGAAAGTACAAAAATACTGTAATCTATAAAAGATAATAGGTCTATTACAAAAAGGTATAATAATAACAACATATAGTGATGAATAGTTTTGGTATACTAAACAATTGTTTAAGTTGATAATAAATTAGTTGTATTGCTAGGAAAGTCATAATTTTGCAGCCTTGAAAAAAATAATTACATGAAGCTGATTGACGAAATAAACAGAAGAAGAACATTTGCTATAATTAGTCATCCCGATGCAGGGAAAACAACATTAACAGAGAAGTTATTACTTTTTGGTGGAGCCATACAGGTTGCTGGTGCTGTAAAATCGAATAAAATTGTAAAGACTGCAACGTCTGACTTTATGGAGATTGAGCGACAGCGTGGTATTTCTGTTGCTACTTCTGTAATGGGATTTGAGTATAAGGATAAACAAATTAATATCCTTGATACCCCTGGGCACAAAGATTTTGCTGAAGATACTTACCGTACTTTAACAGCTGTAGATAGTGTTATAGTAGTGATTGATGTTGCCAAAGGAGTGGAAGAGCAGACAGAAAAACTTGTGAAAGTTTGTCGTATGAGAGAGACTCCTATTATTGTTTTTGTAAATAAACTTGACCGTATAGGGAAAGAGGCTTTTGAGTTACTTGATGAAATTGAGTTGAAGCTTGGTTTAAAAGTACGTCCTTTGAGTTGGCCTATTAATATGGGAAAGACTTTTAAAGGAGTGTATAATATTTATGAAAAGAATTTACAACTTTTTACTCCTAGCAAACAAACTATTACCGAAAGTATCACCTTTGATAATATTGATGATCCACGACTAGAGGAGTATATTGGAGAAGAAGATGCGATGATATTAAGGGATGATCTTGAATTATTGGATGGAGTGTATTCAGATTTTAACGTTGAAGATTATACTAATGGGAATATCTCTCCTGTATTTTTTGGTAGTGCATTAAATAATTTTGGGGTAAGAGAGTTGTTGAATTGTTTTGTGGATATTTCACCTGCTCCTGCACAACGCGAAGCAGAGGAGCGAGTTGTATTATCTTCCGAAGAGTCTTTTTCGGGATTTGTTTTTAAGATACATGCAAATATGGATCCTAATCATCGCGATAGATTGGCGTTTATTAGAGTTACTTCGGGGGTTTTTAGAAGAAATACTTTTTATTATCATGTACGATTAAAGAAGAAGTTAAAATTTGCTAATCCTACTACTTTTATGGCTTCAAAAAAGAGTATTGTTGAAGAGAGTTATCCGGGAGATATAGTAGGTATACACGATACTGGAAATTTTAAAATAGGAGATACTATTACCGAGGGAGAGGTGATTCATTTTAAAGGCATGCCTTCTTTTTCTCCTGAACTGTTTAAGTATGTAGTGAATACCGACCCTATGAAATATAAACAACTAGATAAAGGTTTAGATCAGTTGATGGATGAGGGGGTAGCTCAACTTTTTAAAGGGAAACATACAGGGCGAAAGATTATTGGTACTGTAGGTCAGTTACAATTTGAAGTTATTCAATATCGTCTTTTACATGAGTATGGTGCTTCATGTCGTTTCGATCATATTAGTTTATATAAAACGTGTTGGTTTACAAGTAAGAATAAAGCCATGCTAAAAGATTTTATGACTAGGAAAGCAAATAATCTTGCTTTAGATAAATGGGGTAGGGATGTATTTTTAGCCGATTCGCCTTTTTCGCTACAAATGGCACAAGAAAAATATCCTGATATAAATTTTCATTTTACATCAGAATTTGAAGAGGAGTAGTAGATTTTTTATTTTTAATAATTTAAATGCAAGGAGAGTGAAGAAATGTTTTATACTCCTTGCATTTCTTATTTATTTCATTTATATTTAGGCTTATTAATCAAAAAAAATAAAAATTATGTCAGATGGTGGAAAAATTTTACTAGGAATGTTTGCAGGAGCTGCCGCAGGAGTTATTGCGGGAATATTATTAGCACCAGCAAGCGGAAAAGAAACTAGAGATAATCTTGTTTCAAAATCAGAAGAGCTATTAGAGTCTGTAAAGGATTTAATTGACAAAGAAAAAGAAGCTCTAAAAAAGGTAGGTAAATCTAAAGAAGAAGTAACTGAAGAATAGAACTTAATTATGAACTAATACATATTGTTTTATGTTTCAGAAAATTCAAGATTATCTAAATTCGAGACTTCTTTTACTTAAGCTGGAGATATCTGAGAAAACGGCAGAAGCACTAGCAGTATTATTTTCCCGAATAGTATTGCTAGCGTTTATCTTATTATTGATAAGTTTTTGTTCGCTAACAATGGCTATTGCTATTTCTGAATTTTATGATTCTTATGTGATAGGCTTTGGTGTTATTTCGGGTTTTTATTTTATTATTACTGTTGTAATGTTAATATTCTCGAAACAAATATTAGAGAATCCTTTTATGAATAAATTAATAAAAATATTTTTCAGACAAAGTGATGGCAAGAGGAAATAAATCGCAGATAAATAGCATTCATGAGCTAAAAGAGATAAAGAGTAGGCTTAAGAAGGAGATTGATAAAACCGAATCAAAGTTTATAAGAGATAGTGATGCTCTCTCTAATATGATTGATAATAGTGGTGTGTATAAAAAATCGAAACATGCTAAAGGGAAATCAAAGCTGCATGCGTATATTATTCAGATCATTTCTGAGGGAATAGAAAAGAGTTGTAATATATCGCAAAAACAAAAAGAGATAGCTAAGATAGCTATCCCTTCAATTGTTTTAGGACTTTCTCTTTTATTAGTAAATAAGTATAATAAAAAAGAGGAGTAATTTTTTATTCAGGATTACTTTGTTTGTTTTTACGTTTAGTACCGGAATACATTTCATATTTTACTAAACGTGATTCGATTGGTCCATTAAAAAGAATGATACGTTTTGAAGGACGCAATCCTACAGATTTCAATGCTTGTATATTTCCTGAAATAATCCATGCAGTATATCCAGCGAAGTTATTTTTAAAAGTATCGCCAATAGATTTGTATAAATCTAATATGTCATTTGATTTTAAGCGTTCGTCGTAAGGAGGATTTGTGATAATAGTACCTGTTTCGAAAGGTGCTTGTAGATTAAAGAAGTTACATTGTTTTAATTCAATGTCTCTGCTTAATTTAGCATTAGAGATATTTTCTCTTGCTGTTTTTAATGCTTGCCACGAGATATCAGAGGCAAGAATTTTGCATTCACTATCGCGTATCTCTTCGGCAGATTCAGTTAATATCTCTTGCCAGATATTTTTATCAAAGTCTTTCCATTTTTGGAATCCAAAAGAGTCTCTATAAAATCCTGGAGCAATATTTTGAGCTATCATTGCCGCTTCAATGGCAAAAGTTCCTGAGCCACACATGGGGTCGATAAAATTTGTTTCGCCATGCCATCCGCTTAGTTTAATTATTCCAGCTGCTAACACTTCGTTTATAGGAGCTTCACCGATAGAAGTTTTATATCCTCTTTTATGTAACGAACTGCCAGAGCTATCTAATGAGATAGTACAAGTGTCTTCCATAACATGGAGGCTGATTCTAATATCAGGATTTACAGGGTCAACGTTTGGTCGATCTTCTGTTTTTTCGCGGAAATGATCTACTATAGCATCTTTTGCACGATAAGCAGCAAATTTTGTATGACGGAAAATAGAGTTTTTCACTACTTCGTCGATAGCAAAAGTATTTGAGACATCCAGATAACTACTCCAGTCAATCTTTTTGATTTTCTTGTAGAAATTATTTTCGGTATATATTTTAAAACGTTTTATAGGTACTAACACTCTTAATGCTGTTCTACAACGATAGTTAATGCTATAAAGTAGTTTTTTATCTCCTGTAATGTGTACAATACGGGTTCCTCTTTTAATATTTTTTGCACCTAACTCTTTGAGTTCGTTTATTAAAACATCCTCGAGGCCGGCCATTGTTTTTATCGATATATCGAAAGTATTGTCTGTAATATTCAAAATAGTATAGTTTTATTTTAATGCTTTAATAAACTCGTTTTTATTGATAATATATCTTTTATGTATGCCTTTTCCTATTATGCCTTTTTTGTCGAAACATTCTAGTTCAAATTCAAGTTTTGGTCCGTCGACATTTATTAAAGTAGAAGTACAAGTTACTTCCATTCCAACAGGAGTTGCTTTTATATGTTTGATGTTAATCTGAGTGCCTACAGTGTCATAGCCTTCGGGTAATAATGAACGTACTACATTCAATGATGTGTTTTCCATAAAAGCTACCATAGCAGGAGTTGCATACACATCTAATAATCCTGAGCCATAAGTGGCTGCAGTATCTTCTTTTTTTACTGTATTGTTTAGTGTAAGAGTTAAACCTTTTTTAATATTATTAAATTTCATATTTTTTATTTTTGCAAAGGTACAAGTAAAACATGAATATTTATTCTGTATTTAATTAAATAGTGTTTTTCAAGCAATGTTAATTGTTTATTTACACTCTGGCATGATTTTTTTATCAAAAAAATCATTGACGACAGCAACCAAGATATAATAATTATCTTTGTAGTATTGTAACAATGTTTATTGTTATTCGTTATTAGATATCGATGTAAAAAAAAGTATATGCGCATTTTTTCTTTATTATTTATTTTTTTGTTATTTCCTTTTGTATTGTTCTCGCAACAGAATACTATAAGAGGTACTGTTGTTGATAAAAATACTAAGAAACCTATTCCTTTTGTTAATATTGTATATGATGACAATAATGGTGTTGTTTCTGATATTGATGGTGTTTTTGTTATTAATAGTGGGCATAAGATAGATTCCTTATTATTTAGTTGTGTAGGATATGAAAAGACAATATTATCTGTAGAAGGGAAGTTCTCTCCTGTAATGATGACACCGTTAAGCATATTTCTTGATGAGATTGTTGTTGTTGCAGGAATAAATCCTGCTTTAAGGATAATAAATAATGTTGTTAACAATAAAAAAAATAATAACCCTGATTTGTTAGATTCATATTCGTATCATTCTCATGATAAAATGGTTTTTACTATTGATAATGATAGTCTGACAAAACAATTAGAAAGAGCGCCAGAAGATTCTTCATTGATTAGGGTAAAGCAGTTTAGCGATGAACAACATCTTTTTATTAATGAGAGTGTAGTAGAAACAAAGTACAGAAAGCCTAATAAACGTTCCGAGCGTGTTATTGCTGCTCGTACTTCGGGTTTTAATAATCCTTTTTTTGTATTCTTAATTTCACAAATGCAGTCGCATTCTTTTTATGAAGATAGAATTAGTTTATCTGACAAACATTATATTAACCCTATAGCAAATAGTGCAATATCGAAATATATTTATCTTCTTAGCGATACAATTGTTAGAAATAATTCTACCGATACCACCTATATAATAAAGTATCTGCCAAAGCCAAATACTAATTTTGATGGATTAACAGGTTTGTTATATATTAATACTAATAAATGGGCAATAGAAAATGTCACAGCCCAACCTGCAGTAACTGATAAATCGGGGGTAAATATTAGTATAGAGCAGAAATATGAGTTTATTCAAGGCCATTGGTTTCCGGTGCAGTTAAGTACAAAAATCATGCTTCCTTGGATAGAAGCAAATGGGGCCATTTTAATTGGGAAAGGAAAGAGTTATATAAATGATATTAATTTAAATGTTGACTTAAATGGAGATAAAGAGTTGGGGATAGCTCTTGATGTAGAATCGGATGCATATCATCAATCGGAAGAAGTGTGGACAAAATACCGTCAGGTGCCTTTAACAGAGAAAGATTTAAAGACATACCATGTTATTGATAGTATAGGAAAAGAGATGCATTTTGATCGAAAAGCCACAGGGTTAGAGAGTTTGATGAATGGCGCTATTCCTGTTGGGAAGTTTGATATAATGCTTGATAAATTAATACATTATAATAAGCACGAGGGGTGGTTTGTTGGTTTTGGAGCAGGAACAAACAGGCGTTTTTCGGATTATGTTATTATGCAGGGAGCTTTGGGGTATGGATTTAAAGATAAAGAGATGAAGTATTCTTCTAGCTTAAGTTTATTTGCTGATAAATACCGTCAGCAAGGAATAAAAATCAGTTATAGCAAAGATCTACATGAACCTGGAGACAATATTTTTGATAAGAATACTAAATCATTATTTGAAGAAAGATACAGAGAATTACTATTAGCTGATATGGATTTTATCGAGGAGTATTCATTGTTTTTTAATAATAGATTGTTTACAGGGTTAACCTCTACTATTGGCGTAAGAAAGCAAGAGATCACTTCTTTATATAATTATAGTTATAATTTTTTAGGAGAAGAGGTAAGTGATTATTCGGTATATGAAGGAGAATTGACATTAAGATTTGCTTTTGGCGAGAAATTGATACGCAATGTACGTTCTGTTGTTAGCATGGGGACAAAGTACCCAATGATAAATATGGCTTTTGTAAAAGGGATTGTCGAAAATCGTAGTAAAGACGGTGATTATATTAAGATGAGTACACGAGTAGATTATTCTTTTTATACACCTTTTTTTGGAAAAACATCATTACGTATTGATGGAGGGATAGCAAAAGGCGATTTACCTTTAAGTAAATTATTTAATGGCAAGGGTAGTTATGGCGATTTCACATTATATGCTCCAAATAGTTTTCCTACAATGCGCCTGAATGAATTTTTTGCTGATAGATATATATCTACTTTTTTATCTCATAATTTTGGGAAGTTGTTAGTGGATACTAAGTATTTTGCTCCAGAAATAATTATCACTCAAAATATTTTAATAGGAGATATTACAGATAAAGATAAACATATAGGCTATGATTTTAAAGTACCTGACGAGGGGTATTATGAGTCGGGGCTTGTGTTTAATAATTTATTAAAATTAGGTTTTGTTGGTTATGGGGTAGGTGTTTTTTATAGATATGGTCAGTATAGTTTACCTAAACAGGGTGATAATTTTGCTATTAATATAAGTATGAGAATGATTTTATAATACAGCTATCAAATAATCAATTGTAATTTGCATTGATATTTTTTTAATTTTGTTAAAAGAAACATATTTACATGGAAAAGATTTTTAGAGTTATTATTGGTATATTGATTGCGGTTGTAGTATTTGTGTTAGCATGGTATTTGTCTAATGTGTTAACATATATAATTATGGCTGTGGTACTATCTATTATTGGTCATCCTTTAGTGAAGATGATTGACAAAATACACTTTCGTAAGAAACAAATTCCTCATACATTAAGTTCTTTTATCACCTTATTAGTAATAATAGGGATATTTACTGGTTTTGTAAGTATCTTTGTTCCTATAATAGCTGGTCAGGCAAATGTTATCTCCAATATTAATGCAGCAGAAATATCTAAGAGTATAGAAGAGCCAGTTGCTCAGATACAGCAGTATTTAATAAAGTTTAATATTCTCGAGAGTGAAGAATCTATCGAGTCCTTAGTGATTTCTAATTTAGAGGATTTTGTTAGTTTTGCTACCTTTTCCGATTTGTTTAAGAATGTTTTGGGATTAGCTAGTCAGATATTTATGACAATATTTGCAGTATTATTTATTACTTTTTTCTTTTTAAAAGAGGAGAATCTTTTCACTAATGGGTTATTGTTAATAATTCCAGAAAAATATCATAGAGAGACAAAGAATATTTTAGGTTCTTCTAATAAGATGTTGACACGATATTTTGTTGGGCTTTTGATAGAGGTAACTTCTATGGTAACATTATTAAGTTTAGGATTGACAATATTAGGTGTGAAGAATGCTTTTTTAATTGGCTTTTTGGGTGGTATGATGAATGTGATTCCATATTTAGGTCCGGTAATTGGTGCTGTAATTGGGGTGCTTTTAGGAACTATTACGCAATTGGGGTTGGGTGATTATAATAGTCTTTTGCCTATGATACTGTCGATATTAGGGACTTTTACTGGAGCTAATTTAGTTGATAACATATTATTACAGCCATTGATATATTCAAATAGTGTGAAAGCACATCCTTTAGAGATTTTTTTAGTGATTATTATTTCAGGATCTGTTGTTGGTGTAGTAGGGATGATACTAGCGATACCAACATATACTATCATAAGAATTGTTGCTAAAGAGTTTCTGACAAGAAGTCGTGTTGTACAAACAATGACAAAAAATTTGTAAGTATAGAGATAGTAAATAGTCTATTGTAGTAGGTTGTTGTTATAATTTTTGTTAAGACTTAAAGTAGGTTTGTTTTATTTTTCATTATTCCAAAGAGTTGTATCAGGGGGGATTATGGGGTAACATAATAGAGGCCGTCTCTTTTATGTTGAGACGGCCTCTATTTATTAATATTTAAAGGAAGAACAGTAATTATATTGCCATAATTTCTTTTTCTTTTTCTTCAACGATAACATCTACTTTTTTAGAAAATTCCTTTGTATTTTTTTGTATCTCGTCTTCTAAACGTTTTACTTCATCCTCAGAAAGGCCTTCCTCTTCTAGTTCTTTTGCCATACTATTAGCATCTTTTCGTACATTTCTAATACTTATTTTAGTATTTTCGCCTTCTTTACGAGCTTGTTTTACTAGATTCAGTCTTCTTTCTTCTGTAAGTTCAGGGACAATAATACGTATCAACTCACCATCATCTTGAGGGTTAAGGCCAAGGTTAGCATTTTGTATTCCTTTTACAATTGGTTCAAGCATATTTTTATCCCAAGGTTGTACTACTAATTGGCGAGCATCAGGAGTGCTAATGTTAGCAACTCTTTCTAAAGGAGTACTACTTCCGTAATAGTCAATATATATTCCTGATAACATTCTTGGAGATGCTTTTCCTGTTCTAATTTTTAGTAGTTCACGTTTTAAGTGTTCTAAGGAGTTTTGCATGCCCTCAATAGCTTCATCGAGGCACATCTTTGATTCTTCAGTCATAATAGTTTTTCCTTTTGTGATTACTACAAATTTATAATATTTTGTAATAATATGGTAATAAAATAATATTAATTATGTACTAATGTGCCAATACTTTTATCTGAAAGCACTTTTTTTAGATTACCTTCTTTATTCATATCAAAAACTATAATTGGCAAATTATTTTCTTTACACATAGTAAAAGCAGTAAGGTCCATTATTTTAAGACCTTTTTTATAAGCATCATCAAAAGTGATATTTTGATATTTTGTTGCTGTTGGGTCTTTTTCAGGGTCAGCAGTATATATACCATCTACTCTGGTTCCTTTTAACATTACATCTGCTTTTATTTCTATTGCGCGTAATGCTGAAGCAGAATCAGTTGTAAAGAACGGGTTACCAGTGCCTCCGCTAATAATAACAACATTACCGTCTTCTAGGTATTTGATAGCTTTACGGCGACTCATCTTTTCAGCCATAGAGTCTATAGTAACACCTCCTAATACTTGAGTATTTATACCAACAGATTCTAAAGCTCCTTGCAAAGCTAAGCTATTAATGACAGTAGCTAACATTCCCATATTATCGCCTTGTACACGATCCATTCCGTTACTGGCACCTTGTAAGCCACGGAATATATTTCCTCCTCCAATAACAATAGCAATTTGAACTCCTGTTTCAGAGATATTTTTTATTTCTTGAGCGTATTGTGCTAATCTATTAGGGTCTATTCCATATTGATTATCACCCATAAGAGCTTCTCCGCTTAATTTCAGTAGTATACGTTTATAATCCATGCGTGTATTTTTTTCTCTACAAAGTTAAGAAATTCCTTTACAGGAATAGAAGAAAAATTAAAATTGTGGTTGATGTGTAGAGAAATCTATTTCTTCTTTTCTAAAAAGTACAATAAGGTTACGATTTTCGGTATAATTATTATTGTTGCACCAAAAATGATAAGATATACTTTTGTCAAAGGCTATATTTTTAGATTCAAATAAATTGATAGTTGTTGTTGTATCAGAATAATTGCGTGAGG
>Ga0256842_1003239_pt1 | contig 11013 bp, 7 predicted proteins | sample 4559240metaG_FD_185973 | JGI IMG/M metagenome (GOLD analysis project Ga0256842, IMG submission 185973) | Hydrothermal vent microbial communities from Guaymas Basin, Mexico - 4559-240 | ecosystem: Environmental > Aquatic > Marine > Hydrothermal vents | place: Mexico: Guaymas Basin | collected...
CAAAAAATGTATTCCAACCTTGTGGAAAAGGTGTTTAAAAGAAAACTCAAGGAAAAATTTGGAATAGGAGAACTATCAGTTCTGGATTTAATGCAATGATAGTAAAGGGAGAAGTTGAAAAAGTAGTAAACAATGGTTTAGGTATAATCAGAGACAAAAACATGGGAGTAATTTTCATCCCTTTTGCTCTAAAGGGAGAGCTACTGGAAGTTGAAGTTACCAAAAGGGGAAAATCATTTTCATATGGAGAAATTAAAAAAATCCTTAATCCATCTCGAGAAAGGCTGGAACCAATCTGTCCATACTTTGGAGAATGTGGTGGCTGCCATTTCCTAAATACCACCTATCAAAATGAGATAATTATAAAAATAGAAATCTTAAAAGACTTATGGAGAAAAAAATTAGATAAAATAGAAGTAATCAAATCTCCAAGGGAACTAAATTATAGAATAAGAGCAAGATTCCACGTTGAAAATGGCTTACTGGGCTTTTTTAAAAGGAAGACAAATACCTTAATTTCAATTTCAAATTGTCCTCTTTTACATGAAAGAATAAATGACTCCCTGCCATTTTTAAAAAATTCTGAAAATTTTCAAAAGATAAAGGAAATTACTGTCATAACAAATGGAAGTGAAATCCTCACAGATCCCCCCATAAAAAACTCATCTAAAAGATATCTTGAACTAAATTTAGAAAGATTCACAAATATCATATCCCCACATACCTTTTCTCAGGCAAACCCATATGCAATCAAAGCCTTTTTACCAGAATTAAAAAAACTCTTAGAAAAGGAAGATAGAATACTTGAATTTCACGCAGGGAATGGTTTATTTTCAGTGGAATTGGCCAAAAGTACTCAATACGTGGCATCTGTGGAATCAAATCCCATATCAAAGGAATTTTTCTTCTTAAATATGAAAAAAAATAAAATAGTTAACTTTAAATTTTACTCAGCCACAGATAAAAAATGGATAAAAGAACATTCAAAAAGAGAGATCTCCTTTAATAAAATATTTCTCGATCCCCCCAGAAGTGGCATTTCCCCATGGCTAAGAAATTACATATTAAATAGTAAATTTGAGAAAATTTTTTATCTTTCATGCAACATTTCCACGCAGAAAAGGGATGTGGAAAGTTTCTTAAAAGGGGGATATAAAATTGAAAGGGTTTTTATTTTAGATTTTTTCCCGAGAACACATCATGTGGAATCCTTTTTTGTACTATCGAGATAGGTTAAAATCTTTTGTAATTTTTCACAAATACAAATTATTCTTTCCACTGTCCATTTTAGCAATACTCTTTTCACCGCATATCACAATAACTCCACTGATTTTTATTCCTATCACTTTGGCCATTTACCTCTCCTTAAGGATCAAATCAAAGATCTATTTAACCATTTTGCTATCCATATTTTTAATGTCTGCCCTTTCTTTTAAATCAAATAACACGTGGAAAGATTTTATTTCCAGAGAAAACTACATTGAAAAAACATTTATTAAAAAAGATGGAGAATTTAAAAGGATAGAGGGAAAAATTAAAAGAATTGAAAAGTTTGGAAATAAAGAAGATGAATACCTTTTCACCATTGAAAAAATATTTAGAGAAGGTAAAGGTGTTAAGGTTAAAATACCTGTGATACTGAAAATAAAAAAGAAAGAAAAAGATGAAATATACCCGGAAGGGGCAAAAATCTCCCTTTTAGGCAAAATTAAAAGGTGGGAAAGCCTTAAAAACTCAAACTTTGTGGGAAAATTTTTCTATTTTTCAAGCAGACATATTTTTTTGAGGGTTGAGACAAAAAGTGAATTTATTTCAAGCACATCCATTCAAAAAAACTTTGGTATAAGAAATAAACTTCTAAAATTTCTAATAAGAAAATGTGTTAACTTAAAAAACTTTGATTTACTTCTTGCACTTCTCTTAGGAATAAAAAGCACTGACTACCTTACATTCAAAAAATTTACTGAAGCAGGACTATACCATCTACTTGTAATATCTGGACTTCACCTTGGAATAATCGCCTTTATCATTTTCTTCTTGTTTAATCGCTTCCTGGGTAAAAAATACTCCATGGTACTCTCTTTTTTAATGATAACCATATACATTTCTCTAATCAACAACTCACCAGCCACCTTCAGAGCATATGTGATGATTCTTTCCTATACATTTTTATTTCTTTTAAATAGAAAAATATCTCCAGGAGAAATCATTTCCTTATCTGGACTCATACTCCTTTTTATCAACCCTTTTTACATATATTCCACCGGTTTCATCCTGAGTTTCGCATCTCTATATGCCATTTTCCTTCTTTTTTTACCTATAAATGAAAAATTTTTACTACCACTAAATATCTCTTCCCAATACATTTTCTCTGAAAAATTTGACTTAAACTTTACCGAGAGTTCAAAAAATGGAAGAAAAGTTAGATTTTTCATTGAAAAGTCACATTTTTATTTTTTTAGAAAAATGGATAAAAAAATTTTCAAGACAATTTCAAAGGCAATCCTCAAACTAATTTTTTATCTTTCCCAATTTTTCTTTATAAGTTTTTCAGTTATCCTTGTACTCTATCCCATCTCTCCATATTTCAATTTATCAATTCAACCTCTATCACTACTCACTTCAATACCTGCGACCTGCCTGATGTTTTTAATTCTGCCACTTCTTTTTATAGCCATCCCACTTTTTTATATCCATAAAAATTTATTCCTCTTAACGATAAAAGTCTCACTTTTTTTTATAAATTTTCTAAATCAAATTGCAGATTTTAAAGTTTTTAGACCAATTATTGCAAACCAATTACCTTTTACAATTGTCATATTGCTCTTAATAATATCCATCCTTTTTATAAGAAAAATAAAAAATATTGTTTTTCTCCCATTCATTGTAATTCCACTTATCTTAACTTCAAATATAAACTTTGCCCCACCCCAAAAAAACTTCAAAATAAATATCTTTCACACAGGAGGAATAAACACCATATCCATCACTTACAAGAATAAAACCTTTCTCCTATTTCCCCATGATTATCACAACACCTTCTTAACAAATCAGGTATATCTTCCATACTTAAAAAAAATCCATGCAAAAAAGATTTACATCTATGTTCCTAACCTGAGCAGATACTATCTAAACTCAGTTGAAGAACTATACAGAAAGAGCACTGTAAAAGGAATCCTTACATTTAATGCAAAAAGAAAAAACCTGCCCATACCGATACTAAAAAATAGAAAAATTTCATTCAAAAACCTAATCTTTTCATTTCGTTCACCACATGTAATTTCTATAAAATATCAAGAAAATAAAATCCTGATCTCTTTTCCATACAAAAAAGAGATGTTTAAACCAAAGGATTGCTATAAATTAGTAATCTGTAATTTAAATATTTTAGGTAAAATTAACAGACCTGTCCCTCTTTTTATCCTAAATAACGCAAAATTTAAAAAAAATAAAAAACACACATTGCAAATAAAAGAGGTGGGAGAAATCTCAATTACCTTCGATGAAAAAAATTTAAAAAAGATATGGCCCATTTATCTCTGGAAATTAGAAAAAGAAAAAATAATTTTAAATAAACTCTTAAATAGGCAGTAAAAGTATATTAAAATCTTTTTATTGAATTAAAGACAGGAGGTATTCATGAAAAGAAAAATTTTTTTTATAATTATAATCTCCTTTCTCCTTTCCTCATTCTTTCTTCCACAAAAAAATTGGAAGATTGAAAAAACATTTAATTTTAATAATTACTTTATAACAGGAATTTGTGTCAAAGGAAATTCCCTATTTTTTCTGGATAAAAACAGTAGGAAAATTTACCAGTATGATTTAAAAGAGGGTAAAATAATTAAAAATTGGGATACTCCCTGCTTATTCCCATCTGGACTTTCCATCTACAATAATTCATTTTTTCTATGTGATATAGACACATCAGACGACGGAGTGGGGAAGATATATGAAATAGATAAAAACAGCGGAAATGTGGTTAATCTAATATATCCACCAGCACTCTGGCCCACAGGGATTTGCGCAACTCAAAGAGGTCTGTGGCTACTTGATGATAGGTACAATAAGCTCTTCTTACTGGACAAAGATGACGGTACAATACTAAAGGAATTTCAATCACCTGCCAACTATCCAACAGGTATTTCATATGATGGGAAATATCTCTATATTGGTGACAGGGTAAGAGATAAAATATATGTAGTCTTTCCGGAGACAGGAGATGTACTCTATCCCTATGATGCACCGGGAAAATATGTATATGGAATTTCTAAAACAAATGAAGATACACTTTTTTGTAGTGATCTGCAGTCTGGAAGAATCTTCAAGTTAAAACTTGGAAAAGAAAAAGTAGTTAAGTACTCGCCCATAACAGAAAAACTTACATTTTCCGATACCATTTTGTTTACTGGTGAAGGAAAAGTTGATAAGGGGGAAATCTACTTTCCCCTTGGGAGAAACAGAGAAAATCAAAAAATTATATCCAATTTTAAATTTTTTCCATCACCACCCACAAAAATAACTGTGGATGAATGGGGAGAAAAATTTGCAATTTTCGACCTGGGAAAACTTCACATAAAGGGGAAATTGCTTAAGAAAGTGGAATATACTGTGAACTTGAAGTTAAATAAGGTTAGATGGTACATAGACCCGGACAGAGTGGGATCATTTAAAGATATACCTCCTGAAATAAGTTCAAAATATTTAAAAAATGGTATTAAATATGAACTTAGTAATCCTTACATAGAGGAAACAGTGAAAAAAGTCGTTGGAAATGAAAAAAATCTCTACTGGATGGCAAGAAAACTGTACAACTTTGTTACTTCAAGGGTTTCCTATAAACGTACTGGCGGTTGGGAAACTGCTCCTGTTGTACTCAAAAGGGGGAGTGGTTCCTGTTCAGAATATACTTTTTCCTATATTTCTCTTTGTAGAAAAGCTGGCATTCCAGCAAGATATGTTGGCTCAATCGCCATTAGAAAAGATGCTCTTTCAATGGACTGGGTATTTCACAGATGGGCTGAAATATATCTTCCAAATTACGGATGGATTCCTGTAGATACAAGTAGAGGTAAAGCAGATCTTCCAGCAGATATGGCAAAGGGCTTTGGCTTTTTAGATAACAGGTTATTTGTAACCACAACCGCTGGAGGGCCTGAAAGTTATATGGGATGGAGTTATAATAGCGGAAGCAGTTTTTCCCACTCTTCCAATGTAAAGATAAAGGAATTTGTAATGGGACTGTGGCAACCAATAAAAAACAGGGGATCCAGATAATTGGATCCCTAAAATTTTATAACAAGTGTTTTCCAGACCTTTACCCGTACTCCTTCTTTTTTAGCAGGGGAAAATTTAAATCTCTTTACTCCCTTTAAAGCGGCACTTCCAAAACCAAAATTTCGTGGAATTTCACTTATTACTTTGGCCTTTGAAACATTACCATTCTCATCAATTAAAATTCTCAAAATAACCCTGCCCCCTCTCCCGGAAAACCTTGCCTTGGCAGGTTTGGGAATATTGTACTTCTTCAGCAATTTAGGAGGCTCAACAGAAGAATCAAGTGGAACAAGATCTCCTTCTTTTATCTTCTTTTTCCCAATATTTGCACTGGTATTTACAGGCGCTGAAGACACCTTTTTAACAGTGGGTTTAATGGAAGGAGAAACTGTAGCGGGTTGAGTTACTTCTTTCTTTGTTACACCCTCCTTTTTGGAAACAGGTTCCTTCATTTCCTTAGATTTATTTTCAGTCAGGGTTCCAGATTCCTTTTCACCACCTGTACTTTCCACTTTCTTTTCTTCAATACTGCCTTCTTCACCTTTAACACCTTCCACAGGAGTCTCAGTAGCAATTTCCTTCTTTTTCTGCTCTACTTCTTTCTTGGTCAATTCCTTAACTTTTATCTGCACATTGGGAGTTTTAGAGGCCAGTTCCTTCTTAACCTTCTCAACTTCAGTTTTTTTAACAATCTTTGTTTTTACAATTTTTTTACCTTCTTTAGTGGTTTCTACTATTTTCATCTCAACATAATCACTTCCACCAGAAGTGATCCCTGAACCACTGGTTTTTACAATGTTACTTTTACCACTTAACAAAAAGAAGAGGACAACAACTATTCCAACAACCACAATTAAGCCCACTATTAAAGTGGTCTTGCCACCTTTAGAAGTATCTTCCTTTTTTTCAACGACCTTTTCCAATTTGGAAGTTATATCTTCCCCTCCCGTACCTTTTTTCTTCTTCAGCAAACTGGTTGTGGGGGTCTCCTTTTTTTCCTCCAAATTTTGATTTTCACCATTGTTTATATTTTTTTCCTCCATAACAAACCTCCTAAAATCATCAATTCTATTATATTAAACAAGGGGAATAAATACAAATGGATTTTAAAGGGGAAAAATTAATGGTGGGAAGAGGGGGAAAATTTTCCCCCAAAAAAATTAACCATTTCTCCTGGCAAAATCTTTCATAAATTCCACAAGGGTTTTTACCCCCTCAAGGGACATGGCATTATATATGGAAGCCCTTAATCCTCCTACACTTCTATGTCCCTTAAGACCCACCATACCATTTTTCTTTGCCTCTTCAACAAATTTTGCCTCAAGTTCTTCCTTTACAATTCTAAAAGTTACATTCATAATGGACCTGCTATCTTTATCAACAACTGCCCTATAAAAATCACTCATATCATCTATTGCATCATATAATAGTTTTGCCTTTTCTCTATTAATCCTCTCTATTTCCTTTAATCCACCAATCTTTTTCAACCACTTCATTACAAGCCCAATCACATATACACCAAAAACGGAAGGAGTATTGTACAGCGAATCCTTCTCAACATGGGTCTCATATTTTAAAATAATTGGTACTTCTCTTTTAATCCTTTCAAGCATATCCCTTTTGATTATAACAACAGTTACCCCAGCAGGACCAACATTCTTCTGTGCCCCGGCATAAACAAGAGAAAACCTGTTCATATCAAGTTCCCTGCACATAAAATCGGAACTCATATCCACAACAAGTGGTATATTCCCTGTATCTGGAAATTGGTGAAACTGCGTTCCATAAATTGTATTATTTGAAGTAATGTGAACATAACTTGCACCATCAGTAAATTTAAGGGTTTTTACATCCGGTATATAAGTATAATTCTTATCCGAAGAGGAGGCAACCACATTTACATTCCCAAATAGTTTTGCCTCTTTAATTGCTTTTGAAGACCACCTTCCAGTATCTATATAGTCAGCTGTTTCTCCTTCTCCCAAAAAATTCATCGGGATCATGGCAAATTGAAGTGACGCTCCACCCTGTAAAAACAAAACAGAATACTCATCTCCAAGATTTAAGAGATCCTTCATATCGCTTGCCGCTTTCTTTATAACATCATCAAATTCCTTTGATCTGTGACTTATCTCAATAATTGAAAGTCCGAGATCCATGAAATCAAGAACATTTTCAGAAGCCTCTTTTATAACCTCATATGGCAGAGTTGCCGGTCCAGCATAAAAATTAAAAACTCTTTTTCCCATTTTCCACCTCTAAATAAAATAAAATTAGTAAATATTATAAATTAAAAACCATTTCAAAGCAAAATTTTATTATAAATTAAAAAATTAATGAAAACTAAAATTTTTTGGGAAAAAGAGGGTAATTTCGGTGAAACTCCCCTTTAATTTCAAATCCATTTCGAAATTTTTGAAATAATTTGATTTTAAAATTTCGCCAAAGGCACTTTTAAGAATACTAAAAAAACTCTCAGTGCGCTTTGAAGATGAGATGGTTTTATTTTTGATCAAAATTTTAAACACCAGTGGATCGTATTTAATGGGAAAAATTGAAACATATTCCCAGGAATTTACAACCTTTGAAATATTTCCTTCAGGTCTATATTTTAAAAGTTTACTTACCACATCTGGCGGAAAAAAAATGACTAAATCCCTCTCTTTTTTACCCTTTAAAAAATCTGTCATTCCAAGAAAGGGAAAATCTCTAAATCCATCTCTACAGAATATAAAATAATTTTTTCTAAGCAGAAAATGATAAAATTTATCTTTAGACCTTACTTTAACATCTTTTCCATTAAACTTAATCAGTAAAAAATGGGGGTTTTCATTTATCTTCTCTACAAGAGACTCCACACTGACAGTATCAAAAAAAACCATATATGCCCCTTTATCTGTGGATACAAGATAAGCATCCATATGGGGGTTAATTTCCCCTGTAAATTTTAAAAGATATTCAATTTCAGACATTTCATTTGAAAGTTTATTTTCTTTGACCCATCTAAAGATGGGATTTTCGAAAATACTTTCCAATTTAAAATACACCAAAAACTTATAATTCCTTTCAGTCGGAAAAGCATAGTGAAGCAGAATAAAAAAAGCAAAAATGAGCAAAATAGATTTTTTTCTATTCATCGTACCAATTTTCATTCACTGAACTTGTGGAATCAAAGGTATCTGATTTACTCTTAATCCCCATTTTTTGTTCAATGTTAGTCTTTTTATTTAGTAAAAATGTGTTAACTATACTTCCAGGCGTATACCCAACCTTTACCTTCCTCATATCTCCTTCAGATATCATTTCAGTGGTGATTATTCCCTTCAAAGAGACAAGTAATTCATTTATGACATCAATTTTATAAGACTCTTCTACTGAATTTATCAGATAGTTTAAACAATCCTCAATACCTGAAACACTAACCACTATAAAAGTGGTAATCCCCTTCAAAAGCGCTTCAATTATTTTCATAAAAGTCCTTCCATCCATCACCTCATCCACCACAATAATATCCTGATCTTCATAAAAGGCATCATCAATTCCAGATTCAAAGTCAGAAAAATCTGAAATCATCTCCCTCTGGGAAATAAGGGAATAGATATTTTTATGGGTATACTGAATAGTTGGCTCAAGAATAACAATTATTTTATTCTGTTTTCTATTTATATAATCCACAATTGAAGCCATAATGGTGCTTTTCCCGGATCTGGTCTTTCCATTTATAATAAATAGCCCTCCCTTTAAATCAGACAATTCTTCAAAAAAATCTCTACTCAAACCAAGATTTTCAAGGGGTGGAATCTTCATTGGGATTATCCTCACAACAATTGCAATGGAACCTCTCTGTTTAAATATGTGAATTCTAAATCTACCAACTCCCTTTAAAGAATATGCAAAGTTATAACTCTTTAAATTTTCAAAAAAGGAATCCCTATCAACTGACTCAGGCAACAATTTTTCTGCTATTTCCCTGGTCTTGACAAAATCCAGCATTGTATTATTTATTTGTAATAACTTTTCTCCAACCCTCAAAGAGATATTAGATCCGGGGATAAAATATATAGTTGTTGCTTTTTTTTCAACACCAGCCTTCAATATTTTTTCAATGGATAACATGGAATCCATTTTTAATCCTCCATCTGCTTTAAATTTTATTATATACCAAATATAAACTCTTTTAAAAAAAGATTTAGAATATTAAAATTATTATCTTATGAAAGAGAAAATAAAACTCTTCCTTTTATTTTTAACTTTATCAGCCATTCTTTCATTTTCACAAAACCTATCCAAACTAATAAAAGATAAAAAAATAAGCCCCAGAGAAAAAATAAAATTATTAAAAAGATATATTGTAAGAAATTCCAAAGATAGGTGGGGATATTTTTATTTAGCCCATCTGGATGAAATGGAGAAAATCTCTATAGAGAAAAGGATAAAAGAGAAAGAAATTTTTAAAAGAAGTAAGGGGAGCCTTTCATTTTACATTGGGATCAGATATTTTTTCGAGAAAAAATATAAACTATCTCTGGAGTACCTTGAAAAATCAATTTTAGAAAACCCAAAGGAACAAATAACCTTTGAAATATATCTGGACATTATAAATGAATTTAATTTCAAAGAAAGGGCACTTAACTTTTTCAAATCCTTTAAAGAAAAGAATTGTTCAATTTTAAGTTCCATTTCAGAAATTTATCTTTACCTAAATGATTATGAAAATTTTAGAAAATATCTTTCCCTTGCAAAAAAATGTAAAGCAAAAGAAAAAAACATTTCAATTTTCCTGCTTGAGTGTCAGGACCTGGCTTTTAAAAACAAATTCAAAGAAGCCATTGAAAAGATAAAAAGTGAACTCGAGTACTATGAGAAAAAAAGAGATTACAACAACCTTGCATATTTACACCTTTTATTGGGCACCTTTTACCATTTAAAATACAAATTTACACTATCTCACATTGAATTTCAAAAATCCTTTAAATACTGCGAAAAGACCCTAAACATTTTTCTAAAAAATTCAATACTTTCATCTCTTGCAAATTACTATATAAACATTGGTTATTTTCTGAATGCAGAAAAGGTTCTAAAAAGGCTACTCAAGAATATTCAGTTATCAGGCGGAATGGTAAGCCAAATAGAAGCCTATATGAAACTTGCATTTTTGTATGAAAATCTTGGAAATTATGACAAAGCCTACTTTTACTACTACAAAGCCCTTAATCTATCCATTCAATTAAAGGATAAACTCTACTATCTGCTAATACTCTCACACCTTGGTGATATAGAATTAAATGTGGGAAATTATATAGAGGCAAAAAAATATTATGAACTTGCCATGAAGCATAAGCAAATTATAAAACTATTTCAACTTGAACCATCCTTTTATGCAAGTCTTGGAGAAATATATGAAGGATTAGGAGATAAAAAAAGGGCTGAAAAATACTATAAAATGGGAGTTGAGTTCTCTAAAAAAAATAAAAATCTCGAGGGTCTTGCATATCTCTATTTTGACCTTTCCATATTCTATGGAAAGGAAAAAAGTAGAGAGAGCATCAAGTACGCTCTAAAAGCATATGAACTTTACAAAAAAATGGAACTACCAGACAATCAAAAAAGGGCTATCTTATCAATTAGTTTTGCACTTTATTTAAACAAAAAATATAAAAAATCTATTAAATGGCTTTTAAAATTATATGGAATCTCAGTGGAAACATGTGATTATATAAACGCTTTTATATCCTC
>Ga0256842_1003240_pt1 | contig 11008 bp, 8 predicted proteins | sample 4559240metaG_FD_185973 | JGI IMG/M metagenome (GOLD analysis project Ga0256842, IMG submission 185973) | Hydrothermal vent microbial communities from Guaymas Basin, Mexico - 4559-240 | ecosystem: Environmental > Aquatic > Marine > Hydrothermal vents | place: Mexico: Guaymas Basin | collected...
ACCTCAACGTTGCGTGTCTACCGTTCCACCACCTGCGCATATTAAGCGGTATAAAAGCGACTCAACTCTAAAAGAGTTAAGTCTGAGGTATATTTAGTAATCTTTAAAGATTAACCTAAATATGGGTTAGCGTAAAGTGCGATTAACGCAATTACTAGTGCATAAATAACTTGTGCTTCGATCATTGCAAGAGCGATGAACATTGTAGTCATAAGTTTAGCACCAAGACCTGGGTTACGTGCAGTACCAGCAATAGTAGCAGCAGCAGTATGACCCATACCGATAGCTCCACCTAATGCAGCAAGACCAAGACCAAGACCAGCAGCGATCATTGAATATGCTTTAAGAGTTTGGTTTGCAACCTCACCGTCATTAGCGAATGCAGCAGCTGAAAGAGCCACTAAAAGAAAAAGAATTTTTTTCATATTTTGTTCCTTAAAATAATTACAATTCGTTCGGATAGCGTAACCTCATTTTACAATGAAGCAACCTAAACATAAATGCTCAGATTTCCCTACTAGAAATTGATAAGCGCATTATATAAAAGCTTTGCTAAATATTCTCTTATGCTAGGCCTAAAGAAATTTTATTTCCCTTAAATTCCAAAATTTCTACAGTTACTTTTTCACCTTCTTTCAAAACATCACTAACATTATCTACACGTCTGTCTTTTGATAATTTAGATATATGCAACAGTCCGTCTGTTCCGTCAGGAAGTTCTACAAATGCACCAAAGTCAACTATTTTTTTGACAGTACCTTCGTATTTCTCACCTACTTCATATTTTATTTTTTCTTTTTTGGGAGTATTGACTATTTTTTGAATGTGCTCTTTTGCACCCTGAACACCCTCTTTGTTTTTCCCTGTAATTTTTACTTTACCGTCTTTTTTATCTATATCTATAGCAACTTCAAATTTTTCAATCATTTCACGAATAGTTTTTCCGGCTTGACCTATAATTTCACCGATAAATCCCGGGTCAATATGAAAAAATTCAGTTGAAGGAAGTACACCGTCATTAAATTCTATTTTAGATTCGGCATCAAGCATAATATCTATGATATGCGCACGCCCTTCTTTTGCCTGATACAATGCTTCTTTTAAGATATTAAGGCTGATACCTCCGAGTTTGATATCCATCTGCATTGCTGTAATACCCTCTTTTGAACCCGTAACTTTAAAATCCATATCTCCGTCATGGTCTTCAAGTCCCATAATATCAGAAAGAATTGCATAACGTTCTCCGTCACTCACCATTCCCATAGCAATTCCTGCAACCGTATCACTCGTCTCAATATCTGCTGCTTTGAGTGCCATATACCCGCCACATACCGTTGCCATTGAAGAAGAACCGTTTGATTCTAATATTTCAGAGACTAAACGAATCGTCTGCCCCTCAAGATGAATAATCGGCTCTAATGCACGCTTCGCCAAGTTACCATGTCCAAGTTCACGTCTTTTTGTTCCCATTACCGGAGATGCTTCTCCTACTGAAAATCCAGGAAAATTATAATGCACCATAAAGTTTTCATTCTGTGTACCCTCATCGGTTAAACCCTCAAACATTTGTGCATCTTTTGCTCCACCCATTGTTAAAACAACAAGTGCCTGAGTCTGTCCACGTGTGAAAAGACATGAAGAGTGTGCAGCTGGCAGAACATTCGTATCAATCGTAATTGGGCGAATTTCTGTCAATTTCCGTCCGTCGGCTCTCACTTTTTCATTGAGTATTTGTGCACGTACCTGCTCTTTTTTCACTGCTTCTATTGCAGCTTTTAATTCAAGTTCATCCCACTCCAAATTATTTGTTAAAATTCTTTTTCTCAGATTTCGCAAAGCAGTCGAGCGTTCAGATTTTGCCATTTGATTCATTGCATCTGCAATATCTTGCATGTGACGCTCTTTGACAAAGGCTACCATCTCTTCATTTAAGCTGTCTAATTTCAAATCTAACTCTTTAATATCTTTTTGATACGGACCAAAAGCAACCTCATACTCAACATTTGATGCAAAAAGAAGTTTTTCAGTTTTATCAAGGACTTCAATCAGTTCATTTTCAGGCATTGCATTAGATACATGAGTATCTACAACTATCGTGCCAAGACTCGGATCCATCATCGGATCAAGCATAGGTTCATAGGTATCTTCAACTTCAACTTTTTCACTTCCGATTGAGCGCATTTCAATCATTAATAAATCATCTTTTGTTCCAGAAAGGTATAAATCTAATGTAGAATTTTTCAATTGTGAAAGTGTCGGATTTAAAACAAGTTCACCATCAACTTTTGCTGCACGTACCGCACAAACACTACTGTTTATATCAATATCTGAAGTAAAAAGTGCTGCGGAGGCCGCATTGAGTGCCAGCACTTGCATATCGGATTCTGCATCTGCAGAAAACACCATAATCGTGATTTGTGTCGGATGCCCAAATCCTTTTGGAAACAAAGGGCGTAAACTTCTGTCAACTATACGAGATGTAAGTGTTTCAAAATCACTTGGTTTGGTCTCACGTTTAAAAAAACCACCCGGAATTTTTCCTGCTGCATACGTCTTTTCTATATATTGCACAGTCAAAGGTAAAAAATCATCTTTTACTATTTCAGTTTCATCAATGACTACCGTAGCCAATATAACCGTTTTACCTGATTTAAGCCAGACGGACCCGTTTGCCTGTTTAGCAACATCACCGAATGAGTACTCTTCAACTCTATTTTCTAATTCTAATTTTACATCATATGTCATCTATTATCCTTTAAATCTTTACTTAGTATCTCTTCTATTTTTTCATCATCCATCGTTTCTAAATTCTCATAATAGAGTGCTGTTTCCACATAATCATCTATATCATAAAGAAAAAATATATCATCAACAAAAGTTTCTAACAACTCTAAAACATCACTCGGTAATACAGGTACAGCAATATAAACCGCTTTTGGTTTTTGTGCCAAAATAGTTTTAAGAGCCGTCATAAATTTACTGCCTGTCTCACTTCCTTCATCTACAAGCAAAACTACTTCATTTTGCATATTTGGAAAAGGCTTTCCTTTACGATATTTATATATATAGCTAAGTATATCTTCTTCATGCTTTCTATGAGCTTCTCCATAAATATAATCATACTGTATTTCAAAGGAATCTATCAACTCCTCATTCAATACAATTTCTTCGGTTTCACTCACTCTGGCAACTTCACATTCAGCATTATTGGGTGCCATAACAGCCTCTGAAAAAAGAATTTCTAAATTATTTTTTATTTTTCCTTTTATATAAGATGCTAATTCCAATCCGCCTTTTGAAACGGCAACAATATTCCATGCTTCTTCTTTAAGTTTTTGCATAGGAAGCACATCACACAGTTTTTGCGCCGCATCTTCTCTGTTTAACAAAATATGTTTATATTTTTGCATATCTTTGCGTCCTATTTTTCATCATTAGGCAACTTGTAAGAAAGGAATGAACTACCGGTATTTGCTTTCATTAATGGTTTTAAAACTATAGTCAAATATATATATCTGTCATACATAGACGAATTGGCAGTTCCGGCTGTTGTTAGTACCGGTCTGTTATTTTCAACATATTGTATGCCAAAGTCCCAACATCGCTTTGTATATATAAATCCCAAACTCATGCTTTTTTTCTCTTTGGATTCTAAATCATAATTATAACTAACGTTATAAGAGTAGTGTGTATTATATGTATACTTTATACGAGATGTAAAATAATTCGTATAAGGAGTATATGTTGCTGTTTTTGGCAAAAAAGTATCTTTAAATAGATGCGAAAACGCAATATTAAATCCGTATTTATCAAAAGAGATTTGGTTATATATTTTTGAAAATTTATTCTTTTTATAATTATAAAACATATTATTATAATAAGTTAAAAAACTTGTTATTTTATAATCAAGTTCATTCTCCAAATCTCCGTATCGCTCTTTTGTATCTTCGTAAAAAATATTTTGAGAAAGTCTGTGATATAAAATCTCTCGTGCTGATGCATCATATAAATATTGCTTAAAATCAATTTGCATATTATTTTGAATTGCAGCAATATTATAAAATTCACATCTCTGAGCATAATTTGAATCTGTTTTATTTGTAACATCCGAACAATAATCTAAATTATCTTCATAGAAACCATCTTTTTTACTCCACCCTTTTCTATTATACTGAACTTCCATACCCATAACATGACTAAAATTTTTATATGCTTTTGTAAGTTGTGTAGAAACGGCAATTGTATGATAATTTCTTGCATAAAAACCATCATGATACTCAAAACCGGCAATCGAATTCTGCTCATGCCCACTAAACTGAGAGTGTTGCAGATACATATTTGCTTTATAAGAGAGATTTATATACTCCTCAAATAATGACGTCTGTAAAGTAACAGGTAAATTTACATCTGTTTGTATCACTTTTTTGTTGATGGCTCTTTGAATATTATTACTTTGCACATCAAATGAGTACAAGAGATGATCTTTTAAAAATGTATCTACATAGTGATGATATTGGATTGTCGGTAGTTTTTGCAAGGTATTGTCATTTGTTTGCAGTGTTAAATCTTCATAATATTTAAAATAGGTACCGATATAATTATCATTCGTATTATAAAAAAGATTCACTCTTGAGAGAACCTGCGTTGCAGTTGATTGATTTTCTCCATTTGTATTTGAAGCAAGATTTATATAATCTACATCATTCATATGATTAATATCTACATATATTCCAGACTGTCCAGGCAAGTTTAAACCAAACCATTGATTCAAAGGATTTGTATTGTTATACCTAAAATTGAATCCATAATGTGATTGATTTTCTAAATTATTTTCTAAAAAATAATTTTCTTTTTCTTTAAAATAACCTGTTTTAAATTCTCCTCTTGAAACAGGCGAATCAACAAATCTAAAAGTAGTATAAACACCTTCTCCTCTGTTTGTTCGTATCTGTGGATCTATTTCCAAATCCCACCAATTTTGTTCTGCAATATAAATCGGCTGTTCATAAAAAAAGCCCTCGGTTGAAGAGGCACCAAATGATGGTTTTAAAAGCCCTGTTCTTCGTGTTGTATCTAAAGAATAACCAAAATATGGTGTATAAAACAGAGGTATGTCATAGATATAAAGTCTTGTATTGTAAAGATTAAGCCATTTTGTTTCTGTATTGTATTCAGAAGAAGAAAAATCCATTGTCCATAAAGGGTTAATAGGGTCACATCCACTTACTGAGCCTGAAGTAATATCTAACATCTCAGCTTTCGCTTCACCCTCGTTTGCACTTATCCAAACATCAGATTTACTGTCTAAAAGATAGAGTGGTTTAAAATATCGCTCTTTTTTTTTCAAATTTAACTTTGCATATTTTCCCAGTATTTTATACTTTTTATTATGATTGAGTCTTACATGTCCAAAAAGCTCCAAGTCTTGCGTACTTCTATCATATATTGCTCTGTCTGCAGTTAAGAAGTAGTCCTTATATACAACACTTACTCCACCGTTTGCGTTCACAATATTGTCTTTTGATTTTACAGATGAAGAGTATATTTCTATCTTATCATCTGCATTTACCATACTCATAAAAATAATAAATAAAAGAAAAGAATATTTAAGCATCTATAACCAAAGTCTTTGCAGTTTTATCATGCCATGTCTGACGCGCTGGATCAAACATTCCCCATAAAAAGCCAAGATAAAATATCATCTCACTAATGATTCTAAAAATTGCCCGGTTAAGTGAAACAGCAAAATTTGGATTATCTGATGTTCTAATATCTATCACTCTGATTTTCATAGCAATTTTCCCAAGGGTAGCACCGTATTGCATGACAAAAAAAGTTTGATACACTATTTTCATTACAATATACTGCATGACATAACTGTTTGTAAGTATTATAATATCTTCAACGGTTTGCGCCTTTGAAAATGAGTCAGACATAGCAATAATAAGTAAAAAAGAAAGTAACATTTCATCTATAAAAAATGCCACTGCTCTTTTTTTTATGGACGCAAGTTGTAAATGTTCGCGGTTAAGTAGCTTCTCTATCTCTTCATTCAAAGTTCAAATTCCTAAAGGGCTTGATACGCAATATCTGTACGAAGTTTTTTCCCTGCAAAGTGAACCTGTCCGCATCTCAAATATGCTCTGTCTCTTGCCTCTTTTATGCTATCGCCCAAACCGACACATACAAGAACACGCCCGCCTGTTGCATAAAGTTTTCCATCTTCCATATCTACACCGGCAAAAGAAATATGTGTATATTTTTGTATATCTTCATGTTTGACGTCATCTAAAATTATTTCAGCAGGAGTTGATTTGCCATATGGATAATTTTCACTCGCCATAACTACACCCACAGCATATTGATCTGAAAATTCTACTTTTATATCACTTAAACGATTTGTAGCCGCTTTATAAAACATGTCTGAGACGCTTGAGGTCATCAAAGGCATAAGAATTTCACACTCAGGATCTCCAAAACGGACATTAAACTCCAAAGTAATCGGTTCGCCATTCACTACCATAATCCCAATAAATAAAACACCTTCAAACGGAGCACCCTCTTTTTGCATCCCATCAAGTGTAGGGCGGATAATTCTCTCTCTTACTTTTTGATATAACTCTTCATTTACAAGCGGTGTTGGCGCATAGGCACCCATGCCTCCTGTATTTGGTCCTTCATCACCGTCTAACAAACGTTTGTGATCTTGCGCAGCAGGAAGTAAAATGTAATCTTTCCCGTCACATACAGCGAACATTGAAAGTTCATAACCGTCTAAAAACTCTTCAACGATTACTTTTTTTCCAGCATCACCAAAACTCTTCCCACTAAGCATTTCGGAAATTGCTTTTTTTGCTTCATCGTGAGACTGTGCAATTATTACACCCTTTCCACCGCATAAACCATCAGCTTTTACAACAATAGGTGCTTCAAGTGTATTTGTAAATTTAAATAAATCTTCTATAGAGTCACTCTCTATATATTTTGCAGTAGGAATATTATACTTTGCTAAAAAGTTTTTCATATATACTTTAGAACCCTCAAGTTGGGCTGCTTCTTTACTCGGTCCGAAAATCGTCAGACCTTCTGCTTTGAATATATCGACAACGCCGTCAACCAAAGGTGCTTCAGGGCCTACAATCGTAAGGTCAATATTGTTTTCTTTTGCAAATGCTGCCAAATCATTATAATCTTTGATAGCTAAATTGGTGCCTAAATTATTTGTTGCCCCATTTCCCGGCTGAAAAAAAAGCTCATGCTCTTCATCTTCATTTTTTATAGCACGAGCAATAGAGTATTCTCGTCCACCGCTACCCAAAATTAATATTTTCATTCACATCTCCATATAGTTTTAAAAAATTTATTTAACCCACCATCATGAAATAAATACATTTTTTATGTAATCCAAGTAGCCGTCGCACTATTGGCTCGGTTCTAAAAAGCCTAATTTGGGTGAAGAGAGGCTTATCTGACGGCGGCAGTTTCATCGGCAGAGTTAACATACCTCAAACGAAATCACCGACACACGATAAGCCTACTAGTTCACAATTTGAATATGTAGAACCCTCATATGTGTGCTGACACGAACTACTCAGATTAACTATAGGGCATCTCTAAAAACCCTAACCACTCTCAGCAGTATAGCAAAAAAGCTAATGCAAGGCGAAACTACGCAAATGCTACTAGTAGCTTCTTTGATATACTGCCCATAGGGAGGCTAAAGCTGGAGCAATCTTGCACATAATTTTTTCTCAGCGTAGCTACAGCTATGCTTTAAAAAAAGTTCTGCACAATCTCACTCCAGCTTTAGCCTCTGAAATTGGTTAGACTCTTTAGAGATGCCCTGTACTATTATACAAAAAATATGCTTGTTTTTATTTTAGAGAACGAGCTATTTGCATACAACTCTCAATTGTAGTATCATCTGAGAGAATATAAGTACAGTTTTTCGGTATTGCTTTTGCAGTTGTTTTACCTATAACTATTATTTTGTGTGTATCTAGCAATGTATTATTTTTCAAAAAACAATGAACGCTTGAAGGAGATGTAAAAATCAAAATAGCATCATCTTCAACATTAACATTTTTAATCGCCTCAGAACAGTCACTTTCATAAACAACTTTTTCATCTATGGTATACCCATCTTCTTTACATGTAAAGACAAAATCAGAGGCAATAACTTTTGCTCGCAGATAAAGCCACTTTGTCTCTTTTGGATAAGATTTAATTTTCTCTATAAGCGTATCGCCATATCCTTTTCCTACAGCTAAAACTTGACCGCCTAAACTCTCAAAACTTTTTGCGCTCTGCTGGGAAATACAAAGTGCCGGTTTATTGATATACTCTTTTTTATTATATTGTTTTAAAGCTTTGGATGCCTGTTTTGAGGTAATAATCAAAAAATCATATTTGGAAAAATCAATCTCAGGTTTAAAGAATGTAATATCAAGAGAATTAATGCTTATCGCATCAGGATGAGAAGATATAGAAAAAAGGTAAATCGGTTTATTATTCATATATAGTCCTAGTACAAATCGTAAAAAGTTTGATGTAATTTGAAATGTTTTTAGGTTGAGGCATAGTTAATCTATGCCGATGCCTAAATCATTTCAAAGAGCATTGAAATTTTTCTCGATTTTATTCCCATTCTATGGTAGCTGGTGGTTTACTTGATATATCATAAACTACGCGGTTTATTCCATCGACTTCATTGATAATTCTTCTTGAAATTCTCTCAAGCAAATCATGCGGCAAATGCGCAAATGTTGCTGTCATACCGTCAACTGCTTCTACAACTCTGACACATACAGTGTTGTCATATGTACGGTTATCACCCATAACACCTACTGATTTTACATTTAAAAGTACTGCAAATGCCTGCCATGTTTTTGCATAGTAACCACTTGCTTTTAACTCATCAAGTAAAATTACATCTGCTTCGCGTAAAAGATCTAAATCAGGAACATTTACATCACCCATAATACGAATCGCAAGACCTGGTCCAGGAAATGGATGACGGTTAATCATAGACTCTGGAAGCCCAAGTTCTAGTCCTATTTTACGCACTTCGTCTTTGAAAAGCTCACGTAAAGGTTCTATCAGTTCAAAATCCATCCAATCAGGAAGCCCCCCGACATTATGATGTGACTTGATTACTTCGGAAGGACCGTTTACAGAAATAGACTCAATAACATCAGGATAGAGTGTTCCCTGTGCTAAAAACTTAATACCGTCATGTTTTTTTGCTTCTTTTTCAAACTCTTCTATAAAAGTATGTCCGATGATTTTACGCTTTTTCTCAGGATCACTTACACCTGCAAGTTTTGTCAAGAAGTTATCTGCTGCATCCACTGTAACAAGCGGTGCTTTGAGGTTTATTTTAAAAACTTCTTCAACCTGCTCGCGTTCACCTTTACGTAAGAGGCCGTTATCGACAAAAACAGGAATCAACTGATCACCGATTGCCTCATACAACATTGCCGCAACAACAGAACTGTCAACGCCACCGCTTAATCCACAGAGTACCTTCGCATCACCGACACGCTCGCGAATTGATGCAATTTGCTGTTTTAAGAAATGTTCCATCTTCCATTTTTCACTTACCCCACAAATATTTTTTGCAAAATTGCGAAGCATCAAGTACCCTTCTTCTGAGTGTTGTACTTCTGGGTGAAATTGGAGTGCATATACACGTTTTTCATCATTTGCTATAGCTGCATACGGAGAATTTTCAGATGTTGCGATAACCTTAAAACCTTCAGGCAGAGTCTCGACTCTGTCTGAATGACTCATCCAAACAATTCTATGATTATCACAATCTTTAAAGAGTGGTGAAACATTGTCAGGATAGCCAACAATATCAAGCTCTGCTTTTCCATATTCATGATGATCAGAACGTATAACAGAACCGCCGAAATCTACCGCAATTCTCTGCATTCCATAACAAATACCAAGAATAGGAATTCCCATCTTATACACGCCTTGATCAACTTCATACGCATCTTTACTATAAACAGAAGATGGACCACCACTGAGAATAATTCCTTTAGGGTTTTTTGCCTGAATATCTTCCGCTTTTGTATGGTAGGGAAGAATTTCACAGTATATTTTATCTTCACGAAGACGACGAGCTATGAGTTGTGTATATTGAGAGCCAAAGTCTAGAACTATAATGCTAACATTTGTCATTTGAAATGCCTTTTTACTTTATATATAAATAATTATGAAAGGATACAATAAATAAGATTAATGTTTAATTTGTTACATGCAACAAGTGTTACATGTAACCTTTAGATTAGAAGAAAGATGTTTGACTTAATAAAGTCCCATAATTTCAAATTGAACATACCAAATAATAATAGAAATAATATATCCTACTAAAATAGTCCATGAATGTTTCATATGTGAACCGAATGTATAAATACCGCGAAGTTTTCCCATAACACCGACACCGGCTGCAGAACCAAAAGAGATTAAACTTCCACCGATACCTGCCGTCATAGTCACTAGCATCCATTGTGCTATGTCCATTTGAGGAGATGCTTTTAAAATCGCACTCATAACTGGTACATTGTCCACAATTGCTGAGAGAAATCCAACACCAACATTTGATGCCGTTGGTCCGACTAAATCATAAAGATGATGAATGTATTCTAAAAAGCCTAAAAAGTGTAGGGCTCCAACAGCAGAAAGGATACCAAAGAAGAAAAGAAGCGTATCATTTTCCACTTTTTCCATATTGACATAAATATTGAAACTATTTTTACCCGCTCTTTTAAGTTGGAATGAGTAAAGTTTTAATATTGCCAAACCAAACATCATGCCCCACATTGCCGGAAAGTGGAAAAACGTATGTCCGAGTACCGCAATCACGATAGTCAATACGCCTAAAAAGACAACAGTCATACCTCCGTCTAAGACAACAGGTTTCTTTTCAGTCGCTGCGTCAAATGGCGGTTCTCCCGATGGAACAGATAAAGAGAGTAAAAATGCCGTAACACCCCAACCA
>Ga0256842_1003241_pt1 | contig 11007 bp, 12 predicted proteins | sample 4559240metaG_FD_185973 | JGI IMG/M metagenome (GOLD analysis project Ga0256842, IMG submission 185973) | Hydrothermal vent microbial communities from Guaymas Basin, Mexico - 4559-240 | ecosystem: Environmental > Aquatic > Marine > Hydrothermal vents | place: Mexico: Guaymas Basin | collected...
CTAAATTCCTAAATTCTAATTCTAAATTATTAATTATTTTCTTTTATACTATAAACCCATGGTGGAATTGTGTGGAGGTAATTTCATAATACCTTTACCTTTAATTTATTTTAATTTAATTTTGCCTGGCACCTTTTCTTCTTTCCCCAGACACTAAATTTTGGATATGTCTCTTCTATTTTTTATGTCTGATAAATTCTTTGAGGTATCCCCTGACTTTTCCGTATTTTACTTTTATGTCAAGGAATATTGGAATCATAACTGGTGTTTTGACAAAATAAATTGAGAGTCTTCCATGTCCCTTTTTTATTCCTCCAAAGACATTCTTCACCGTTATTTTCCATGTTTTTTGACTCTCTTTAAAAATTGTTTTTTTGAAACCATCTTCCTTAAATTTTACGTTGAATATTCTAAATTTTCCATTGAAATCTATTGGTATTTTCAGGTTGTTGTTATTTTTACAAAAAATTGGGAGAAAGAAAAAAATGGAGGCTGGATCGTGAATTATAGGGGGATAGTTTTTTATAAATAGTTCTCTCTGGGCAACATAAAATTTTTTATCCACAATTTTAAATTTTCTGTAAAGAAGTTTTTTCCTTGAGGAAAAGAATCTTTCTATTATGAGATTTCTCCTCTTTCCTTCCTGAATATTTTGTACAAATAAGATGGTGCAAAAATTTTGAGGTTTAACATATATATCAAATTCATCCCTTATTGTAATTCCAGCAACCTTTAGAAGTGTTCCAGAGGATTTGGCTATGGCTAAGAAGTGAAGCACCTGGATTTCTTTATCCAAAAATTGATCCCTAAAATTTTCCATTCCCACATATTTTATGGAGAGTTCTCCTGCCTTTATTGAAGGAATGAAAAATACCCACTTCCATTTAAATTCATATTTGAGTGTATCGCCTGGATGAAAGGTTGAAGAGAATTTTCCAAGAAGTCCCTTGCCTGAAACAAAGAGTATTTGAAACAGCAAAAGTGAAAAAAAGATGTATTTTTTCATAGAAAGAATTTTACCATTAAAATCAATTCAACAAGAATAAAACCTATCACTCCTTTATATTCCCTATTTTTAATCACCTGGTCAATATTAAATTTTCCTTTGTCTTCAATTTTTTTATTGGGTATTGGGATAAAAAAAGATACCAGTTTTTTGTATTCCAGGTAATCTCTTCCAAATACCATTTCCATTTCCTCTTCTTCCCTTTTCATTACAGGAATATAAATAAAAAGAAAGAGTATTAGAAGAAGAATTGGGAAAATTATCCTTCCACATTGAATGGAAATTCCAAGACCTATGAAAAAAGACCCAAGGTATAGAGGGTTTCTTGTGTATTTATAGGGCCCACTTTTTGTAAGTTTTTTGGATTTTACAATGTGTCCCGAGGCCCATATCCTCAGTAAAACCCCCAATAGTGCTATGGGGACTCCAACCATAAAGTGAATTTCATCCGGTCTGGAAAATATGAGAAAAATTGCTCCCACTATGAAACTGAGTGGAACTCTTATCTTTTGAAACAATTTTTTAATTTCCATTTTTTACACCAATTCCATAAATTTTTTGAAAACCAGTTTACTGTCAATTTCCATACATATTGGATCTCTGCATTTTCTCCTATAGCATGGTGAACACTCAAGATTTTTGTATGCTATCCTGAATTCTCTGTTAAAGGGACCATTTCTTTCTGGAGATGTGGGGCCATAAATTGCAACTATTTTTTTATTTAAGAGAGATGCCATATGTGTTGGTCCTGTATCCCCTCCAACGTATACTTCGCATTTTGATATAAAGAAAAAAAGTTCTTCAAGGTTTAAGTCAAAGAGTTTTACAAATGGTGCCTTTTCCCTTATTTTTTCGGCAAGTTTTTTTTCATCATTTCCATAGATAACTGAAATTTCAAAGGGGTATTTCTCCTTTATAAAATTTGCTAGTTCTGAAAAATTTTCTGGAGCCCACCTTTTTGTGTGCCACTTTCCACCAGGATTTAATATCACAAACTTTTTACCTTTAAACTCCCTTTCGATTTTCTTTTCCACTTTTTCTTTGAGCGCTGGTGGAAAGTTTATTTTTATCTCTGGAAGACCATTTACATCTTCAATGCCTAAGGACTTCAAAAATTTGATTGATTTTTGGACAATGTGTTTTTTTTCAGGGACATTGATTTTTATGTTGTAAAATATGGTGCCAGGCAACTCTTTTATTTCATTTTTCCCCCATCCTATTTTAATTTTTGCGCCACTTAGATGGGTTAAAATGCCTGTTTTTATAAGTCCCTGAAAATCCATTGCCACGTCAAAATCTTTTTCCTTCAATTTTTTGATTAATTTTGTCCATTTTTCCCCTTTTCTTACAGGGATTATTTCTTCCATGTATGGGAAAAATTCAAGTATTGGGTATATGTGTTCTTTAACTATCCAGTAAATTTTTACTTCTGGTACCTTTTCTTTTAGTATGGAAATGGTAGGAATTGTGTGAATAACATCTCCGATTGAACTCAATTTTACGATTAATATCTTTTTTTCTTTCATTTTTTACAAAATTTTTCAAGGATAGTGGAGATTATGTCTTTACTTGAGTGATTTTTGCTATCCCCTGTGATTTTTACACTTCCTCCGTAAGACAAAACCACATCCCTTTCAGGTACGCTTTCTTCTGTGTAATCAGTACCTTTTACCTGAATGTGTGGCTTTAGTTCAAGAAGGAGTTTTCTAACATCTAATTCATCAAAAATTATAACGAAGTCAACTACCTTTAGTGCTGAAATTATTTCTGCCCTTTCTTTGCCTGGCACTATTGGTCTTTTTTCCCCTTTTATTTTTCTTACACTTTCATCACTATTTATTGCTACTATCAAAATATCTCCCAGTTTTTTTGCTTCTTCAAGATATCTCACATGTCCCACATGTAGTATGTCGAAACATCCATTTGCGAGAACTATTTTTTTCTTCTCTTTTTTTAGTTTTTCTACAATTCCCTTTAATTCCTGGAGATTGTATATCTTATTCGTCATCCTGGCCAACAATTTCCTTTCTGGAATCATTTTTAATTGCTGAAATCAGTTCCCTTGTGGATAGGGTTGCAGTCCCTCTTTTCATGACCACAATTCCACCTGAGTAATTTGAGATAATAGCGGATGTCCTAAAATCTGCACCTGCAAAAAGTGATAGGGAATACACTGCGATTACCGTATCTCCTGCTCCTGTAACGTCAGCAACTTCATCAGATCCAAAGACCGGAATATGAAATGGTTTTTCTCCCCTTTCATATAGACTCATACCAAGTCTTCCCCTTGTTATTAAAAGTGCCTCAAGATTTTGATTGTCAATTATTTTTTGTGCAATTTTATCCATTCTGGAAAGGTTTTCCCCTATTTTTTTGTTATATGCCTCCTCTATTTCAGAGATATTTGGAGTAATTGAAGTTACATTTCTAAATTCCTTCATTTTAAATCTGCTATCAACTATTATTTTTTTCCCTTTTTTTACTATGTAGGTCATTATCTCCTTTAAAAATCTTGGATTTCCCATTCCATAGCCATAATCTGATATTATTACCCCATCTACCTTTTCTATATTTTCTCTGACTGCATTGAAAATTTTTTCCTTCAGGTGATTGAGCTTGAATTCTTCATCTTCTTCTTTGTCGATTCTCAACATTTGTTTCATTGATGAGTGAAAAGATCCCGCTAAAATTCTTGTTTTTACTGGTGTTTGATAATTTCTTACGGTGAATATGTTTTTTACATTTACTCCCTTATCTTTAAAGAAGTTCAGAATCCATTTTCCTTCGAAGTCTTCTCCGACAATTCCTATGGGAATTACCTTTGCTCCCAGAGAGATTAAATTGTTAAGACAATTTGCTCCTCCACCGGGGATGTTGATGGTTTCTTTATACTTTAGAATTAAAACAGGGGCTTCCCTTGAAATTCTCAAAACTTCACCAAATAGAAATTGGTCTAATATTAAATCCCCAATGTGAAGTACTTTGCAATTTTTGAATTTTTCTATGGTTTTTAAAATTTTTTTTGTCTTCATTTTTTAAGCCTCAAGTATTTTTTTTACTATTTCCAAGAATGAATTTTTTTCGGAAAACAAAAAAGACCTGAAAACTCCAGCCTTTTTGCCTGCTTCTATGTCTCTTTCTTTATCTCCAATTAAATAGGATTTTGAAAGATCTATATTTAGTTCTTCTCTAGCTTTTAAAATCATTCCTGGATTTGGCTTTCGACAAATACACTCTTTTCTAAATTCTTCAACTATTCCATAGGGATGGTGAGGGCAGAAATAAAATTTATCTATTAAAACTCCATATTCCTTTTTTAACATGGTGTTTAAGGCATTGTTAAAGTTAATCACATCTTTTAACTTACATATCCCCCTTGCAACACATGACTGATTTGAGATTACCACAAGTAAAAAGCCTTTCTCTTTAAGTTTTCTTAAGCCCTCTCCCACACCCGGTAAAAGTTCTATTTTCCCGGGATTGTTGTTATAACCATAGTCTTTGCAGAGGGTCCCATCCCTATCCAGAAAAACACATTTTACCATAGAAGAAAAGTTTACCAGAAAAATAATTGCCTGACACCTTTTTCTATTTTTTTTATGTTTTTTTATGGGAAAAAGTTGCCTGGCACTTTTTCCACTGCTTGCAATAAAGATGATGTCTTGGACATTTGCAGATTTAAAGAGGAGAAATACAATAGGAAAAAATGAATGAAAAAAGTTTATTTGAATTTATCAAAAACCTTGAAGAATAAAAAAGGCGGGAACATCCCGCCTTTAAAAAAGTTTTGTAACCTTGCAACTTGCCGTACTTCCGTCAGTAAAAAAAACGGTTAATTTATAATCGGTTTTTCCCTCTATAATACTTTCGTTGTCGGGAAGGTAAAGAAGAATCTTTTCTCTATTGTTGTTTAAAGTGATAGGACGAATTGAACTGTCGTTGTAAGAATACAATTGCCCGTCTTTTACAACAGCAAGGGCCCACATGCCGTTATTCGGTATTGTATCCCATACAGTAAACTGTCCATTAATGTTTGTAATTTCTATATCTTTTACTGTTTTGCCTTTGTAAGATATATTTAATTCAAGAAGATAGTCTTTTTCACCGTCAGGCTTTATTTCTTCGTATCTTCCCCCGTAATCTCTGTTTGAGCGTTTAACAAGCACTGCACTTAAACTGGATTTTAGGTGAGATCTCTTTGCAATTGCAACTTTTGTTTCCGCTTTTGAGTTGTCAGTAAAAAAAACGGTTAATTTATAATCGGTTTTTCCCTCTATAATACTTCCGTTGTCGGGAAGGTAAATAAAGTAAGTTCCTTTTGCGGGAATGGGCTGTTTTAATCCTCCGTTTTGATTGGAAAACAAATGATTGTACTGGTTGCATACGAAAAGACTCCACATGCCGTTATTCGGTATTGTATCCCATACGGTAAATTGGCCGTTTATGTTTATGATTTCAATATTTTTAATGTATTTGCCGGGAAAATTTACAGTTAGTTGCAGAAGGTAATCTTTGCTTCCGTCAGGTTTTAGGTATTCGTATTTTCCGCCGAAATCGATGCTGGAAATTCCCAGCAAGGTTGCCTTAAACTCTTTTTTCGTCCCCTTTGGCGTTATTTTTCCGGTTTTGAGGTAATTTTTCAAAATCTCAAGTTCCCTTATCTCTTTTTTAATAATCCTAATTCTGCTTTTTGAAGAAAGAAACTGGTCTTTTAAATCGTCCCCGGTCAGAAACTCTTTTGGACAGTCCAGTCCGTAAATGGCGTATCCGTTAACGTTTTTTTGCCCGTTTTTAAGAAGTTTCATTTCATTTTTAAGTTGAGAGATAAGTCTGTCTATAAGTTTGATTTTCTGCGCCGTTGATTGGGAAAAACCGACTGTTGAAAGGAGTAAAATCAGAAAAATTGCTATCTTTTTCATTTCTTTTTCTCCCTGCACTTTTTATACTCTTCAATAATCTTGATTTTTTCCTTTAAAGATTCAACTTCAATTTCATCGTCGTGCAATGCATTTTCGTATGCGTGTATGGTTTCGTCTAAGTTTTCAAGTTTAACTTTATCGTCCATCTCTTGAAGAACAAGTCCGTAATTTGGCCCGATTCTACTTAATCTTTTTATCCTGTTTATGTCGTCGACAAGGTTTTTATAAGGAGAGTATCCTGCGATTGAAAGAAATATCCCGTCTCTCTTTTTTTTAAGTTTTTTTATCTGGTCCTTTGACCATTTAACTCTTTTTATTGCGTAGTCCAGTTGCCATTTTAAATCGGAAAGCATATTTTCATTGACTTTTAATTCATTCATTTTCTTTTTCAGTTTTTCGCAAGGCTTTGTATTTGGTTTGTGAGGCTTGGGTTTGGGTTTGGGACTTGAATTTGAATTGTTTGAATTTGGGGCCGGCACAATGACCGAATTTGTCGGTTTTAATGTTATCTCTTTTGCTTTGTGATAATAAGATATTCCAGGCCATGCGGCGTTGGGTCCTCCAATAACGTGTTTTAGCAGGACGTGAATCCTTGCCTTTTTGCCCATATACTCCAGCGGCACTTTTCCGGTAAAGGTTACTTTTACCGTGTCCGGGGCTTTTTTCTCCCACTGTCCCAATCCGCCGTATTTATACCAGACATTGGGAGGCCTTAAAAAACCCTCGTACAGGGTAAAACTTTTTATGTTTTTACCGTGTATTTGCTCCTCAGTGGCGCATCCACCCTTGTATCCATAGCAGTTTGTGGCTATACCGTACCATTCGTAAAAAACTGGATAGATGTAGTTGCTTGAAACGGGGATTTCGCAGTAAAGCCCGGCATGGTCATACTCGGGTATTCCCCCGGAGTTGAGATTTATCCCCTTTACCTCACCTGTAAAAATCAAACTGTCCCCGCTTTTTTCAATCTTTGTGATTTTAAAAGTTATACCCGGTTTTCCCCCCGCAAAAACAGACAAAGATAACAGAAAAAACAGTAAAAAAACCGATAGTTTTTTCACGCTACCTCCTCAATTTTTGAAAGAAATTTTGAAAAAAATTCATAAACTTTTATCATAGCTCATATCATAACTCTATATTATACTATATCATAACTTTTATCATAACTTTCATAACTTTTCATAACTTTTCTTTTACTTTTAGTGATGTCAGGTTAATCGTAGGAGGTTTATGGGAAAAAGTTGCCTGGCACTTTTTCTCTTTACTTTCTTTAAGATTAAAGAAAAATAAGAAAAGTCAAAAGTGAAATAAAAGTGAAATAAAAGTGAAATAATTGCCTGACACCTTTTTTGTTTAATGTAGTGTTTTGCCTATATATTATTTGAAGTAAAGTTGAAAGTTAAGTTAAATTAAGAAATTAAGAAAAGTTGAAAAGTTACCTGACACTTGCTTGATACGAAGGCAAAATATTTTTTTAAAAATTTTTATGTTTTTTTTAAATGTATTTTTTATTTAAATTTAAAGATTATTTGAGGATAATTTATAAATGTTATTTTTTACTTGAAAAATTAAGTAGCTAATAGGTATATTCTCTTTATTGTTCTAAATTTCTTTTGGTCTGTGTTTTATTTTTTTAGGTATTTAATTTTTAATCTTTAATTGAAATTGTACAGATTAATTTAACCTTTAACTTCCTTATCTTGTATTTATCAAGGAAAAGAGTTTTTCTTTAAATGGTTTATATTTTATTGATTTTTTCAATCTGCATTTTTCCATGTATTTTTCGTGAAATTTCTTTACAAAATTTACACATCCAAAAACAAATCCATTTTCTATCTGTGGTATTTTATATTTTCCTATTTCTTCATCTACTTTTATTTTTTTTCTCTCTGTTTTGGTGACTTCATTTTCAATATCCATGTACTTCCCCATTTTTCCACAACCTGAAAACTCATAATCTTCTGGATTTTCAACCATGCCTGCCCTTACCGGATTCATTTCAATATATCTTTTACATACCTCGTAGGCTTCTCCTCCCTCTATTAATACACATTTATACCTTCCACCCCATAAATATCCATATCTTCCAAATGTTTTATTGAACCACTTGGAAAATCGTTCTTTTAAGTTTTTTACAAACTCTGATAAATCGGATAATTTCCTTCTTAATGTCTTTATATCCTTTAAGAAAACGTATTTTTTATACATATTTAACTTAGTTAATTTCTTTAGTATTTCATCATCTGACAAATCGTTGATGTTTTTTACTTCTAAAAATAAATGGAAGTGGTTGTCCATGATTACGAAGGTTATCAATTTGAATGAAAAGACTGAGAGCAAAGATTTTAAAATATTTAGAAACTTAACTTTAACATGTCTTGGTTGTAATAGAAACAATCCTCCTGCTGTTTTAGATGTAATATGTAAAATGGTTTTTTCTTCATAGAATCTTATTCTAAGTGGTCTTCCCATGATAATTACCTCCATAAATTTAATAAATTTTCCTTACATTACATATAACGAAAATTTTGAAATTTATTTCGCTTTTTCTTTAAATTTTTTTAATTTTTTAGTTGTTTATTGTATTGAAAGTTTGAATTATGGATCTTTGGATTTTTTTGTTTTTTATTTTTTGTTTTTATTTGTTTATTTGGTTTTTTATTTGGTTTTTCGGTTTTTGGTTTATTTGGTTTATTTGGGTTTATTTGCCTGGCACTATTTAATCTTTTTATCTTTTTTTTTGCCTGACACCATTTCCATTTTTTAATTGATGGATTGATGATTGATAATGATGTGATGGATTTTACCTGGCACCTTTTTATTCGTCCAGAATTGCCTTTACGATTTCATAGTTGCTTTCGGCAAGTGCCTCAAGGTTATAACCACCTTCCAGTAGAAATATAATTTTTCCATTTGCATGTTTTTCTGAGATTTCATTAACAATCTTTGTAAGTTTGTAGTAAGTTTTTGAAGAAAGCATTAAACCAGTTAATTTTTCTTCTTTGTGTCCATCCTGCCCTGCTGAGATGAGGATAATGTCAGGCTTGTATTGGTCAGCAATTTTATAGACATTTTCAAAGGTTTTAAGATATTCTTTCTCTTCTGTAAGTGGTGGTAGAGGAAAATTTTTTGTGAACCCTTTTCCTTCCCCAATACCTGTTTCCTCTTCTTTCCCTGTATTTGGGAACAGATTCCTTTGGTGGAAAGAAACATACATGATGGGTTTGTCATAAAGTATTTCCTGTGTCCCATCTCCATGATGGGCGTCCCAATCAATTATCATTGGGTTGTACCCCTTTTCCTTCAGATAAATTGCAAGTCCTGCCATATTGTTAAAAAAGCAAAAGCCCTTGACTTCTTTTTTAGTGGCATGGTGTCCTGGAGGCCTTGAAAGAACAAATATCTTTTTAAGTTTTTCCACCAGTTCTCCGGCAAGTAATGCCCCTCCAAAGGCAAGTTTTGCCACATAAAATGTCTCCTTAGATACGCAGTTGTTTCTCCCAAGGTGTTGTAAGGTCTCTGATGCTTTTTTTACCTTAAGTATCAGATCTTTGTGATGGACTTTTAATAATTCTTCTTCAGTTGCAACCCTTGGATTTATGAGATTTAACTTATGTAAAACTCCTTTAATTCTGAGGTAGTCAATGGTGTAAGATATTCTACTTGGCTGTTCAGGATTGTATGGATTATCGTGGATAAGGAATTTTTCAGAATATATTATGGAAAGAGGTGCATTCTCTATTTTTGTGGGGTATGGATCATAGAGGTCTATAATAAGCCCTTTTTTTTCAACTTTTTCAAATTTATATCCCAATCGAACATATATCTGGGGCCTTCCAGTCTGGACAAATAACTTTTTAAATCCTCTTTGCTTTAAAATTTCTATTAATCTGTCAAGTGCCCCTTTCCCATAACCATTTCCTCTAAAGGAGGGATCAATTTCAAAGAAAAGTAATTCTGGAAGAAAGGATATGTCCGGATTTCCATATCTAATTAAAATTCCCCCAACAATTTCCTCTTTTACTTTTATGGCGTAAATTTCCTGATTGTAATCTTTAGAAATTTTATTGTAGTATGACTTCCATGGAAATTCTGTTAATCTCAAATTTTCAAATGGAAAATCTTTAACAAAGTATCCCGCTATGGGAATAAGTTCTAATAAAGTTCTCCTCACTTATCAGCCTTCTATATAACTGAAGTTTTTTATGAGATCAGCAATTTTACTTTCATCAGGTAATGATAAGTCAATTTCCTGCTTAATATTTTCCATTTCATCTATTATAGATGGCATATAGAAATTTATTTTGTCCTTTAGTTCTTCAATTTGAAGTTTTAAAAATCCAACCTCTATTTCACTAAAAAGCAGAATGAAAGAGATTTTTTCAATGAAAAAAATTGAGACATTGTGTTTTTCCATCGTATAAATCAGAAATCTGGGCTTTTCACTAAATCTTCTGGCAAAGTTATTTAAAAGTATTGATAGTGTTATTAAGATATCTTTTTGCAGTAGAAATCTTTCATCTCCATGTATATAGAGTATATTCCCTTTCTCATCTGAAATTATGGCTGATTTTATTTCCTTTATATCTCCAAATAGTGGATCAAAAATTTCTTTCATTTTTTTCTCCTAAAAAAAGAGGGGACTTTTCCCCCTCTCTTAACCTATTGAATCATCAAAACTATCAACTGCTTCATCAAGTATCATCCTTGCCATACCAAGGTTCATCTCATTTTTGCCAATTACGAAAATAAATACTTTTGCCTTTTCTGAATGCATTAAAACAATCTTGCCTTCAGTTCCTTCTATGGTTACACCATCTGGTTTTCCAAGGGCTGCTTCAGTGATAACTTTATTTGCTACTCCCACTGTATGTGAGACTAACGCAGCAATTTTATCCTGGGCATATTTTTTGTCAAGTTTTGTGGCAATTAGCATTCCATCAGTTCCTACAATTGCTGCGCCTTCTGATCCCTCGATGCGGCTTAACTCATCCAGGATCTTGTCAAAAATTTCTTTTTTTCCCATAAAAGCACCTCCTATTGATTTTTATTATTTTTTTCAAAAACTTTTTCAAGTGAGTT
>Ga0256842_1003242_pt1 | contig 11002 bp, 7 predicted proteins | sample 4559240metaG_FD_185973 | JGI IMG/M metagenome (GOLD analysis project Ga0256842, IMG submission 185973) | Hydrothermal vent microbial communities from Guaymas Basin, Mexico - 4559-240 | ecosystem: Environmental > Aquatic > Marine > Hydrothermal vents | place: Mexico: Guaymas Basin | collected...
TAATTACTCTTACTTATGCTCATGAAGATTTGCGTAAGAGTTATCAAGCTTATTTGAGTGAAATAGCACAAGCCAGAGGGCTCACTTTTGAGTTAACAAAAGAGGAAACAAGACGAATTGAATTAGGTTGGGAATATTATGATGCATTATCTCAAATGAATATAAAATCGGTAGAAGCTGCTCGAAAGTTAAGAGACCTATTCGGAGAAAAAGGCTTAGGGGTTATTACAAGCAACATAAAAGACTATAAAACACTTTCTAAAGTTTTTGAAGGTATGGAAAAAGTCGCAAAAGGTTTTAAGGGGGCAGGTGGAGTCTTAGCTAAAAGTTGGGGGTTAGAAGAAATAATAAGCAGAATAAAAGATAAATTTTTAGAACTATGGAACAAAAGTGCATTGAAAACTAAATACATTCCTGCTGCAGTTTCTGCTGGAAAGTTTGTTACAGGTTGGGCAAATAAAAAAATCGTTCAACCTTTCATGGGAAGCGATTTCTTTAAAACAATTTTACAACCAATAGGAGCCGCCATAAGCACAGCTTTAGGTGGTTGGGTTGCAGGTATTATGACTATATTAAGTGCTTTGGGATCATTATTAGCAGAATTACCAATGGTTCAAAAATTACTTAATCCATTTCAAGTCATTCTGGAAGGTATAATGGAAGTATTAGGCCCTGTTATCGATTCTGCGCTCAAACCATTTGTAAAACTTTTGGAAGTATTTGGCAGGATGTTAGGTGTTTTAATACTTCCTATCCTCGAGCCTTTGCTTGGTGGTTTACAGGCCTTAGCGGAATTACTTGTTTGGGCTTATAACACGATTGTAGTTCCAATAGGTCGTAATCTTTATATCATTCTTGGAGCTGCCGCTAATGCGTTCAATTCGTTTTATAACACAGTTTCTGATATAGTAAAAAGTTTGACCTTCGGCAAAGTTGATTTAGGCCATCGTGCAGTTAAGGATTTTGACGAAGTAATCAAAGAAGCAAACAAAAAGATAGGTGAAATAAAGATTTCTGAAGAAGATTTTGCTTCTGAAGTGCAACAAACTTATACCGCAAATGTAACAAGATCAGGGCCAGAAACAGTCAACATTTATCAATACATTCAGAATTCCAACTTCTTAAACAGCGAAGAAGAATTTAAGAGATGGGTTATTGAAGCTGTTCAAGAGGCTTTGGATAGCGGAACTTTAGTAATCTCATAAAGGAGGGATTTAAATGGTAATTAGCACGCAAAAACCAAGTGAAATTAAGGTAATAAGCATTAAAGATGATATAAAAGCTGGCGTTTGTACAGTAAAGTACGCCTTCAGAGTAGGTATTCAAGAGACGACGCAGACCGTCGAAGAAGTTAATCCAGAAACAAGTGAGACAACAACAAAAGAGGTTCAAGCATGGCAATATGAGGAGATTATTGATGAAATGACCATTCCTCTTTATCTCAAACCAGCTTTAGAGAATGTTCTTAAGGCAGCTTACGAACAAGCCAAACCACATTTAGAAGAATTAATAGAACTTTCCCAAACTGAAGTCCCAAATGAGATTGGAATGGAGGGATGATGCATGGGTGTAGACAAGAAAATAGAAAAGAAGCCGTATGGTTTAATATATTCAGTTGATACAAATGGTAATCCTGATGGAAGACTTTGTGTAACTTTAAGAAAAGATGATACCCCTTTTGAAGGTGTAACAAGTTTTGCTGTGGAGGAAGGGATGACGAATTTATTTGGAACAGACGCATGGAACTTTGATAGTGATCAATCGACTTTTTATCCAGATACTTTAGCAAGCGGAAAAACTTGGGAAGATTGTTGGGATGAAAAGCAACACGCTTATATAGGAGGCCAGTATCTAACTACGTATCGTATCAAAACCAAAGCTATAGATTTAGGTCAAACTTATTCAGCAGGAACCAAAGTTACCGTTTCTTGGAAACATAAAGGTTATTTGTGGTATGTTGCTCTGGATTATTCAGAGAATGGAACTGATTTTACACTCTGGAACAAAGATACAGATGATATACAAATTTATGGCGATGCTTCATTAGATTGGTGGGAAAGCACATACGGCTTGCATATGAAAATCAATGGCATCCGCACAAGTCATAATGGTCATCCAGAGCAATTATTAGACAAGTGGTACGATGTAAAAATTACTTATACTTTGCCTACAGATGCTCGTTATATCAAATTTAACTGGGATTTCTATCTTGCCGACCAAGCAAACAACGATCAGGGTGTATTAGGTTATATTCACCAACCCCAATTAGAAGTCAAACCCTTCGCCACATCATTTGTGGATGGGAGTAGAACATACGGAAAATTAGTAATGCCTGTTAACTTAAGCGCTAATAATTTTGTTATAAGTTTTTGGCATAAAAGGCCGTTTAGCGGCTCGCAAAACAGAGACGTTCCGTTTTTTGAATTACAAGATAGTAATGATAATTATCTTATGATCAAAGCGGGATATGGCGTAGATTTTTATATTTATACCCAAGACGGCATGAAATATAAGAGCTATTTCATGCCTCAAGCTTGGTATGAAGATGGCGAATGGATGATGTTTACTTTTGTGGCAAGTGATGACACATGGGATGTATACATAGATGATACAAAAAAAGCATCGATAACTGCAGAAAGTGTTTCTTATAACCGGATATTAATAGGTAACATGGAACATAATTACAACAACTATTGGTTTGGTGGTTTCTTTTCCAACCTTTACATCGGCAAAGCCAAAGTTGGTGATAAGCTAATCTGGGATGATGATTATATCAAACAACTATATCAAGCTAAAAGACCGTTTAGTGTACCACCAAAAATGCCTGTGATATAAGGTGGTGATAATGTGTTTCCACCTCTTGGCATAGATAGCTCATTTTTACCTTATATAAGACATCCGACAAGATATAAAAAAGTTTTAGTTTACGCCAAAATAGACGGAGAAAACTGGTATGATATTTCCGATTATGTAAAAGAAGTTACCATCACGAATAAATTAGAATTCCTATCTGCACCACAGATAGATACTGCTTCTATTACGCTTGCAAACCTTCACAATGAATGGACTCCTACTCAATACAATGATGTTTTCGACCCTGCAAATGGAAAATTCAATGGAACTGTAGATCAAGCTTATCTTCAAAAAGAGTGGGAAGTTAAGATATATGTAATTGTAGATAGAAGCTTAAGTGGTGAACCATTGCCAGAAGGTGTTATAGATTACTGGCGTTATACCTTGCTTGGTGAATTAAATGAAACTGTTCCAGAAGGTTATGTTGCAGAAGACAGTGATTATAATTCTATTGCTATCCCCCTCTTTTACGGTGTTAAGACTTCTCTTAAAGAACAACATAAAACAGCTCGCTTGCAGTTAAAAGATATTCTTTATTACGCAACAAAGAAGAAATTAGAAAATGATATTTTTTACATTAACAAAACACCAACAGAAATTTTAACCGACTTACTAAACAGAGCAGGGTATTCTAATTATGACTTTCAAGAAACCACCTACACCTGTTGCTTCCTAGCAAAAAAAGACCAAACTATATGGCAAGCTATAGTTAACTTAATGAAAGGCATTGGAGGAAAAATATCTACCAAACCAGATGGCACAATTATCTTTAGAGCAAGATATGATAATTACCACGAGCCTGATGTTGCAGTAGATTTAGCTCAAGATACATTTAAGAAATATGACCTTAATACAGAAAGACAGTATAACAAGATAATCATAAACAGTGAAGGTTATGATGTAGATGATGAAACAACTGATGTGATTAACTTTGAGTTGCAGGATAATAATATTATCAAAGCAGGTAAGACAGCTACATTTGAGTTAGAATATATATCAGATTTTGCTGTGGATGTTTTAGATACTGTTACACTTTGGTATGAAGGCGATGCCTTTTCTGAAGAAGATGTAGATTTCACACCCAGTAACAATTATACTGACGACACTTATCTTAAAATTACAAAATATGAGCGTTATGCAGATAAAGTTGTTCTTGAAATAAAGAACATTACTGAGAGCACAGATGTAAAGATAACTCGTGTGAAAATTCAAGGAACACAGGTAAAGAGGGCGACTGTAGATAAAGTAATCAGGGAAAACACCACAGGTGAACCAGATAAGGAATATTCTATTACATCATTCTTTACTGAACCTGTGGACGAACAAAATGTTCCAATTCCGCTTAAAAACATTGCAGATATTCTCTATGATGATATAAATAAAACAGTTCATTTTGGCTTATCAATGAATGAGTTCTATCCTGATGTATATGCAGGCAACATTGTAAGCTTCTCAGTGCCAAGAAAAGGCATAGCTTCTGGAAACTTCTTAGTCTTAAAAGCAGAACATCAATTAAGTGATGCAACTTTTAAATCATCTTTAGATTTGGTTGAATGGAGTGGATTAAATTACCAAGTAGGCGATAAGACACATACAAGATCAGTGCGTTCTCCCAACCCTTCAGAAAACCAAACACAGCAACAGATACAGGATATTCAAAGTGATGTTCAAGAATTGCAAAATCAGGTTACTGAAGTAGATAATAGAACTAGCAATATGGATGGAGAAGCTCCTTCTATTCCGCAGAATATTCAATATGCAACTTTGGTTAATGATAAAGGAGAAAGTGTAATAAGAATTTGGTGGGATACTAATCCTGAAGAAGATGCTGTCTCTTACTATGAAGTGCAATGGAGTTATGATGGAACCAACTGGCGTTCTGTAACAACTGGCGGAACAATGGCAGAATTTGTTGTGGCTGGTAATGTAACTGTTTATGCAAAAGTCAGAGCTGTGGATATGGAAGGATTAAAGTCAGATTGGTCTTCTGTTTTAACGATTACTTCCGCTAAGGATGAAGACCCACCAGCCACACCTACAGGAATATCAGCTAAAGCTTATTTTCAAACCATTTCTGTTTCTTGGGATGAAAACACGGAAGCAGATTTAGACCATTATGTTGTAAGATATGATACGGATAGTTCTTTCTCTGACCCTACAGAAGTTATTGTTTATGGAACGTATTGCACAATTTCAGGTGATACAGGCAATACTTATTATATCCAGGTAAAAGCAGTTGACACTTCAGGAAACGAGTCAGATTGGAGCAGCACGGCTTCTGCTACAACTGCTCCTGTATTACATCAAGATTTAAGCGAAGAACTGCAAGATGAAATCGCTAAAACGGATTATCTTGATAATGCAATACCTTCTACACCGCAAAATCTTCAATTATCAACAGATTTAGATGATTCAGGTAACAGTGTTATTATCGCTTCTTGGGATGAATCTCCGGAAACAGATGTTATCGGTTATGAACTAGCTTGGAGTTTAGATGGAGTGCATTGGCATGTAATAAATACTACAGACACAACACTTGTTTGGACAGTACCTGGTAATACACTTATATATGTGAAAATAAGAAGTTATGATGCAGAGACAAATAAATCTGAGTGGTCGACGGTTGTTTCTATTACATCTAAAAAAGACGAAGTCCCACCAGCCACACCTACAGGATTGTCAGCGGAAGGATTGTTTCAGAAAGTTGCAGTTAAATGGAATGCTAATACGGAAGAGGATTTTGATCACTATGTACTGGAATATGATGTTAATTCTGATTTTTCTACTGCAGAACAGGTAATCACAGAAACAAATCAATTTATTATAAACGGAGAGCCAAATACCACTTATTACGTTCGTATAAAAGCGGTTGATACATCAGGAAACGAGAGCGATTGGACAGACACGGTTACTGCTTCAACTGAATATATAGGAGCTTTAGAGATAAACTTACAAACTTCAGGTTATAATTTAGTTATCAACAGTGATTTTACTGATGGAAATGGAAATCCTACCGACGATGGTTGGAAAATTTGGTTAGGAACACCTGGAGAAGTTGTAGAAGTTGATACACCAGCGACAGGCAAATATGCATATCAAAATGCTCCAAATAAAGTTGTTTGGGTTTACTCAGCTAAACCCATTCCTATCCAAAGAGATAGAGCTTATATCATAGAAGGCTATTTCAGAACCATGTCGGGAAGTTCTGGGGTTATTTTTCTTGCAGTCAGATTACTTGATGAGAATATGAATAACATTTCTGGTGATGGGACATGGTGGTATTATCCCGCCCCAGGAGTAAGACCGCCATCATCATTTAAATATTACTATGGTATTTTTGGTGCAAACACTTCACACCCATTTCCTGATAATGCACGTTATATGCAAGCTGGTTTCGTTTTGAATTATAACAACGGCGATTCTATTCAACAAGTTCAAGGCATAAGAATAAGAGAAGTTATAGAAAGTGCTTATATAAGAGATGCAGCCATAACATCCGCAAAGATAAAAGACGGGCAAATATTGAACGCTCATATTCACGACCTTGCAGTTGATAATTCTAAAATAGCTAATGTAGATGCTTCTAAAATTACAACTGGCTATCTTAATGCCGACAGAATAGAAGCTGGCACTATAACTTTCGATAAACTTGCCTTTCATAGCACGTTTTCTTTGCCTGAGGGTGCTTTAGCTTACTGGACTAACTCTTTGATCGACGAAATAAACCAAATCAAGCCAGTGGGTTACAATGAAATCAACCTTGCTCCTGAAATAACACTTATTCCTGAAAATGCTCCTGAGGGAAGCATTGTGGGGGATTTTATAGCAGGAGATAAACTCTTTGCAGGTCATCAAATTCAAGTTGGAGCCAATGTAAAAATTCAAAGTGAAGAAAATGAAAAAGGCAAGATAACAGTTTATGATAGTGGAGGCAACCCTGTTGTTAAAATTGGAGCGAATGCGCTCAGGGATGGAAGAACAGGAATTAGTATTTATTCGGGTGCGTTAGAAATAGACTCGCAAAACCCAGCTGGAGATTACAGGAACACAAAAATTCCATCTTTACTTATATGGTATTCTTATCCAAGTTCTATAAATGAACTTTATGATAATAAAAAAGCTGCTTTTGTCTTTTCTCAATATGATTTAGTAGTTTTTCCTGATGAAATTTACAATCCCTCTCATGAAGAGCACGATAATGCGGTGGAAATTATTAAAAAAGCAAAAGAAATAAATCCATATATAAAATTTTTTGGTTATATTCCAACAGGCAATCGTTCTGGCACGGATGCTTGTTTAAGCATAGCAGAAATTCAAAATCGTATATCATTATGGAAAGAAATGGGTGTTTATGGTATCTTTTTAGATGAATTTGGCTTTGATTATGATAATAACCGAACACGCCAGAACGAAATCTTAGATGCAGTTCATGAAGCAGGTTTGGTCGCTTTTGTGAATGCTTGGAACCCAGATGATGTTTTTGCAACTTCTGATGGTATTGATATTCATTTAAATGAAGATGATTGGTATCTCTTGGAGAATTGGGGAACCTGGGCTGATACAAATGGATGGTATTGGTCGCATTCAAGTGATGTATTTTATCGTGCCTGGCAGGTTAAGTATCAGTATCAGCACCCTAAAGTTGCCGCAGTTGCTACAGTAAGCCCGGATATTTCTAAAGAAGAATTAGAGAAAGCATTCAAGATATTATACAGTATAGCTGCTGTATATGATTTAGATGCCTTCAATATTGAAAAGATTTATTATTATTCAAATGATGTTAAGTTGTTACCAAGCACATCACTTCCTTTATTCGCTAACGGTTATAAGGGCGCCCCAGAACCACAAGCGGAGAGTAATGCTGCTTTTAGAAGTTATTCTCCATGTGAAAGGAGATATGGCGCTTCGCCTGTGGGAAGTTATGATATATATTGGTTGGATGCAACAAACCATTCTGAACCGGTATATGTATTTTTAGAAGGATTTTATAAATTTGATAAAGATAAGGGTGCGCTTGATTTGAGTACAAATATCTCTACTATAATTGAGAATGCCAGCGGGCCTACATATACCACAATAACAGGTAACACGATACAAACAGGAAAAATTGTGGGAAATCATGGAACAACAATTTTAGATTTAGATAACGACCAGTTGGCAGTTAATGTAAGTGGTGAAGAAGCGGTTTTGATAGGAAAGGAAGTTTTTGAAGAAGAGGGTGAATGGAAGGATGGAATTTATGTTAAATCGGGTAACCTTTATGTAGATGGAAGCATAGTAAGTGAACTTTTAAGAGCGAAAAAAGTTACCGCCGAGCATATTGAAGCACACACGATAACAGGGGATAATATAGATTTTCATACAATAAAAGGAGATAACATACATGGCTACACAATAACCTTCGACAAACTCGCTTTTCGTGGAACGTTCTCTTTACCTGACGGTGCCATTGCATATTGGACAAATTCACTTATAGACGAAATAAATCAAATTAAACCAGAAGGTTATGATGAAGTAAACTTATCTCCAACTATTACACTTGTTCCAGAAAATGCACCTGAAGGTAGTGTGGTAGGCGATTTGTTGGCTGGTAATAAGATTTATGCAGGGCATGAAATTCAGGTTGGAAATTCTGTATTTATAAAGAATGAGGAAAATAGTGGGAATGAAGAGGGAAAGATCATAATCAAAGACAGTGGCAATGAAATTATCAAAATAGGCGAAAAGGTTACATCTGATGGTAAAAATGGAATAGTGATTAATCAAGGTGAAATTGTGAATTCTGATGGAAATGGAATAGTAATATCACCAGATAGTATTTTAATTAAAAATGTACCATTGGAACTTGATAGCAATGTAGATATTAAATTTACAGCTAGCGATGTAGTTATACGTGATTACGGTAGTATTGCTAGCGGTTTGGCAATCGAAGCACCAAACGGCGCGGAGTTTACTATAGTCGATAAAAATTCATATAGCGAATACGAATTTGGTTCGCCAAACAGTTTAAAGGGGATTCACTGGTTTCTTTGGAATAGTTATATGTCAGAATTAGAACTTTACGATCCAAACGTTCCAGGTGCTAATCCGGGAATGTTTCTAGTCATCTATCGTGATGAATGGATTGATTCTGATGATAGTAATAGGCGTTGGCAAGTGATAAAGTCGGTTAGTAGAGATGAAAAATACGAGGACACTTTATGGGCAATGGTTTATGGCGTGGCAGGGCCATTTAATTCAGAAGGCGATTTTAATATTACATTACCAATAACTTTTGATACGATATATTCTGTGCAGCTTACCACCATTAAAAACGTTGTGAATAGCAACGATGATGCATGGGCAAGGCTCGTTTATTATAATTCCACGACTTTGAAAGTTCGAATTGAATATGGTTGGGGAGCTTCAATTGCTAGTGGTAATCGTTATGTCGCATATCTTGTTTTCGGTACATGGAATCCTTCATAGTGAGGTGATTTGATGAATAAATTAAAATATTTTGTAAAACTAGATGAAAAGGGAATAGTGAGACAGGCTGATATGCGTTTTAAAAAGCCAGCAGAAGATTGGATAGAGGTTGACAAAGATGCCTATGGTAAGCTATTAACAATGACATATAAATACGATTTAAAAACAAAGAAAGTTATTCCTATTTCTCCTACTGAACAGTGGGACACTGAAACTGCAAAAAGAAATTTTATCAGCATTTTAAAGGATCGGATTAGAGGGTTGATTTGGCAGTATTTCCCGCCCCACAAACAAAATGATTGCGCCTTGGGTTTTGAAGATGAAGGTTATTGTGATTTATTAAAAGAAGTAATTTTATATGCTAAACAATTTACAGAAGAATTTGAAAACATCATGAATAAATGGGATAAATCAAACACAGAAGGCGAACAATATATGTTGGATAAATTGAAAGAATTTGAACAATGGTTAGAAGAGAAAGTAAAGGAGGTGAAAACATGAACATTGACGAAATAATTAAATGGGTGATGATAGTTACACTTGTAGTGGCTGCAGTATTGTATGTAGTTTATCCTCAAAAACCACAAGATACATCGGTTTTAGAAAAATGGCGGTCTCAGAAAGTCATAGTAGCTTTTATTGAAGCTGAAACTTATCAGAAAGCCGAAGCTATCTTTTACAAAGAGTTTCCTGATTACCTTATTGTAGAACATGAAAAGGTCAAAGGTGGTTACCTAATAAAAGCCAAAAGGAGGTAATCAGATTGGGTGAATATGAACTCTTGCAAAAAGCTATCGATGATTTGAGAAACGAAATGAGGGAGGAATTTCATGAGCTAAATCGAAAGATCAGCGAGCTATATGATAGATTAGAAGAGCGAACAGTACAAAATGGAAGACAAGATGAGAGAATTTCTCATCAAAAAGAGCGAATAAAAGAACTTAATAATGCCATAATGGAACTCAGCGAAAGGCAACAAGAATGTATAAAAGATAATTTAGAAGAACATAGAAGAATACTTCTCCTGATAGAAAAACAGGACAAGGTTTATATGCGTTGGTTAATAGGTTTGACTTTAACGCTTATACCCGTAATTGTGGGGTTAATTAATCTGATGAGATGAGGAGGGATAGTGATGAATTTTGACTGGGCATCTCTATTGATAGGTTTGGTGTTACCACCACTTATAGGAGGGTTGCTTGCTTTAATTAAACCTGAGAGTATAGCCAAATTTTTAACCAAACTACTTATGAAAGTTACGAAAGACGAAACTACTAGGAATAAAATAGAGAATATCATAGGCATTAAGCTTATGGAAATAGGCTGGGCTATTGTAATGGCAACTCCAGAAGATACAGAGCTTCTTAATCAGATAAAGGAGTTGATAGAAAAACTAAAGGAAGTGGAAGAATGATAGAATATAAACCTGGAGACACTCTTTTACTACCAAAAGATAAAGCATTAGGCCCTTATACATGGATTAAAAATCAATTTGGCAAGAAGGTAGCTGATTTTCTTGCAGCTGTAGAACATCACAATTACATTCATGCGGAACTTTATGTAGGAAACGGTTATACTCTAGCTGCGTGGGAAAATGGAGTGCATCTGGTTTCTTATCCTTTGCATGTTTTGAAGAACTTTCATGTATACCGACCTATAGATACACCAAAAACTTTTGAAA
>Ga0256842_1003243_pt1 | contig 11000 bp, 16 predicted proteins | sample 4559240metaG_FD_185973 | JGI IMG/M metagenome (GOLD analysis project Ga0256842, IMG submission 185973) | Hydrothermal vent microbial communities from Guaymas Basin, Mexico - 4559-240 | ecosystem: Environmental > Aquatic > Marine > Hydrothermal vents | place: Mexico: Guaymas Basin | collected...
ATTAGAGCCAAGCTTTGCATCTATTATTCATAATTCAAGAAGTGGAGCATATATTGCTCATTCAGAATATAGAACAGCAAGCATGAAAGATAATAATATTGTTTATGAAAAACAAAAATGTTTAACATATGCATATAAAGAAAATTATGAAATTTCAATGCTATCTAAAATGCTTGGAAATGAAGAAACTTTAGAAGCATATAAACTTGATGATGAAATTACCGATAATGAAAAACAGACTTTAAATATTTCAAATATACTTTATGAATTTATGAAAATATCTAAATTTAAAGCAGATACTGATTTTATTTTAAAAGATAATGTTTCAGAAAAAGTATATGCATCTACTGTTTTTAAATCTAAAATTAACGAATTATTTGAATTTCCTATCAATAAATCTAAAATAAAAAATACTCTTCCAACAAGGAATTCAAAAGAATGGAAAGCATTATATGATTATGCTGAAACTATTTATGAAATTAAATTATTAGATTATAATATTATTAACAAAATGTCACAAGATAACAAAAATGTATATTATGAAAAATTATATTTTGAATTAAATAGTGAAAAAGTAAAAGCTACAAATGTACAAAATCTTGATATTATGAAATTGCAAAATGAATTTGCTGAATTTATTTATGATGAAATGAAATTTTACAATGATGATGATAAATTAAATGATGAAGCTTTTATAGAAGAAATGGAAGCTTCTTATCAAGGAACCAAACTTAAAGGAAATTAGATGATTGAATCAGTAGAAGTAATTGGATGTGGAGGGGCATTTGATACAGAAATGACAAATTCATCATTTTTAATTAATACATCAGATGAATCAATCTTATTTGATTGTGGATATAACGTATTTACAAAATTAAAAGAATTAGAAAAAGATAGACCAAATATTATAAAAAATATATCTTATATAATTATTTCTCATCTTGATGATGATCATGTAGGATCTTTAAAATCATTTCTATATTATAGATATTTCATTTATGGATTAACAACTACTGTAATCGGACAAGAAAAAGCATTAAAATTTCTTGATGGAATTAATAAAAAAATGGAAAGCTTCAAATTTGTTGGAGCTAATATTTACAAAGCAAATATTATATATAATGAATTATTTTTCAATATAAATAAATTAGATAATATATCTTTTAAATCAATCTCAGGTATTCATCATATAGAAACAAGTGGAATTTTAATTAGAGATAGCGAAAAAATAATATTAATTTCTGGAGACACAAAAAGTACATGTAATTTTTCAAATACTATAGAAGAAGTTTCTAAAATAATGAAAGTACCATTTGGTTCAAATACTTTGATATTTCATGATTATTCACCATGGAATGCACCATCTAGAAATGTTCATGCAACTGACAATTGCATGAGATCTGAATATCCAGAATGGTTTAGAAACAAAATGATTAAATACCATTTTTCAACTTGTAATATTGAAGGAAATATATATAAATTTAATTCAAAAGAAAAAAAATGGTATCTAGAAAATACATAAACATTAAAAGGAAATTAGATGAGAATATATCAACTTAAATACTTAGTAGATGAGCTACAAGCATTAAAAGCTTTAGGAGGCAGTAGCTATACTAAAGCAGAAAAACTATTGCATACAGAAGCTACTACAGAGAATATTGAATTATGCATGAAAGAAATACAACATGAAATCAACAAACAACAACTTAAAAATAATAAGTAAATATTTTGCTTTATTACAAAAACAAAAAAGGATAGATATATGGATCTCAAAGAGAAACTAATTACAACAATGCTAGATGCAACTAAATATACTGGATCCACAGGAAAGGAAACAAAAAAGATTAGTGCTTCATCATTTGATTCAGAACCATTACAACTGTATTTAAGATATAAATATGGAGATCAAAATGATAGTAAAGATTTTACAGCTTCTACTGCTGGATCATTATTACAACTTGGTGTAGATTCAATCTTTGGTTCTATGAATGATTTTAAGATAGCTACAAGAGTTGAAAAAGTTTTACCCAATGGATTTACTGTATCAGGAGAAACAGACCTTATATCAGAAGAATATAAAGCAATTATTGACTTTAAATTATTAGCTGGCGGAGGATTCAAAAAGGTATTATCAAGAGATTCATATGTATCAAACATGAGTATTTACAATTGGTTATTTGATAACAAATATCCTAATTCATATTTATTTGCAATTAACAAAGCTGGTTCTTCAGTAAGAGGAGATCAGTATACTTTTATTGATTATACAGATTGCATTTGGGATTATGATGAAGTAGAAGAGATATTAATTGATAAAACAAACGAGATCCAACATATGATAGATCATCCAGAAGATATTCCTGAATGTAATGTATTCGAATATGGTAAAAGCAAAACAGGGGTTCCTAATAAATGTGAATTTTATTGTTCATTTAAAAATGTATGTCCTGCGTATAAAAAGAGAATGGAAAAGAATAATCATCATGCATTAAAGGCATTAATTTAAAATATTGATTTAAAGAACATAAAAAATAAAACAATATAAAGGGAAAATATGGGTTATAGAAGTGAAGTATTTATAAAAATAGATTTAAAACATAAAGATGAATTAAATCAAGTTTTAAAAGAAAATGATTTATTAGATTGTTTTAAAACTACAAATGATGAAAATTATTATTATGCATATGGAAGTTGGTTAAAATTTTATGAAGGATATACAGATGTAAAAGCCTTAATTAATTTTATAGAAGATGATGAAGAAGAAAATTCAAAAGCAATGTTAGCAATTGGAGAAGATGATGCTACGACTTATTGGGGAGCATATGATGAAGTTGAATTATGGGCATTATGTGATGTAAATTCTGAAAATTTTCCAATACAAGAATTAAGATAAAAATATAAAGTGGCTTATACCACTTTATATAATAAAGGAGATCCAATGCCATATAAGCATTCAGAAAAAAAGATACCTGAGAAATTAGATAGAAGAGTTAAATTAACTAAGTCTCAAAAAGATGAAAAAAAAATGAAAAAAAATATAAAAAAATGTTCAGTTAAAGATTGTGATAAAAATGCTAAATGCAAAGGATTATGTATAACGCATTATAATAGATATAAAAGATATGGAAGAACACATTTAATAAGAAAATTTAATTTATCAGACAATGAAAAAAGAATGTATAAAATTTTAAAAGAAATGATAAGAAGATGTGAAAATAAAAAATCAAATGCTTATAAATGGTATGGAGCTAAAGGGATAACTGTTTGTGATAGATGGAAAAATTCTGTTGAATTATTTATATCAGATATGGGAGAAAGACCAGATGAAAATTATAGTATCGACAGAATTGATAGCAATGGTAACTATGAACCAAGTAATTGTAGATGGGCAAACAGAACAACACAAGCAAGAAATATTTCAACATTAAGAAAAAATAATACAACAGGGTTTAAAGGCGTAGGCAAACATGGTAAAAAATTTCAAGCAAGAATAACTATAAAAAAGAAATTAATACATATTGGAACTTTTGATACAGCAAAAGAAGCAGCTTTGGCATATGATAAATATATAAATATTCATAATTTAGAACATACTAAAAATTTTATATAAATGAATTAGCAAAGATGTATGGTGTATCAAAAAGATTAATTTCATTTATAGTAGATCCAGATAAGTTAAAAAGAAACTATCAAAAAAGAGTAGAAAATGGTGGTTCTAAACAATATTATAATAAAGATAAACATACTCTACAAATACGTGAACATAGAAGATATAAGCAAGAATTGTATATAAGAGGAAAACTAGAATAATGAATGATACAAAAGAAACATTATTAAATAATGTATTGTCAACAGTAAATGAACTTGAAGATGAGCAAACAGATATATTTAAATGGGTAGATGAACAACTATCTATTGAATCAATATGTTTTGATACTGAAGATAATTTAAATGGAGTTGAAATATTATGCTCATTTGGTGGACCAGATATAAGAGTTTATTGTGGAAGATATAATTATGTAGAAGGTTATTGGGGAACAGGCACAATAAGCAGAACATTTGATGACAATAGATTGTTTGAATATATGGAAGAGCTATATAGTAGAAAATAAAAGGATAATAGATGAAATTAAGTGAAACAATTACACTTAGAGATTACCAAGAAGAAATGGTAATAAAAACACTTGATGCGATTGATGAGCTAGAAAGTGAACAAGCATTTGGTGAACCAGATTCATATACAATAATAATGAAGCTACTGATGTCGGCTGGAAAAACCTATACTGCTTTAGCATTAGCAAATGAGCTTTCAAAAAGAGGAGAAAAGATAGGGATCTTTTTTCCATATAAAATATTAGTTGATCAATTCGCAGAATCAGCAAGAGAAGCTAATATAGAAATTGGAGTTATATCATCAGGAACTAAGAACCCTAATCCAGAAGCAAATATTCAAGTATGTATGATCCAAACTTTACATAGTATGTATAGAAACAATAAATTAGATATTAAATTTAGTAAAGTTATCCAGGACGAAGTTGCTTCTCACTTTGAAAGTGGTTCTGTTATTGATTTAAAAGAATCTCTTGGATATAACATTAGAATTGGAATGACAGGTACTGATTTTACAAGTCAAGGATATGCTTTAAATGCCTTTAAAACTATTGAAACAATAGGACCAAAAGGATTGGTTGAACAAAAAGCATGGCATCCAAATATGAAATATAATGTTGCTAATTTTTCTGAAAAAATGGATTGGGATAAAATTAAAATTGAAAGTAATGGAGAATTTAATCAAGCACAATTAAGTGAAATAATTGAAGCAGATACATATATACATCAAGCAATTAAAGCAATGAATAGTTTTAATATGAAAGACGATAAGACAATTGTTTTTACATCATCAATACATATGGCTCAAAAAATAACAGTAGCATTAAATGAAGCAGGATATTCAGCAAAAGAATATCATTCAAAGATGAAAAAAAAAGAACGAGAAGCAGTATTAAATAGCTTTATAAATGAAACAGAATATAAAGATCCAAACAACAAACAAATAGCTCTTCCTGGAATGAGAGAACAAGAACCAGAGATTATCAAATGTTGTGTTAATGTTCAAGCATTAAATGTTGGGTTTAATGTTCCAGATATAAAGAATTTAGTATTAGCAACATCAATGATGAGTAGAATTAAACACCATCAAACAATTGCAAGATTGATTAGATATCATGAAATGGAAGAAAAAATCCTTTTAGACTGTGGATCCAACATTTCAAGAAACTTTTTCTTAGATGATACATTTACTCCTGTAAATAGAACAGAGAATAAACAAATAGACAAAGCTAACCTAGCTAGAGAAAATGCTAAATGGAGCTTGCCTTTATTAAATGAATTCCTAAGTGACGATCTAACTACTGAAATATCAAGAGATTGGTATGATAGTAAATTGGATAATCTTAGGGCTATTGAAAATAGCATTTTTAATAATAACCAAGAAGAAGAATTGGTTAAAGAGGGAACTGGATCTAGCAATAGGGATATAGATCCAGAAGAAGTGCGTATTAAACATGAACAAGATATGGCTAAAAACATGGCAATGGTCTTAAGAACAACAGATGACTTAGAACATTTAGCAAAAGCTTATATTTGGTTCTGGATGTATATAAATGGATCTCCTATATCAAAGGCTGGGCATAAATATGTTCCCAAAACGGAGTGGTTCGTAGATAAATGGAAAGCAGATATTGATAAATATCCTGAAGTGAGAAACAGATTTATGAAAGCTTTGAAAACAAGAGCTAAGAATATAATCAAAGAAGGGAAGAATATTAATTCTTTATCTTTTTTTACGAATTTCTTATTAACAAATTATGAAAATGAGATCCAACAACAAGATGAATATAAACAATTACAATTTGGTTCTGAAGACAACAATGTAATGAATGAAATTTCAGAAGAAGAATGTCCATTTTAAAATAAAAACAAGGATTTATAATTGAATTCAATTAAAGATAAAATAGAAAAAGCAAAAAGACTTCGAGATTGGGAAACAGTTCAAAAAGAAAAAAAATTATTAGCTGAATCAATGATTCCAGAAAAAGCAAAAAGACTTTATAAAAAAGATTTTAAAGAATATGAAAATTCATTAATTGCTGGATGGTTATGTGATAGTCAATGTATTATTTATGGTATTTGTAAGAGTGCTAATTCTTGGCATGATAGCTTAAGTGTACCAAATTATAGTTTATGTGTTACTTGGGAACCAACTATAGAAGAAACAATTACATATTTAGGGAACAATAAACTTGTATCTAAATTTAAAAAAAATAAAATTTTATAAATAAAAAATATTTATTGATATGGTTATTGTAAGATTAGAAGAAAAATACAAAAATAGATAATTACCTGTACAAATGTTAATCAAAAGTTTTCTCTTTATACTGTATGTGAACGAAACATAGACCTCAAATTACTTAGGAATTTACACAAGGAAAAAATAAATGAGTTATTCAGTTAGAATTGACCAAGAAAGATTTACTCCATATAAGGATATAGAAAATTTGACAGAACAAATGCTCTTAAACAACAACGAACTTCTCAAAAAAAGTGAACAGTTTTTATATTGGGCTAAAGATATGATTACGTCAGAGATGAACGAAGATAAAACGATAGAGATGTTCAAAGAAAGTAGTGCTTGTGACGAGCTAGTTAGAGGACTGGAAAGCCCTCTATATTATTGGAATCTTTTATCCTTTGAACCAAGTAAAGACAGAATAGAACTTACATACAAACTTGCTCCAAATTGTTCTGTTATGTATGTGGAACCATTAGATAGCCACTTCATAGCTTTGACAGGTGGTGGAATGGATATGAGCGACACAATAGAGTTAGCTTACTATATACTCCAAGGTTCAAGCCCTATAGAAGCAAGTGGTTTTTATACTATAGGTAAAATTGGAGAAAATGTGTTGAAAAGATGTAGAGAAGAGAAAAAAAAGGTCTATCAATATGAGCTGAATGATTTTGTTAAAGAAGCAGAAGAAAAACTGTTGACTTGCTCTGAAAAAAAAGGATAAAAGGTGGGAACAAGTAATTTTTGTACAGAAGATGCAAGATGTGTGTACGCAATAAGCACATCTTATGAAGAAGAGGATAGAGAATTTGTATATGATGAATTTATTGTGGAGGACACCTGCAATAATGTATGGTCCGAGCTTAAAAAAATAATTAGCAAAACAAACACAATGGACATTTCAAATTCTGTATATAATGGCTATGATTTTTTGCGTAGCTATCCAGGACATAGTTTGGGCGAAATATCCACAAGTATGCACATTAAAGAAATAGACATTGAGGTGGAAGTTATAATTGAAGTGCTTTGCATCAGTGGTTATTATGAAGGAGCTAATCTTGACTATGTTGTGAAGTTTAGAGATGAGTTTGGACAATATTCAGATAATATAGAAAACGCTATCCAAGAATTGATTGATTGTTTGAAGTATGGAGATATTGAGATACCTGAAGGAAAAGCAAAAGAGGATATTGTAAATATTATCGAAGAAGCAGAGACAAAACTTAGAGAAAAAGAAGAAGAATTAAGAACAACTGTGGAGAATGTTTTTGGAATGTTCACAGATGCATACAAAGTTTCTGCACGGTTCAGTAATGGTGAAATTATATATGAAAAATGTGAAGACAAAGAAACGGCATGAAGAAAATGAATTTACAAGACTGTATACAAAAACTGAGTAATTTCACATGATTAAGAAAAATTAGATGTATCAATTAGAAATAGAACTAGAACCAACAGATATAGATAATGAGAAACTATATAAAGCCACTGAAAGCTCAAACGGAAACAACAAGAGTAAGTATATAGATAAGAACAAACTCAGTCATATAATGCGAGTATTACATCCAGATTCTAAAGACTTAAATTTTGTTAGAAAAGCTACTCAATTATTTAGAGCTGAAAAGATTACTATTGAAAAGTAGATCCAAACAACAAACACAACCTCTCGTATCATCGTTACCGATTGAGCGTTAAGAAAAGCACTACTCAAAGGCTTGCCCCCAAAGGGCTTGTCCCTGGAGGGGGTGGCGTAAATGAGCCCGAAGGGCGAAAGCCACCTTTGACGTATGCTTTTATTATAAGCGATTGAGGTAAAAGATGATACATACTTATTATCTTAAATAAGAACCAAAATATTATATGTCTTGGTTCTGTTTGATTGGCTCTATTAGATTGTGCATATAGATTGGATCGATAGAGTAAATGTTCCGTGAGCAAGCTCACAAAACATTTAGTTTAGCAACTGCCTCTATCTTGGTTGATTGTTTAAAGATAACTTTTGTATTTTGACTCCAGCTACGCTGTCGTCAAAACGGAGGGGTGGATTTTAGTTTAAGGTTATTTTAATTTGTTCCAGAAATTCTTCTCCTCCACATATAAGTAATAGTAGTGAAATAATTTTATAGTTTGTTTCCATGGAAACAAAATTAATAGTAATTTCTTTGTTTCCATGGAAACAAAACTTTATGTATTTTCTATCTTTTTTTTGTTTCCATGGAAACAAAGAAATATTAAAAAATAGCATTATCTACTTTACTTTGTTCATAAAAAAAGCTATAATATTAATAATTATCTTGAACAAAATCAATCAGAAGAAGGAAAAACAGACATGAAAAAAGATAAAAAAATAAAAACAGAAGATATTTTTGCAAGAAATATTTACGATATAGAAACACATAAGTTAGCAAATATGAATCCAATGCAAAATGATGAAGATTTTTTAGCATTAAAATATAGTATTGAAAAAATAGGTCAAACAGATCCAATATTAATGTTTAAAGGAAAATTAGTAGATGGAAGAAATAGATTAAAAGCATTAAAAGAACTTTATGAAGATACCGAAGAAGAAAAATATAAAATTATAAAATATAAAAAACTTTCAACAACTCTTTCAAATGATGAATTAGAAGAATTAATAATTGGAAAAGAAACGAGAAGACATAAAAGTATTGTACAAAAAGCAATTCAATCATTAAATTATTATGAAGCTAAAAAAGAATTAAAAGAAGATATAAATATGCGTGAATCTGCAAAAAAATTTGGAGTAAGCGTAGGACAAGTATCAAAAGTATTATCTTTAAAAAAAGTAGCTGGAGAAGCAGTGGTGCAAATATTGTTTAATGGTGGAAGTATAAAAATAAAAAAAGCAAAAGCAAATGGAACAATATATGAAATTAAATCAACATCACCTGATGCAATTAGAAAATATTATGAAGGATTAATTGCAAAAAATGATTCAATATACGAAAATATGGAAGCAGAAGAGATGGCATATATACAATTAATAAGTACAGAATTATTAAATGATTTATCTTTTGATGGAGCAAATTATTTAATGAAAATAATTGAAAATTCAAAGGATATAAATAAAACTTCATATAATAAAGAAAAAATAGAAGATTATATTAGTTCATAGCTAATAAGTAATTAAAATTTATATACAATAGATTTAAGATTTATTATATATAATGATTTTGAAATCATAAAATCAAATTATCGCTATAAATATATAAACAAAAAGAACAAAGAATGAAAAGAATGAATTGTAATAAAATAGATTTGATGTTAATCAATCCAAAAACTTTAATATGTATAATATTAGAGTTTATAAGAGAAAAAAATAAAACAGAAAACTTTACAGGTTATGTAATTACTATGTTAATCATATTAACATTATGGTTTGTAATTGCATTATTTATATTTAATATAATTGGAAATAAGCCAATATTTGAATATTCAAAAGGAGAAATTACAGGTAAAGCTGTGAAATTATCAACTAAAGGTTTAATATTTAAAACTACAGAAGGTTATTTAATGACTGGAGGAATTGATAATGGAACAGCAACAAAATGGGAATTTACAGTAATAGATAATAAATTAACAAAATGTATTAATTCAAATAATGATGTAATATTAACTTATACACAATATTTATTAGTACCATATAGAATTGGAAATACACATTATATTGTAACAAATTGTAAAGAAAAAAAGGATAAAAAATGAAAAAGATATTAATAGGATTATTGGTTCTAACTGGATTAGCAATGGCAGATTGTAAAACTGTAACTACCTTTCCAATTGACGGAGAACCAACGATTACAATTATATGTGTAGATGATTAATAATTGTATATATAAAACATAAAGGATAAATAAATGGGAGGATATAAATATATCCTTGATAGATTAGAAAAGCAAGGTGATAGAAAAACAGATAGATTAATATACTCAAATGCTATCTTGTTCCACGCTGCTGTATTAATTAATGCTATCAATGGAAAAGCAAAAAAATATAATGGAAAAAATATTACATTTTATGGATTAACATTAGCGGGAAGTGCTTGTGTATCTGGTGATACTGAATTTATGACAGAAAATGGATGGAAAAAAATATCTGATTTTGAATATAGAGATAAAGTATTAGAAATAGAAAAAGATACCCATATAGCAACATTCAGAGAACCAATAAGATATGTCAAAGAATTTGATGATAAACCAGCTATAAGATATGTACCAAACACAAACAGCAATGTTTCAATGCATATAACAGAAGATCATACAGTTTTATATTTAGAAAATAAAAATGATATAAAATCTTCAAAAGCAAAAACAGCAAAAGAAGTTTCAAAACTTAATAATATTTATATTCCATCATTAAAAGAAGATGGTTCTTCAAATAGTACCATAGCTTCAAAAGATCAAATTGTTTATGAACAATTACCTAATAATACAAAATATTGTTTTACAACTAAGACAGGGTTCTGGTTAGCAAGACATGACAATTTTGTATTTATTACTGGAAATTGTGGAAAAGATTTCTCTTATGATTTAGCAGCAAAAGTATTTGGTACTGATACTCCTGGATTTAAAAAAGGTTATGTAGAAACAATTAAAACAAACCTTAGAAATAATCTTGTAAATGATGAATC
>Ga0256842_1003244_pt1 | contig 11000 bp, 10 predicted proteins | sample 4559240metaG_FD_185973 | JGI IMG/M metagenome (GOLD analysis project Ga0256842, IMG submission 185973) | Hydrothermal vent microbial communities from Guaymas Basin, Mexico - 4559-240 | ecosystem: Environmental > Aquatic > Marine > Hydrothermal vents | place: Mexico: Guaymas Basin | collected...
AGATGACCAGAATGGAAAACGGAATCAGGAAGATGATACCGCCCAGCAGGTTGATCCATGCCTGACCACGGTGAGATAGCAGCGTATAGAAAACATCGACCCGGACGTGCCCGTCTTCTTTCAGGGCGTAGGCAGCGGCAAGCAGGAACAGTACGGCAAAGATATACTATTCCAGTTCCTGAACCCTGACACTAATTTTCCGCAGAAAGTAGCGGGTGAATACGTCGTAACAGACAACAGAACAAGTAAAGTACTCAACCACGAGATTGCGTGGCCGATCTTGGTGTTGAGCCCGTCGATTAGACGGATAATCAAATGGATTAGTTTCATAATGTGCCCTCCGCTAGGCATAAAATATAAACTCAATGCGTAGCTTGCCGTACACTGGTATGTTGGGTTTTGAGCCAATGACTAAGGAATTATTCTATATAATTATGTTTGATTTTGTGACTAACTTACGACTAAAAATCTTTGCAGTCGGCTGTCTAGTTCGAGTTTTTCCACTGAGTTTGAAGGAGGTACCACTCACAGTAGAATTTTTTGCACCATTTGCCAAAAAACTTTATGCTTGTAATCTACTGATTTTTTCCTTGAGAGCGATTCTATGTCTCTGATATTTGAGCTTCTACAACAGACGGCAGTCATTATTGTTGTTGCCTATTTATTCAGCAAATCTCCAGCGATGGATTATTTGTCTGGTGCACGGTTACAGCCGCGGCAAATGCTGGTTCTCTATGTTGTCTTTTCACTGTTTTCTATTTTAGGAACCTATACCGGCTTGCCAATTCAAGGTGCTATAGCCAATACCCGGGCGATCGGAGCGGTTCTTGCCGGGTTGATTGGTGGCCCGATCCTAGGGGTGGCTGTTGGAATAACTGCAGGGTTGCACCGTTTTTCTCTTGGCGGTTTTACTGCCTTTTCATGTGGTATTTCAACCACCGTCGAGGGGTTGATTGGCGGATTGGTTTTTTTCTTCTTAGTCCAGAGAAAAAAACCGGAACAGTTGTTTCTGCCCTCGGTTGCTTTTCTGACTACGTTGGTTGCAGAAATACTGCAAATGTCAATTATTCTGTTGCTGGCTAGACCTTTTGGGGACGCTGTTGCTCTTGTTAAGGTGATTGCGCTGCCGATGATCTGTGCTAACTCAATTGGTGCTGCGCTGTTTATGAGCATGGTTCGGGATCAGAGAAGGATGCGTGATAAAGTGGGTGCCCGTTTTTCGGCCAAAGCATTCACAGTTGCAGACCGTACTCTTGGGATTCTCAGCAGAGGGTTTAGTCCTGAAACTGCTCGGGAAATGGCTGAAGTTATCCGGCAGGAAACAGGGGTTGGCGCTGTTGCCATTACTGATCGGGAGAGAATTCTGGCATTTTCAGGTATCGGTTCGGATCACCATTGTACTGGCAATCCGGTCGTCAGTCGCTGGTCAAAGCAGGCACTTGCCGAAAATAAAGTGGTTTTTGCTGACGGATATACGGATCATTTCCAGTGCCCTCTTTCTTCAGGTTGTCCTCTGAGATCGGCACTGGTTGTTCCTCTAAGATTGGACCAAGAAGTTATTGGCACGATCAGCCTTTATGAACCGAAAACCAAACTGTTTCTGAATATTAATCGTTCTTTTGGTGAAGGCCTGGCAACTCTCTACTCACATCAATTATTGCGCTCCCGTTATGAAGAGCAAAAATCTCTATTGATTCAATCAGAATTGAAACTTCTCCAGGCTCAGGTAAATCCTCATTTTCTATTCAATTCTTTAAATACAATTATGGCGATCGTTCGTAAGGATGCGAATCGGGCCCGTCAGTTATTGATGCAACTCTCTAATTTTTTTCGTACGAATCTGAAACCTCAAAGTGATATCGTAACTTTGGAAGAGGAACTGAATCATATCAGTGCCTATCTTGAAATAGAAAAAGCCCGGTTCGGGGAGCGCTTGACGGTTAACCATGAAATTGACCCGGCCCTGCTTGATTTAAGGATACCGGTTTTTACTCTGCAGCCTTTGATTGAAAATGCAATTAAGCATGGTATTGCTGATCTGCTGGAGCGCGGGCAGATCTGGATCAGGGTTTATTGTCAGGAAAAATTGATTGTAATTGAAGTTGAGGATAATGCTGGAAATTATTGTGAATCGCTCAATTCTCAGGGGTTGGGAATTCGATTGGTCGATCGACGGATAAAAAATGTGTACGGCAGCGAGTATGGATTAACGATTGATTGTGAACCACAGCAAAAAACTCTGGTTCAGGTCAAGTTGCCGTTGGTGAAAGGTGTGGCAAATGATTCGTGCGCTAATTATTGATGATGAGCAGCATGCAAGGGAGGAGTTAGAGCACCTTGTTCATGAAACGGGAGCTTTTGAACTTCTTGGCAGCTGTGCGAATGCAATCGATGCTTTGCGGCGGATTCGGATTGAAAAGCCGGAACTGCTCTTTCTGGATATAGAGATGCCGGTATTGAATGGATTTGAGCTGCTGGCAATGATTGAAGATGAATTAATGCCGCATGTGGTTTTCGTGACAGCATATGATGAGCATGCACTCAAAGCGTTTGAAGAAAAAACTCTCGATTATCTTCTTAAGCCGGTCTCGGCCGAGCGATTAATGAAAACGGTTAATAAGGTGAGAGAAACTATTCGAAGTGGCAAACTGCCTCAATACCAAGTTGAGTCGTTGCGTTGTATCCCCTGTCAGTTCGCAAATAGAGTCAAATTGATTCATATCATTGACGTGGAACACATTTTTTCAGATTTGACTGGTATTCATGTTGTGACATCTGAAGGGCAGTTTTTTACTGAACTGACTTTGAAAATTCTCGAGGAGCGGACTCCGTTATTACGCTGCCAGCGGCAACACCTCGTTAACGCTGATAAAATTGATGAAATTAGGCTTTTGGACAACGGTTTGGCCGAAATAAAAACTTATTTGGGCCACCTTCTTCCCGTCAGTCGTCGTTATCTGCGCCAGCTTAAAGTCCATTTGGTGCTTTGATTCTACTTTTTACCGCTTAATTGACCTATGCGACCGCTTACCTATTCCTCTCTTGGTGTATTCATGTCTGCCAGTTTAGAGTTGCCAAATTGATCATGGGAAGAAGATGTTTTCCTATTGATACAATACTGTGCTCCGGGGCTTCTTTCGAAATCTAACCTAGATGGTTGTTTTTTTTGAGTCGCCCTGTAATTTAAAACTATCTTGGACGGAGGAAGAGGATGAAAAGATCTATGTTTCGCATGTCAGTTTGTCTCCTAGCAGTATTCTCACTGCTAATGGTCGGAACTTTCACGCCCCAGGCTGAAGCTGCTCCTAAATATCGCTGGAAGCTGGCGATGACATGGCCAACCAACTTCCCGATTTTTGGTGATGCGGTTGTCAAAATGGCCGACATGGTTAAAGAGATGTCGAATGGCGAGATGGAAATCCGGATCGATTCTAAGAATAAACATAAAGCCCCCCTTGGTATCCTTGATATGGTTAAGGCCGGTCAGTATCAGATGGGTCATTCTGCGTCCTACTACTGGAAGGGCAAGGACATGAACACCCTGTTCTTTTCCACCATGCCCTTCGGGATGATTGCTCCTGAGCAGTATGCCTGGTTCTACTATGGCGGTGGTATGGAGTTGATGAAGGAAGTTTATGATAAGCATGGTGTCTACTCCTACCCCGGTGGTAACACCGGCAACCAGATGGGTGGCTGGTTTCAGAAAGAAATCAATAGTTTAGATGACCTTAATGGTTTGAAAATGCGGATCCCCGGGTTTGCAGGCGAAGTTCTCTCTCAACTTGGTGTTGTTGTCACCAACATCCCTCCCGGCGAGCTATACACTGCTCTCGATCGTGGTACTATCGATGCTCTCGAGTGGGTTGGACCGTCTCTTGACCTGAATATGGGTTTCCATAAAATTGCTCCTTACTACTATACGGGTTGGCATGAGCCTGCAACCGAACTGCAATTTATGGTCAATCAGAAGGCATTTGATAAGTTACCAAAGCACCTGCAAAAGATTGTTGAAGTTGCCATGGAACTGGCTGCTTATGACATGTATGCGCGATCCTATAATGACAGTGCTGTGAATTTAGAAAAAATCACCAAAGACTATCCTAATATCAAAATTAAAACCTTCCCGAAAGAAGTTATTGCTGCGATGAAAGCTGCGAATGAGCAGCTGATTGAAAAGTACTCAGCAAAAGATCCAATGTTTAAGAAAATCCATGATGCACAGACTGCTTACATGAAAAAAGCGCGTCGTTGGACTGAAATCTCTGACTATGCGTATCTCAAAGATAACCTTGAGTAGAATTGATTGATTGTACCTCTAGGCTCCCGATTGTTTTTTCGGGAGCCTTTTTCTTCTCATCTTTTACTTTCGGCAGGATTATTATGCTGTTTAAAATAGAACGAGTTATCAACCTTTTTTCCGACATCGTCGGTTATATTGCCGCTGCGTTGATGCTGGTGATGTTGGTCAACGTCTTTTACGATGCGATTATGCGTTATCTTTTTCGTAGTGGGTCCATTGCTATGCAGGAGTTGGAGTGGCATATTTTTGCTGCGGTTTTTCTCCTTGGTATCTCCTATGCGTTAAAAGAAGAAGGGCATGTACGTGTCGATATTATCTATGATGGATGTAGTCCAAAATATAAAGCCCTCGTTAATATTGTCGGGACCTTTATCTTTTTAGTTCCACTGGCCGTTTTGATTATTAACGGTTCAATCTGGTTTGTCCATGAGGCTTACATCTCAGGGGAGATCAGTGGGGATCCCGGAGGTCTGACTCACAGATATTTGATTAAGTCGGTTATTCCGCTCGCTTTTATTTGTCTGATTATTTCTGCTGCCGGATTTGTGTTGCGAAATATCCGACTCTATCGTGGCTTGGAACTACCACCACCTCACGGTACAGACAAAGATACCCTCTGATTAAAATCTAGAATTAATAGAGATAATACTCTTGATCAATAAAGGAAACCTGTTGATATGCTTGGTTTAATAATGTTTGTTGTCTGCTTGGGGCTGCTCCTGTTTGGATTCCCGGTTGCATTTACATTTGGTGGTGCTGCAGTTGTTTTTGGTCTGTTTGCTGATCCGGGCATGTTTGCTATGATGCCGCACCGTATTTGGGCAGTTATGAACAACACCATTCTGATGGCGATACCGCTGTTCATTTTTATGGGGATTATCCTGCAGAAATCCAAGCTGGCGGAGAGACTGCTTGAGTCGATGGGCTTTCTGTTTGGTGAAGTCCGTGGCGGGATTGCGATTTCGACGATACTGGTCGGGGCACTCTTGGCGGCTTCAACCGGAGTTGTTGGTGCAAGTGTTGTTGCTATGGGGGTCATCTCCCTGCCGGTCATGCTGAAATATAATTATGACAAGAAACTCGCCACCGGTTCAATCTGTGCCGCAGGGACACTTGGTCAAATTATTCCACCATCGATTGTTCTGATTATTCTTGGAGATGTTTTTCAGGTTCCGGTCGGGGATCTGTTTTTGGCTGCTTTCTGGCCTGGGTTATCTCTTGTTTTATGCTATGTGATTTATATCCTCATCGTTGCCTACTTTAAAAAGGAAATCGCACCCCCCATCCGTTTGGAAGGGGAAGAGCACGGGACGAAAGCACAGCAGGTCGGCAGAGCACTCAAAGCCATCATCCCCCCCTTGATTCTTATTATTGTTGTCCTTGGTTCTATTTTATTTGGTGTTGCGACGCCAACTGAATCTTCTGCTGTCGGTGGTGTTGGTGCGATTATTCTGGCTGCAATGTACCAGCAGTTATCATTCAAGATGGTCTGGGATAGTTCTCTTGAGACGGTTAAAATCACCTCGATGGTTTTTGCTATTCTGGTTGGCGCAACGGCTTTTTCGATGGTGTTTACCTATACCGGTGGTGATTATCTGGTAGAGGATTTCATGATGGCCCTGCCGGGTGAAAAATGGGGATTCCTGATTCTGTCGATGCTGGCAATTATGGCCCTCGGATTCTTTATCGACTTTGTCGAGATTTCATATATTATTGTGCCGATTTTGGCTCCCATTGCCTATAACCTAGGGATTAACCCGGTCTGGTACGCAATTTTAGTGGCGATGAACCTGCAGACGTCTTTTTTAACCCCACCTTTTGGTTTTAGCTTGTTTTACCTGAAGGGGGTTTCACCTCCTGAAGTCCGTACTGTGGATATTTACCGTGGGGTTGTGCCCTTTATTGCGATACAGGTTTTTGTTTTGATGATCTTGATCGTCTGGCCTGAATTTTTCGGAATCAGCAGCTCATTTTAACTGCCCTATGCCTTAAGACCGAACCGCTAAAGGCTGTACTGAAAAAGTATGGCCTTTGGCAGTTATTCTTGCCGCTGATTGTTTTAGGTTCGTGCTATTCTTCGGTAGTCGGTGCAATACCCCCTTTTTTTCTTTCTGCCAGTTTTTGCTCAATCATCATCAAACCCCGCTCATCTTCCTGGATTCTTTCAAGTATCTGGCGTGTATTCGCTTCTTCTGTGATCTGCTCATCTGGAATGCTTTTTAAAATGTGCATTCAGTGGTGATTTGTAACTGTTGCTTGGCCGCCAAGCAGGTTGACAACGCTGATTTTGAGTCAATAACTAACCTGAAAATCAGGCAGAATTGCACAAAAAAAGGGTTGCACGCTGATGTTGTGCAACCCTTCAGATTCATTGGACTGACAGTGTCGCATCAGGCTGGTGCAAACGTTCGTTTCTCCAATTCCTGATCGATCATCATCAGGCCGCGTCCATCGCCCTGAATCCGTTTTAGCTTGGCGATGATATGACCGACACTGGCTTCTTCCTCAATCTGCTCGGTGATAAACCACTGGAGGAAGATCTGAGCCATGTGGTTTTTTTCTTCCTGAGCCAAATCCATCAGGTTGTTAATCCGTGATGTAACTTCCTGCTCATGTTTTAAAGTCTCTTCAAAAACTTCAAGAACTGAGCTGTACTCATTGCGTGGAGCATCAAGCTGCTTCAACTCAACTTTCCCGCCGGTTTCACAGACAAAGTTAAACATTTTTTCGGCGTGAGACATTTCTTCCTGAAACTGGATATTCATCCAGTTGGCCATGCCGGTGAGATCTTCCCCCTCAAAATATGCCTGCATTGCTTTGTAGGTGAATGCTGAATAGTATTCGTATTGAATCTGATCGTTAATAGCGTCAACAAGTTTCTGGCTTAACATTTCTCTCTCCCTTGTTTTTCTAAACATCATCTTGTATATGAGACGATAATAGTAATAATTAGAGCGTTGTGTAAAGTGAAATATACCATCAGTTCACGGGAGAGTCACATTAAAACATGTCGGATCAACTGTTCTTGACGGTTGCCAAATGACTTTTGCATGGGCTATTCTCTGTGTTTGTCAGATGACCCCGTTATCGGTCGTGTACCGGTGGAAATTGCTGGAATGAAATATGAAAATACTATCGGCTGAGTTTATTAAAAGTGCCACACGTCCGGGAAATTATCCACCGGGAGAGTTGCCTGAGATTGCATTTGCCGGTCGCAGCAATGTCGGGAAAAGTTCACTGATCAATGTTCTGGTCAACCGTAAAAGTCTTGTTCGAACGTCATCAACTCCCGGTCGAACCCAGTTAATCAACTTTTTTAATATCAATAACCAGCTCTCGCTGGTTGATCTTCCCGGTTATGGCTATGCGAAGGTTCCGCTGTCGGTGAAAAAAGCGTGGGGACCGATGATCCGGACCTACCTTGAAATTCGTGAGGCTCTTCACGGGGTCGTCTTCATTTTTGATATCCGCCGCATCCCGCGTGAAGAGGATATCCGTATGCTCGACTGGCTGGAAGAGTTTGGTGTGCCGACGATTCCGGTGATTACTAAAATCGATAAAATCAGCCGTTCACAGCGGGCGAAACATATCAAGGCGATCGCAGCAGAAACTGGTTTGCCGACCGATGCCTTCAGTCTCTTCTCGGCATCAACCCGGGAGGGGAGTGACGAGATCTGGGAACGGATCGAAGCTGCTCTCGATCCCGAAAGCGAGCAGGAGTGATTCAATGGTGAAAGCAACCCGGATCCATCTGTTGCGTCACGGGCAGGTTGCAGGATTTGAAGATAAACGCTACAACGGGCAAGGCGATGTTCGGTTGACCGATCTCGGCCGACAGCAGTCGGCGGCATTTGCCGGTCGTTTTCAGCATTTGACATTGAGCGGGATCTATTCGAGCGATCTGTATCGCTGCCGGGTTGCCGCCGATCAAATTGCACTGTTGCAGAAAGTCGATCCTGTCTATCGTGAGGATCTGCGTGAATTGCATATCGGTGACTGGCAGGGAAAACCTTGGCAGCAAATTCAGCGTGAAGATCCTGAATTGTGGCAGGCGCGCCTGGATGATATTGTCAATGTTGCTCCTCCCGGTGGCGAAAGTCTGCTGCAGTTGGCGCAGCGGGTTCGTCCCGCAGTGCAACAGATTATTGAGTCTCATATCGGCAGGGAGGTCGTGATTGTTGCCCACGGGGGTGTGAATCGGGTGGTTCTTCTTGATGCGATTGGAGCTCCGTTGGATTGCCTGTTTAATATTGAACAGGATTTTGGTTGCTATAATGTGATCGATTATTTCAGCGATGGAATTGCCGTTGTCAAAAAGCTAAACGGCTGAAAAGAATACGAGGAAGCGTTTTATAGATTTCTCCGAAAGGGAGGCAATAGATGAAGTCAATTCATGTTATCGGTGCCGGTATTGCTGGTCATGAAGGGTTTACCCCCCACGCTCTTGAGCTGATTAACCAGTGCGAGTTACTGTTTGGTGCTGAGCGGCTGCTGGGATTATTCCCCAATTTCCCCGGAGAAAAATTCACAATTGATGACAATAGCACGGCGGCAATGGTGGCACGGTTGCAGAGCTGCGATTGTCCTGCCGTTGTCCTCGCTTCGGGTGATCCTCTGTTTTTTGGTCTGGGACGGTATCTGTTGCGTAATTTGACCGGTGAGTTGATTGAGTTTCTGCCGAATGTCACTTCGGTGCAATACGCTTTCGCTAAAATTCGTGAGCCATGGGACGATTCAGTTTTTGTCTCGGCACATGGTCGCCCGATCAAGGATGTTGTTGACCGGATTGTTGCTAACGACAAAGCAGCCGTTCTGACCGATGAAAACAATACTCCGGGGGCTATCGGTCGAGAGCTTCTCAGCCGTCGCCGGGGTGGTTACAAAGCATATCTGTGTGAAAATCTGGGTACGGACGCTGAGAAAATCCGTGTGACCGATGTGAGAGGGCTTCTCGAACTTGATGTCGCTCGTCTCAACGTTTTGATTTTGTTGAAAGAATACGAAGATGATGGTCAGCAGTATGTTCCGACTTTCGGGATCCCTGATGATGAGTTTGTCAGTATTAAAAAGTTGATTACCAAGGAAGAGGTGCGGGTTGTCACCTTGGCGAAGTTAAAGCTGCGTCACGATATGTGCCTCTGGGATATTGGTGCCGGTTCGGGGTCAATCTGTATTGAGGCTGACCACCTTCTCCCTGAAGGGCGTATTTTTGCCATTGAGCGCAACGAGGAGTGTCGGCAATTTATCAAAGAAAACTTGCAGAAGTTTAATACCCGTAATGTTGTTCTTGTCGAGGGGGATGCTCCCGATTGCCTGGATGAACTCCCCGATCCTGACTGTGCGTTTATCGGTGGAAGCGGCGGCCGGTTGTGGGATATTTTGGATACGGTCGATCAACGCCTTGCCGTTGGTGGCCGGATTGTTTTGAATGCCAGTACGCTGGATACGTTGACCGCAGCAAATGAGTATTTTGGAAATGCCGGTTATCAGGTGGAAGTGGTGACGGTCAATATTGCCCGCACCCGGCCCCATTCCGACTACAAAATGTTTGAGGCCTACGATCCGGTCTATATTTTGACTGCGGTTAAATAACCGTTACGGCTTCACTTCTCCAGTTATTTTCTGAATCATTTTTTGCAGAGAATCGAGTAAGTAGGGTTTTTTCAGAAATCCTGCAAGCCCTTTCCCAACAAATTTCTGTGAGACTTCCTGCTCGTTGTAACCGCTGCAGATAATGACTTTGACGTCGGGATCAATTCGTCGGAACTCCCGGAACGCTTCTTCTCCCCCCATCCGGGGCATGGTGAGATCCATCAGAACAAATTTGATGTCACTGTGCTTTTCCTGAAAAATGTCGAGGGCTTCCTGCCCATCGCGAGCCGTGATTGTTTCAAATCCGAAATCAGCCAGCATTTCCGAACCGATATTCCGAACAGTTGCTTCATCATCGACAAGCAATACCAGCCCGCTGCCGTTGAGCGGAGCGAGGACATTCTCCGTTTTCTGACTGACGACGGGCAGTGATGAAGCAGGCAGAAGAATTTTGAATGTGCTGCCGCTGCCGACCTCCGTATAAACTTTTATTGCGCCCCGGTGACCCCGTACAATTCCCAGAACAGCAGCCATGCCCAGACCCCGACCGGTAAATTTTGTACTGAAGAACGGCTCAAAAATTCGATTGACCTTGTTTGATTCAATCCCGCATCCGGTATCGGCAACTTCGAGATAAACATAGGTTCCTGCCGCTAGGTTCTCATCCAGCCAGACCTCTTCCAGGTAAGCCCGGTCGCAGTCCATGGCTCCGGTAGAAATGGCGATCACTCCGTTCCCATCACCGATAGCATCGGAGGCGTTGATGATAAGGTTCATTACAATCTGACGCAGTTGGGTCGCATCGGCCTCAATACTGGGGAGGTCGTGTGTCAGGTCGTAGCGCAGCGTTGCTTTTTTACTGACAGAGACAGAGAGAATATGTTCCATTTCGATGATGATCTGGGTCAGGTCGACGGCTTCGACCACAAATTTTCCTTTGCCGGAGTAGGCCAGCATTTGATTTGCAAGATCGGCGGCACGACCGGCGGCCAAATTGATCTGGCGCAGGTGTTCCATCGCCGGAGACTCAATGGTCAAGCGGCGTTGGGCTAATTCACAGTGGCCAATGACGGCCATCAGAATATTATTGAAATCGTGGGCGATTCCA
>Ga0256842_1003245_pt1 | contig 10997 bp, 13 predicted proteins | sample 4559240metaG_FD_185973 | JGI IMG/M metagenome (GOLD analysis project Ga0256842, IMG submission 185973) | Hydrothermal vent microbial communities from Guaymas Basin, Mexico - 4559-240 | ecosystem: Environmental > Aquatic > Marine > Hydrothermal vents | place: Mexico: Guaymas Basin | collected...
CAAGTGTTTAAACTGCCTCCTAACTTCATCAACAACTGCAGAAGCAGTCCTTCCAACAGCCCTCAAAGCCATGGAAGAAAACAAGAAAGGCAGCATAGAACCTATCAAGATTCCGAGCATAACATTAGGCCTCAAAATCTCGGTGACTGTGTGAGGAAAACTCGTCTTCAGAGTTGCTATCAAAGCAAGTCCTGTCAAAGCAGCTGAACCAATAGCAAAACCTTTGCCCGTCGCAGCGGTAGTGTTGCCCAAGGCATCCAAAGCATCAGTTCTCTTTCTGACAACCTCACTCTGACCACTCATCTCAGCAATGCCCCCAGCATTATCCGCAACAGGACCATAAGCATCCGTAGCTAAAGTTATTCCCAAAGTGCTCAGCATACCAACAGCTGCCAAAGCAATGCCGTAAAGCCCAGCTGTAACATTTTGAGCTCCATTGGAGAGATAAAAACTCAAGAGCGAGACAACTGAAATAGAAACAACAGGCCAAAAGGTGCTTGACATACCAACAGCTAAACCATCAATCATAACAGTAGCAGCTCCTGTAAGAGATGACTTCGCCAAAAGCTTGACAGATGTGTACTTACTAGAAGTGTAATATTCAGTTGTCCAGCCGATAAAAACTCCAACGAGAAGTCCCAAAATCAAAGCGATGTAGAGAGATGTTGAAAAGCCAAACCACTTAACAAACAGGAATGAAAGAACAGCAATCACTAAAGACGCTGCCAAAGTTCCCTTCTTAAGTGCAAAGAGTAAAGAACTCTGATTAGCCCTCTCGCTAGACCTAACGAAGAAGAAGCCAAAGATCGATGCCAAAATTCCAGAGGCAGCGATGCTTAATGGCAGTAGGATTGCGTTCCATGATTTAAAAGCTGCGAAGCCAAGAGCAATCGCTGCAATTAAACTATCAACATAACTCTCGTAAAGGTCAGCTCCCATGCCCGCAACATCTCCAACATTATCACCGACATTGTCAGCAATAACCGCAGGGTTTCTAGGGTCATCCTCGGGGATACCCTTCTCAACCTTACCAACAAGATCAGCACCAACATCCGCAGCTTTAGTGTAAATTCCTCCACCCAAACGAGCGAAGAGTGCAACTGAACTAGCACCCATACCAAAGGCGAACATGGCGGCAGAAGCAGAACTTGGACCGTAAATGTGTGAGACGATTAAGAAACTAACTGTTAATGATAAAAGAGCCAAACCAACAACGCTCAATCCCATAACCGCACCACTGGAAAAAGCGATCTGCAAGGCACGGTTTAAACTCCTCCTCGCAGCATTGGCAGTCCTAACATTCGCACGGGTTGCAATGACCATACCAATGTAACCAGCAAGGCCAGAGAAAAATCCCCCCTCCAAGAAGAGGAAGGGCATAGCCCAATTCATAAGTTTAAAATGTGCCAAGACAAGCATCAGAACAAAAGTCACTGCGAAGAAAATTGCAATAGTAGAATATTGTCTCTTCAAATAAGCAGAAGCCCCCTCACGAATAGCTGAGGCAATTTCCTGCATCTTCTTAGAGCCAGGACTCTGCTTAGAAACAAAATAAGCCAAGTATCCGGCGAACACAAGTGCAAGCAAAGAACTTAAGATAACATACCAAATCATATCTATCACCTATTGTCATATTTTATCATATGTCATCATACCTTTTTGGTTTTGAAGATGGAAGAAGTATTTAAAGGTTACGAATAAAAATGATTTGTTACTCTCAAATCAACTGCGCTTAAAGGAAAAGATAAGTTAATAAATAAAAAAAATTTATTGACAGTTATAACAAAACTAACTAAAGATGAAAAGAAACTCGTTGAATTTGCAAAAAACAATTTTCTGAAATTCTTAGAATAAATGAGAAAAAAGGGTTTATACAACACTTATTAATGCTTGGTTTTGTCTGACAGCGGAAAGATTTATGTGCTGGAGCTCATTTTGAGAACACACAAAATGATTTTGACTTCTTATTTAAGAAGAAGATTAAAAAGTTCGGAATATAGGATTTGTGCCTGCTTCATTGGAATGATGGAAAATGGGATTAATAGGGAATTCAAAATCATTCCTGCAGAATATTTAAGAGGGATAGGGAAACTTTAAAGAGGCAACATTACAAAGTTCCAAATACTCGTAAAGAATAATAGAATATATCTGAAAAACCATAAGATATATATAGTATCAATACAAGTATTTGTTAACAGTTTGTTATAGACAAACAAATCGAGAGGTGAAAAACATGAAAACAACAAAATGGAGTGGATGGGTAGCAGCACTTGGCGGATTATTAAGTTTAATAGGCCACTATTTACCAAATCAGGCCACATGGATGGTTCCATTAGGAGCAATATTAGCCATAATCTTTGGAATTTGGGCTGTGCGCCAGTAAAAAGTTCTCTTTTATTTCTTAATTTTTTAAATTTTTAATTAGAAACATAAAGAAAAATCACTCTCTTTCTCTATAATCCTAAAGTTGACAATGAGACAATTTTCAGAAGTAATAAAATTGTTATGCCATTAGAAAAAATTGATGAATACCAGATCTGTCAATCTAAGGATACTGAAAGAAATATTATAGAAATCTACCAGAAGGAGAGTTAATTTTGGAAAGTTATTCTCTTATCTTATTAAGATATCTGTATCAGCATTGCTCTTTACAGAATCGTAAGTTTTATATATTGATACTTATCAATATGTAGATATGAAGGAACAATTAAGAATATTCAAGGCGTTATGCAGTGAGACAAGATTAAAGATTGTGGAGTTCCTCCTAGATGGGGAGAAGTGTGTTTGTAAAATTGTTCCATTTACCAAAAGAGCACAATCAACAGTTTCAATCCAACTGTCAAAGCTTGAGAATTTAGGAATTATTGAATCAAGAAGGGAAGGGAAAAAAGTATATTATAAATTGACAAATAAAAAGGTCAAAGAAATATTAAAAATATTAAGGAGGGATAAACCATGATAGAAAAGGTAATACAAAAAATACAAAAAAACCTTATTGGAGTTGTTTTTATTTTAATGATTTTCTCAGTTGTTTTGGGAAAATATTACCACAACTTTTTCGTGAGCTTAAAAGCAATCCTGCCATTAGCATTATTCTTAATGCTTTACAAACCCATGGTATATCTCGACATTGGAAAGGCATTTACAAAACAGACCAAGATTAAAACAAAGTATCTTCTTTCACTAACGATTTTTTATGTAATAATAGCTCCTTTGACAGCATTTTTGTTGATGAAAGCTATGCTCCTACTTTTACCAAATGCTGACCCACGTTTAATTGCAGGTGTAGTTATCCTTGCACTGTCACCTATGGCAAGTTCTGTCCCTGCCTTTGTAGGCATGGCAAAGGGAAAGGTTCAACTAGCAATTGTTGGTGTAATTTATACATTTTTCTTATCCTTAGTAGTAATACCCCTTGGTTCAAAATTGCTTCTTGAACAGGTCGTCCATGTACCAATAGCATTACTGTTAAAATCATTAGTGACTTATATCATTGTTCCTCTAATAATTGGCCAAGCTACAAAGTATATTGTTATAAAAAGCAAAGGGAAACATGCATTGGAGAAGCTAAAAACTCCCCTTGAAGCACTTGTCCTCACAGGCCTATTTATCATGATAATCATCATCTTTGGTATTAATGGAAAGATGATTATCAAAGAACCGCAGATAATACTATATGGGGCATTAATTATGAATATTTATTTCTTCTTAAGATGGGGTTTGGCCTATCTGATGGGAAAACTCCTCAAATTCCCCTTAGAACAGAACATAGCTCTAACATACTCATCCACTTACAACATGAGTATTTCAACTGCAATAGGCATTGCTACCTTCGGACCTATGGCTGCAGTTGGGACAGTTATTGGTGGGCCCTTCGCAGAGATGATTCAGATGATTCTCCTCGTGAAGTTCTTTGAGTATGTAGCAAAGAGAAAAGCAAAAGCATGAATTTTCAAACCTTACCTTTTGCTTAGAGAGGTTACTGTTTAACGAGGTATATCTACGCAGTTGGAGAGTAAAGGATGAAGCTCCGAGTTAAATAAAGCTTACTCTCTAAATGAGTAAATGCTTGTGCAAAAGAGGAAATTATTTATATAAAGGAAAGACACGGCTTGAGATATGATACAAGAGATACAAAAAAACTTGTCTAAAAACATACTGCTGTATACACTTTTAGTTATGATTCTTGGAGTGTTATTAGGCCATTACTTAAACTTAAAATGGTTATCTAAATTAATTCTTCCTACAGTATTCCTCATGATTTTTCCTATGATGGTAAATTTATCACTATCCTCCTTAAAAGAGGTTAAGGGCTCAATGAAGCCTCTTATTGAAGCACTGATTCTCAACTTTATTTATGCGCCTCTTTTTATGTGGTTTTTAACATCATTATTTATCTCAGACCCAAAAATCAAATTAGCCTTAATGTTACTTTCAATTGCACCCGCATCAAGTATGGGGTTAGGATACATCGGCTTGGCTGAAGGACACATGCTTTCCGGAGCAATAATTGTTGCCTTTGCCTTTTTAATGTCAATTCTTGTTTATCCCCTTGCAGGACATTATTTAGCAATGGGAGCAAACTTACCAGTTCCCTTTAAACTGATTTTAAAAAACCTTTTGATAGTGTTAATATTGCCTCTTCTTTTAGGAGTAGGAGTTAGAGAATATGTTGAGAAGAAACATGGTAAAAAAGCATTTATTAAAATAAAACCTTATTTTTCAACTATGACTCTCACTTTTCTTTACATACTAATGTTTATAATATTTGCATCAAAAGCAAACCTTATCTTAAAGAATTATAAGGATATTTTACTCCTCTTGCCAGTTGCAATACTCTTCTATGGAGTAACAGTCTTGTTTGTGTTGTTAATAAATAAAAAATTATTTTCTTTTGAGTATGGACACCACCAAGCAGTTGTTTTTACTTCTGTTAGTAAAAATGTTGCCTTAACCATTGCAATTCTAATCTCAGTTTTTGGGAAAGAAGGGCAGTATATGGCAGTTTTTCCTGCAATAATGTCCCTCTTCCAAGCACCATTTTTGATGCTTTACCTAAAAGCGAGTAATAAAATCAAAAGGTGGTTTGAAAAGTAAAGTAAGAACCCCCTTGAATGATACTTCAAACATTATATTAAAAGATAAAGGCCTTTGCAACTGTTTTACAACAGAGAAGACCCGTCTAAGAATAAAGAATTTAGAAAAAAAGAATTATAACATAACTCTTGGATATGACTGGTATGAGAGATCTTCTCGAATAGGAAATTATACAAAAGCCCTTAAAGAGAAAATACCTGTTTTAATATTAAGTATAATAGAAGGATTAACACCATAAGGCTTTCAAACTGAACCATCAAAACTTCTTTAATATTAAGTAAAAGGACTAAATCAACAACATTTCTTCGTCTCGCTTTAAATATGCATCTGAACTAAACTTGTTAGAAATAACAGAATCCACAATAGAAAAATTTATAAAGAAGTTGTCACTACTTAAGTATAACAAATAATGAAGGTGATAAAATGGGAATTGAGAATCGAATAAGAAAAATAGAAATTGGATTAACAACTGCTAAAAAGTTCATGAAAGAAGGAAAATATGACTTAGCAGAAGTTGCAATGCTTAAAACGATGGACCTCACAGGATATAGACATGTTTCAGAGCCCATCAAGGAGGAACTTAAGAATGGAACATTCTCCAACTATGAGGAAGGAGCCAATAAGACCTACTCTGTATTAAAAGGGGTTTATGAAGCAGAGAGGAATAAGTATAATAACACAAATAACAATTTAGAGAACATAGAATACAAAGTCAAGTAAAAATCTTTTTTACTTCTTTTTATTATAACAAGAAAAACAAACATAAAGAGAAGCAGAAGTGACAAGATAAAGAGAGTTGTGCTTACTCCTTTTTACCAGAAGCTTCTTTTTTTGAAACCCTCTTCTTAACTGGCTTCGGCTTCTGCTCCTTTGGCTTCGTGTCAACAACAACTATGTCCAGCTTCTTCAGAGCATCAACAACTTGTTCGTGTGAAGCGTTCTTTTGAATATCAACGACGGGAAGCAGCGGCTCTATATGCTTAACATTAACTTTTCTCCGCCTAACCTGTCCATCTATCAAAACAAAGTTGTTGTCAACAACATCAACGATTAAACCATATTTGCCGGCGTCTCGTCCAGCTGTTTTCATAATTAATCTTCCAACACTTATCATAAAGACCACCTCATTGGTTATACTTTGAAGACCTCGCCTTCTCCTTCATAAGCTTTCTCAAGCACTCGGAGCAAATATAAGCCCCATAAGGCCTGGCAATGGTCTTTTGACTTTTAGCAAGTTTTCTAAGATCACTGGGCAAGAATCTTTTTAATCCGTGAATCTCCTTGCCACAGATAGCACAAACTACTTTTCTATGTTTCTTCCTAGTATAAACTGTTTTTGAACCAAACTTGGGGGTTCGCTTTGAAACCCTTCTATAACTTTTTGACTTAAATCTTGAATCTGCCATGAAAAACACCTGCAAATGTGATAGTAATGGGGAAACAGTTTTATTTAAAAAGTTTTGGTTTCAATAAACTTTCATAAGCTTCCTGAATAAAGAATTAAAGATCATCATAATTATAAAGTAATACCAGAACCAACTCATTTTAAATCCAAGAATGTTAAATTTCAACGGCTTGTTGCTAACCTTCAAATCAACACCAATATCTTTGTAATGTTCCACGGGCGTAGCATATTCACTCTTATTAGACACGATAATCTCCTTTGAAAAGGATACGTTGCCCAACTTAAATACAATGTTGTAGGTCCCGGCAGGAGCTTTTAATGTAAAAGTTTTGGAATAAATAATGTTTCCTTTAGATGAAGAAACAGAGAGAGAAGTGTTCAAAATAGACACATTTGGAGCTACAATACTTAAAGAAGTGATATTCTTAGGAGAGGTTATTGTAATATTAAACGATTGGTTTGGGTAGAGTGGTTGATAAGCGTAATGAGCACCGAGCCAAGCAAACATAAGCAGGAATGGAATAATTGTTACAAGATTTGATTTCATTGAATGATGCATCTGCTCTGCGGATATGAGTAACATCTCTTTGTTAAGTTCAGTTACTTCTTTTTGAGCATTCTTATTTTTCCCTATCTCTTTTTGAAGCTCCTTCATACGCTTTTGAATCTTCTCAGTTTTTTCTCTGAGCTTCTTCAATGCTTTTTGGTCAGTCGTGTATTTATATGCCAATATGGACAGAAACGCGAGGGCAACAGTAATTAAGAATAGTGAAAGTGCAGGATTCATAGCTGTTAAAGGACTCATAATGGGGTTCAAAAAGTTTCCAGTAATCATAAAAGAGAAGGAAAAGGTTCTACTTTATAAACTTTCTTAACATAGGAGTCATTTCCATCATATGCTCACGAGCAATCTGCTCATAAAGCTGATACAGAATCATAACAGCTAACAGAATACCTGTTCCACGACTAAGAGCACCGGAGATGTCTGCGATAGCGGCAAGTAAACCAACAGTAACACCTCCCATAACTGCCAGGGGCATGATATACCTGTTCAAAACTCTTTCTAAAATTCTAATATCCTTCCTGAAACCGGGAATCTTCAAACCAGAAGCAAGTATCTGCTTAGCTTGACTCTTAGCGTCAATACCTGAAGTGGCAACCCACAGCACTGAGAAGAGAAGCGAGCCTAGGGTTAAGAAGGAAACATAGGCAAGGGTGTGAAGTAAAGTGTTCACAGTGAAAGCTCCCTTAATAAGATCTGATACAGGAGAGGGAACACTTACCCAATAAACAAGTCCTGAGACAGGAGCATTACCCTGAAACCTGCCAAGAATGTAAATTCCTTTTGACGACAAAAGTTTAGCCCAAAGCTGAACATTCGCCATGAGTGCAGCAACTAAGATAACAGGAATATTGGATGTGTAAAGAAAGGCAAGAGGCCATCTTATACCATAGCCACGAACACGTTCAAAGGTGAGAGGAAGCTCAACCTTCATCGCCTGAACAAACACGACAAGCAGGAAAACAACAACTGTTGCGAGGATAGCGGCAGCAGCCAAGCCGAGCTCCTGAATATTACCCATCTTCAGAGCGTAGAGCAGGTCCCAAAGCTTTCCAACAGGAGCCCCGTCGCCGAAGGGATAACCCAAAGTTCCTGCTGTGGTTAAAGGGCTTAAAAACCTAATCATAATACTTTTAGAAACTCCAGCAACGATGAATAATGAGATTCCACTGCCAAAACCCCACTTTGAAACAACCTCATCCATAAAGAGAATGAGCAAACCACCTATAATAAGCTGAATGACTAACCACAATTGCATAACCGCATGGTTAGGTCCTGGAAGAGCAGACAAACCCCCCATGTAAACATAAACAAATGCTTCTAAGATTATGAAGAGCACACTCAATAATTTCTGAAGCCCCTGGAAGTATGCACGACCCTCATCCTTTGTAAGGTCAATCTTTAGAAGGCCCGCACCGACAAGAAGTTGAAGCACAATAGATGCTGTGACAATTGGGCCAATACCTAAACTGATTATAGAGCCGAAGCTTGCACCTAAAACAATTGACAGGCTCTCAAACATTTGCAGAGAGTTTGAACCCAAACCGTGCAGAGGGGTCAAACCCAAAGCAAAGTAAGCGATCAGAATTATAATTGTCCATTTCATGCGAGTGTTGAAGGGAAGCCTCTTCTCAGTTGGCTTCTCAACCTCAGGCAGGTTCCTCAAGAAATTTTCAAAAAGCATTTTTATTCTTCACCGCCGTTTGATTTTGTGATGACCTTACCACCAGCTTTTTCAATCTTATCAACGGCGTTTTCTGTTGCAAAATCAACTTTAACAATGAATTTCTTATTAACTTGACCCTTTGAGATAAGCTTTTGGTATCCAAGCTTGCCCAGATCAATTTCGTATGAATCTCCAGATGCTTTAATAACTCCATTTCTGAGGAGAGAGTTGAACTTATCCATTAAAAACTTCGTGCTTACAGATTTCACAACATTCTTATGAGTGTTAAAACCGTGCTTTCCAAAGTACTTCGTGTTCTTCCAAATACTCGGCTTTTTCTGGTCAGCTCTCTTTCCAGTTCCAGCCATTCCTCTACCACCGCGGTTGCCTGCACCTCTGTGCTTCTTCTTTGAACCATAACCGTGGGTTTTTGAACCATGCATCCTGGAACTTTTCTTTCTCTTATTGTAAGTCATGTTAATCACTCAATCATTCTTTTTATGAGCTCATTGATCTTCTCTCCCCTGAAGCCAAGAGCACCGCCAAGAGTAAAAGGTGTTTTTATGCCCTTTCTTTCAAATCCGCCCCTTGGGGGATTAAGCCTAAATATAAGCTTGTTCTCCTTCTCGACAAACGGCTTTTTCTTAGATTTTAACAATGAGATTGTTTCCTCACTGACAACTCCCCATGTGATATAGTCCTTAGCTTTCTCCAGCATGCCTTTAACTTCCTTAGAGTCCGGCAGGATTACAAGAGTGTTCTTCCTCAAAAGCCCGAGGCGTTTCATAGTTTCATTTATTGACGCCTCTACTTTTACAGGTCCTCTAATCCGAATAACAGCGATCTTATTGCTCATTTAAAACACCACTTTGTTTAACGCTTGACAATTTTTTCAAAGCTTTGAATGTTGCCTTAACAACATTGATTGTTGTCTTTGCATGGCCTCTTGTGAATGACCAAACATCTTTTATACCTGCAAGTTTAAGTATGGGAATAGCTGCTGAGTGAGCTTTTAAACCTGCTCCTTTAGGTGCAGGCATGAGGGTTATCTCAACAGAGCCTTCCTTTCCTGAAACCTTGAATGGTATGCTGTGCTCTGTTCCGCAGCTGCATTCCCACGAACCACAGCCACGATTAACCTTTATGAGATTTAACTTTGCATTTCTAATGGCTTTTTCACGAGCAGGAACTGTTTCCCTTGATTTGCCATAACCAACACCAACATAACCATCTTCATTTCCAATAACTGCATACACGGCGAAGCTGGGCTTGTTACCCTCACTCGTCTTTTTCTGAACCTGTCTGAATATTTTTCTCCTTCCACCACCGAATTTACCCTTTGACTGACCTATAAGCAGGAAGTCAACTTTAAGGTTTGGAACTAATTTATCAACAATTTCTGGCTCGATAATTTTCAAACCCTGAGATAGGATTGTATCTATATTGTCTATTTCGCCACTCTTAACTTTCTTGCCTAAACTTGTCTTTGGCTTCCAAGATTCAAGGTTTTCATTGCTTAGAGGTTTTGGGCCGGATTCAACCTGTCTTTTCTTAAACCTCCTCCTTGGTTTTCTCCCTCTTGAACCTGATTTTTTTGAAACTGCCATGATAACACCTTTTATTGAGATTCTATCTTCTCTTTGGTCTTGTTGAACATTTCAACAAAGTTTTTATTCTTGTAAGTTGAAAATTGTGCTTTCCCATGTTCAGAGTTTAGGTACGCTTCGATGTGCTTTCCCTGAATCATATCCTCGCTTGGGAGAACTTCGGGGTTATGTGGAACTTCTATTCCAGAATCAACAACGCCTTTCAAAGCTGCGAAGAGTTTATTACTCTTCTCCTGAACGCCTATATCAAGGATTAAAGATTCAACTTTTCCTTTAATCTTCTTTCCCATTAAAAGGCCCGTTAGGTAAGCAGCAGGAACACTCTTAAAGCTTGCCTGCCAGCCGAACTTTGCAAGCTCTTTTGAAGTGGTGGAGAATAAAACTTTATCGCCTTGAGGTGTAAATTTGACTACTTGAATCAGAATATATTTATTCGTCTTTCTTATAACTAACCTGTCCTTTTTTGATTTTAAAAGTGCTAATCTCTTCTTGTAGTTTGTCTTTCCTTCCAATCTTCTCCTATAAGGCAGTTTAATTATTCTTCGCATGTTAATCACTCATTTTTCTTTGCTTCCCGTTTCAATATTCCCATATCTTGAAGGTAAATTTTCAAGTGCGATTTGGACCTGAAAAATCCAGATTTGATTTTTAAGTAGAGCA
>Ga0256842_1003246_pt1 | contig 10994 bp, 10 predicted proteins | sample 4559240metaG_FD_185973 | JGI IMG/M metagenome (GOLD analysis project Ga0256842, IMG submission 185973) | Hydrothermal vent microbial communities from Guaymas Basin, Mexico - 4559-240 | ecosystem: Environmental > Aquatic > Marine > Hydrothermal vents | place: Mexico: Guaymas Basin | collected...
ACCTCCAGAAGAGGCCCGTTGCAACGCTCGGTATCTCCACCTTACAGCTCTCTGCAACCTCCCTTATCTTTCTGAACTTCTCCTTGAACTCGGGCTTGCCGAAGGCTTCAAAATCCTCGATCGAGAGACCAACTTCATAGCCCTCGTAACCAATCCTGCCGGCGGCCTTTACGGCCTCCTCAACTGGCAGGGTCTTCGGGAAACTCCAGCAGTTGATACCAAACTTCACGTTTCCACCTCCCTGAAGAGTCTTTCAATCGTAAGAAGGTTCCCATCGGGCGTCCACCCGTAAGAATAGAAACCGACGCCATCGGCTGGGGAGGAAAGGACGAGCCTGAACTCCCTTTCGATGTCCTCCGGCGTCATGGGGGGCCAGGAGGCGAGCCCTATGACGAGGAGCTTTTTGCCGAGAAGCTTTCTCGCGAGCCTCGACTCGTAGGGAATCCTGCACACCGACTTCCCGAAGGGTTTCGTGTATATCATCACCTTGACTCCGTCCACGATTCTGGAGATTGCCCTGTAATCCTGTCCGAGCAACCACGAGCCCGAGGGCGGATACAGGTCGGCTGTAATCTTTGCCTTAGGATTGTTTTTTCTAATGATTTTGGAAAGGTCTTTCAGCAGCTCGGCTATAACCTCAGCCCTGAACTTAATCCACTTCCTAATGGGGTCGCTGTCCATGAGAAACCTTGCAAGCTCGCTGTAAACTGCTTGGAGGTAATCATTATCGGTGCAGTAAGGTGCGCTCGGAAGGTAATCAACGTGCCATTCCACGACTTCCTTGAGCTCCCTTCTAACTTCTTCGAGGTCGATCCCGTAGTCCTTCGCCTTCTCCCGGCAATGCTCGCAGAAGCACGGGGAAAGTGCCAGGTCCAGGAGGGGCGTGCTGTGGCTTGAGGGAACATCTGGATATCTGATAAAGTCGAACTCAAACTCATCGAAGTCGTACTTTTCCGAAAGTTCCTCAACCATTAGCTCAAGAGCTTCCCTCACGAGTGGATTTGATGGACATAGGAACATCCGCTTGTAAGCAGGGTGGGAGCCGTAGATATCTTTCAGGCCAACCTCTGCATTAGTTCTCACGGCTTTCTCCCATCTCAGCGTGGGAAACCAGAGAACACTTTTCAGGGAGTTCTCCTCACAGGCATCTACGAATCTCTTCACGATGTCCCCCTTTACTTCAGCCGATTTTTCAGGCCTCAGATAGGGAGGAAGGGGAGAGTATCTGCCTTCGTCGGCGTCCCAGTAAACGGCGTTCTCCTCGGCCGTGTAGGTTCTTCTCCCAGGATTTTGAAAGATCAAGTTAGGCCCGGGCCAGTCCTGTCTTTCCTCAAAATACCTAACGGCCATACTGACGTGGTTAAAGCCGATTTTAGCAATTTTCTCAATAGCATCTTTGGTGAAGTCCCAAGGATGAAGCCAGGTGCCCCTGTACATGGTGTTCCCCCGATTATATTGGCCTTTGGATGTTTTAAAAGTTTTCGAAAAACTGTCTGTTTATTAAAGATGTTCATGATTGCTCTTAAAATTTGCTCTTATGCTCAACAAATTTAGAAACGCTTATAATCCGTGATGACCTAAACCGAGAGGGGATGCCAATGGAGTTCAACATGATAAGGTCGATTAGAGAAACACCAGAAACTTTGGACTCGGCCTTTAAAGCCCTCAAAGAGTGGAATCCACCAGAGAAAGAATTTCAGAGGGTTATATTCATCGGCTGTGGCAGCTCGTACTTCTCCTCCCTAGCGGGCAACCACGTTCTTCTCAAAGGATCAAGGGTTGAGAGCCATGCCTTTCCATCGTCGGAGTTCATGCTCCAGTACAGCGAGCTCGCAAAGGACGCACTCGTAGTGGCATCATCAAGGTCGGGCAAGACGGGAGAGGTCATTGAAGCAATAAAGGTTGCCAAGGAGAAAGGTGCGACAATAATTGGGGTAACGTGCAACGAAAACTCGAAGATAGAAGAAATCTCGGATGAGACAATAGTCATACCAAACGGTGAGGAACCAAACATACCCGCCACAAAGTCGTTCTCGGCAATAACCTTTGTCCTCCAGGGAATAGCCGTTAAACTTCTAGAGAGGGAAGATAAGCTCAAGGAACTGAAGGCCATAAAACCAGCTGTTGAAAAAATCCTCGCTCAGGAGGATGAGTACCGCTCGATAGCGGAGAGGCTAGTTCCTGAGAGAGCCTTTGTTCACCTCGGCTCTGGTTCGGGCTACGTGGTCGCACTGGAGGGAGCCCTTAAGTTTAGGGAAACATTAGGCCTTCCCAACGAGGTTTTTCCGGCACTTGAGTTTAGACACGGGCCCGTAGCGTTGTTGAGGGGAGTAAAAGGACTTCAACCAATTGTAATCGCACCGGAAGGGAATTCAAGCGATGCGCTCAAAAGACTTGTCGATGACTTGGTATCGAGGAATGCAGAGCCGTTAGTTTTCACGAACTCGAGGATTTTCGAGAACTGCGTAAGGGTTCCCTGGAACGGGAGCGAAGAACTCGCGGTGATACCTTTCGTGGTGCCAATGCAGATAGTTTCGTATTACCTCGCAGTTTTAAGGGGTTTGAACCCAGACTACCCCGAAGGATTAGTCAAAGTCGTGGAAAGATTTTAAGTGTATGTCATAATCTTTTACTGATCTATTTCTTTTTTGTTAAAGAAACGTTAAGAGGCGACAAAAAATTTTATATACACTAAGGGCACACTAATAAACGAGAATGCTAGGAGGTGTGCCCATGAGCAGGAAGTGGCTTTCGCTACTGCTGGCGGTTTTGTTTTTGAGCAGCATCTGGGCAGTGCCACGGGTGAGTGCAGCAACGGGAACCGAGCTCATTCTCGCAGTCGGTAAATGGAAAACGCTTAATCCACTAACATCGAGCACTGTGTACAGTAACATTATCCTCGACAAGGTCTACGAGCCACTCATAAGGTGGGACAAGAGCGGCACGGAAGTTACTGGGGCGCTCGCGGAGAAGTGGGAGTTCAAAAAGGAGGGGGACAACAAGGTCCTGACCTTCCACCTAAGGAAGGGCGTCAAGTGGCACGACGGCAAGGAGGTAACTGCCGATGATGTCAAATTCACCATTGAGCTGTTCAAGAGTGACCCCTCAAAGTTCGTGAACCCAGATACGCTTATCATCAACGGCCTTCAGGAAGTCAAGGTAGTTGACAAGTACACCGTTCAGTTGGTTTATAACCAGTCCGCAGCCGCCGACAAGTTCCTCGAGATGGCCTTCACAACGCTCTACATAGTCCCGAAGCACATATGGGAGGACAAGAGCGTAATCCCGGATCCAACCGCTTCCCTCGAAAAGCCTAAGCAGCTGATAGGTTGCGGCCCCTTCAAGGTCGTTGAAGTTAAACCCGATGAGTACGTCAAGCTTCAGGCCTTTGAGGACTACTACCTAGGGAAGCCTGAGGTTGAGAGTGTCACCTTCAAGATTCTGACCGACAAGAACCAGTTCGCCATGATGGTCGCAAACGGCGAGCTCGATGCAGGTTACTTCTACTTCTTTGGAAAGTACCTTGAGGAGTTCAAGAAGATGGTGTCCAGCGATCCGAACGTCAAGATATACCGAGCACCATCGAAGTCAACACACCTCTTGGCCTTTAACTTCAAGAAGTGGCCCTACAACAACCTCGAGTTCAGGAAGGCCATAGCCTACGCACTCCCCGTGGATAAGATAGTCCAGAAGTACTACGGAACTGACGGGGCAAAAGCGGGAAGCATGGGATTCCTCGGTCCGTTCTTCGGTGAATACGCAAAGTACATGCCCAAGGAGGAGCTGTACCCATACAGCCCGGACAAGGCCAAGGAGATACTCGACAAGCTCGGCTTCAAAGATATCAACGGTGACGGCTACAGAGAAACACCGGATGGGAAGCCCTTCAAGATATACCTCCTCACAAGGGCTCCTGGAGACTCCTTCTTCAGGGACGCGATAGGCGACGAGATAGCGAACTACCTCAAGGCAGTTGGCCTCAAGGTCGAGGTTGACAAGGCCGGCGACTACTGGGACAAGTGGGGAGCAGGTTCATGGGACATGGCAATAGTCGGTTTCGTCCCGCACAAGCCGACAGACCTCATCTGGTTCACCAGCGACAATCCGGGCAACAGGATAGGATTCTCTAACAAGACCTACGACGAAACCTTCGAGGAGTTCCAGAGAACTGGTGACCCGGCTCTAGCCCACAAGCTTGAAGAGATGCTCGCGAACAACGTCGTCTTCATAGCCCTCTACCACCCGATAGTGGCAACACCCTACAGAGTTGATCGCTACAAGGACTGGGCGCCGAATCCGAGGTTCCTGACGCTTGGCTACTGGTCGCTCCTCGGAAAGCCCGTGAAGCCAACGCCCACGACAACGACCTCATCAACGTCTTCCTCAACTCCCAAGCCCTCAACATCTTCAACAACGACTTCCTCTCCGAAGACCTCACCCACAAGCACGAGCAGCGGAGGCGGGGGAGGCATCTGCGGACCGGCGGCACTGGTGCTCCTGGCTGTGCTTCCACTGTTGAGGAGGAGAAGGTGATTCTTTCTTTCTTTCCCAATTAATTACTTTCTGTGAGGGATTGCCATGGCGAGGGGAATGGTCTCGTACACGCTCGCTAAAATCGCTCACAGGCTTCTCACCCTCATCTTCGTCATCCTCATAATATACACCCTCCTAAGGCTCGCCCCTGGAACGCCGTTCGACCAGTACCTCTATCAAGGCAAGATAACCCAAGCCCAGTACGAGAACCTCCTAAAGGAGTGGGGTTACAAGGACAGCTTCCTCGTTGGGGCCGCCAAGGTGCTCTACGGTATGATCACGTTCTCACTCTTTAAGATGAAATCACCCGTTTACAATAAGCCCATAACCGATCTGATATCAGTCCGCTTACCCTACACCCTCAGTCTCGTTACCGCGGCGTACTTCTTCGGTGCAATGCTCGGAATGATTTTAGGTTTGTACTGTGCCCGGAACAGGGGCACGCTTAAAGAGTCGGCAATCATCTGGATAACCCTTGGAATAAGGTCTCTTCCCGTGTTCTGGCTTGGAATGGTTCTTCTCTACGTTTTCGCATTTAAGCTCGGCCTTTTCCCGTTTCTAACCTCATCCGAGCTTCACCCACTTAACATATTCCACCACATGATAGACTGGCTGTGGCACAGTCTACTCCCCATCATAGCCCTCTCCAAGATCTACGCCGTCTCGTACCTTCTCACAATAAGGAACATGGTATCCGAGGAATACACCAGCGACTACGTTGTTTCATTCCGTGCCATAGGTCTAAAGGAAGACTACATAGTTGAGAGATATGTTCTCAGGAGTATAATGCCCCCCGTAATCACAATGATGGCAATAGATCTCGGCTTCCTCTTCGGCGGAGCCGTAGTTACCGAGACCGTCTTTAACTACCCAGGCATGGGAACACTGATATACACCGCCATCTGGAACAAGGATTACCCCGTGGTCCTGGCCTCGTTCTACATAATAGCAGTTGCCGTAATACTCGCCATCACGATAGCCGAGATAACCTATGCCTACCTCGACCCAAGGATCAGGAGGGGATAAAATGGCAAGAACGCTTAAGGAAAAGCTTGGAGAGAAATGGGAGTCTCTCAAGGAGCTTTCCCGTTACGTTTGGCACCACAAAATGGGTAAGGTGGGGGTAATAATACTCGCGTTCCTCCTCATTATGGCCCTCTTCCCAGGTCTTTTTACGAAATACACTCCAGATTGGACATCGGACGAAACCTTCGTGCCTGCATCGTGGGATCATCCGTGTGGCATAGACCACGAAGGAAAGGACATCTGGGCCCAAATAGTCTACGGAACGAGGATCTCACTGGCAGTTGGCTTCATCGCCGCCCTGCTGACCGTAACCATAGGAGCTCTCGTTGGCACCATTGCCGGCTATTACGGGGGCATCGTTGATGAGATCCTCGTCTTCGTATCGGACTCAATAATGATGCTTCCCAGTTTGCTGCTCCTGATAGTCATAGCGGCGCTCTTCTCCAACGTCTGGAACATATGGTATACGATAATAGTGATAGCCTTAATCTCATGGCCCTCAACGGCGAGGATGGTGAGGGCTCAAACGCTTCAGCTGAAGAACAGAACCTACGTCGAGGCAGCGGTAGTTCTAGGCGCCAGCAAGAGGAGGATAATCTTCAAGCACATACTTCCCAATACGGTACCCCTACTCTTCGCTAGGGCTACGATTCAGGTAGCAGGCTTTATCGTCACCGTGGCGTCGCTGACATTCCTCGGTCTCGGGGATCCACACAACCCCGACTGGGGTTACGTCATGTACACAGCCAACAAGAACATGATGATGATAGTAATGAAAGGCATGTGGCAGTGGATCGTCGTTCCCGGTGTTATGATAGCACTAGCGGTGATAGCCTTCGTGTGCCTTGGAGAGGCCCTTCAGGACTACCTCAACCCAAAGCTCAGAAGGAGGTGATTTAATGAAGATCTCACGGCTTGAGGCACTTTCACTCATCGTGTCCTTGGCGATCTCTATAATCTTCCTTGACATGTTTCCGGTATACGTTAAAAAAGATGTGACCATCGGGGCCTTCATCCTTGTTGAGGTCATAATAAGCCTGTTCTTGTTCTTCCTCATAAGATGGGGCTATTCAACGCTCGCGGGGGCCATATCGGCAACCTCGCTCGTCGTGTTAATCCTTTTAAGGCCACCGGCAATACAGCTTGGAGCAGTTTCCATCCCGTGGTGGGGGATTGGCGTTCTGTACTTAGTGATTATCGTCGTAAGCCTTGCCCTAACCACACCAATTGACGAGAAAAAGCTCAACATCATCTCCCTTCTCTTTACGTCAGTATTCCTGTTGATAAGTTTCATGGCAGCCTACGAGGGGTTTAAACTTCCCCTTCCCCCGGACGTCCTCAGGGGACTCAGCGCCGCAACGAAGATGAAAGCCTGGAGGAGCATGGGTCTCATACTAGGCCTGATGAACGCGGGGGCAGCGGTTTCCATGCTGAGGGGCAAATACCTCCATTACCTCCTGCTGATAAGCTTCACACTACCCCCGCTCTTCACGGTTACACTGTCCTTCGGAAAGATGACTTTTGAGGTGTTTTCCCAAGTTCTTCTCCTTGCCCAAGTTGGAGTCTCCGGCCTCCTAGTCTCATGGCAAATGGGAAGCAGAAGGTGAGTCGGAATGATCCTCGGCCTCGACTGTGGGGGAACAAAGACGCGCGCGGTGCTGGTTAACGGAAACGGAAAGGTGATCGGAGAAGGGTTCGGAGGGCCATCAAATCCAAATGCATCGCCGATGGAAGTCGTGAGGGATTCGATAAGGAAGGCAGTCTCGGAGGCAATCGGCAACTTTCAGGGTTCGGTCAAAGTTGCCTGCGTTTCCGCCGCGGGAACACTAGGAGGGATGAAGGATGTTCTGGAGGAGATCCTCAGGGAGCTCCTCCCAGAGGCAGAGATCATCGTAAAGAGGGACTACGAGATAGCCCATGTGGCGTGCTTCCTTTTCAATCCCGGTGTCGTTTTCATCGCTGGCACGGGTTCGATTGCCTACGGAGTCAATGAGAAGGGGGAAAGCACCAGGGTTAGTGGATGGGGGCATCTCGTGGGAGATGAGGGGAGCGGATATTGGGTCGGGAAAGAGGGAATTAGAGCCGCCCTTAGAGCTTACGATGGACGTGAAAGGGACACAAAGTTAAGGGAGTATATGTTTGAGTACTTTGGAACCGACACTCCAGATGGAATAATAGGCCGGATATACTCCTCAAGAAACCCAAAAACTCTCTTGGGGGGTTTTGCCCCCTACGTCGTGAAAGCGGCTAGGGAAAAAGACGAGACTGCTATGGAGATAATAGAGGAAGCAGTTGAGGAAATAGTTCTCGCCTACAGAGCAGCGGTGAGAAGGCTCGGCTTTTCAAGCGTGAGGGACAAGCTGGCAATAACGGGGGGATTCTACTTCGGTTCCAAGGATTTGCTGAGGCCTTTGTTGATAAAGAAGCTTGAAGAGGAGTTCGGGGAGAAAATTGAACTCAGAGAGCCCCTAATGCCCGAAGCAAAAGCGGCAGCACTCTTCGCTCTAAAGTATCTGGAGGAAAAGAGATAACTTTTAAAGAAAACTTTCATAACCAAAACCATGCACATTATTCCACTCGCCTCTGAAAGTTTAGGTGTGAGGAGCCTTGCCACCTTCGTTGAAGCTGGTGGGATAAAAATCATCATAGACCCCGGTGTCGCCCTTGGGCCAAAGCGCTATGGCCTCCCACCTGCGAAAATCGAGCTTGAGGCCCTGCAGAAGATGAGGAGAAAGATACAGGCCTACGCGAGGAAGGCGGACGTTGTTACAATCTCGCACTACCACTACGACCACCACACGCCGTTCTTCGAGGGCCTCTACGAGAGCTCCAGCGAGGCCTGCGCGAGGGAAATCTACACGGGAAAGCTCATCTTCACCAAGCACCCCAAAGAAAACATCAACTTCAGCCAGAGGAAGAGAGCCTGGGCATTCCTCAAGAACGCTGAGCCGATAGCGAAAAAGATCGAGTTCGCCGACGGGAGGAGCTTCGATCTGGGGGGCGTTAAGCTGGAGTTCTCGCCTGCCGTTCCTCATGGAAGGGAAGGCTCGAAGCTCGGCTTCGTCATTATGACGCTCGTTGACGACGGCTCCCGCTTAATCCACGCCAGCGACATCCAGCTCCTCAACAGGAAGGCTGTAGAGTGGATAATCGAGAAGGTTCCGGACATCCTAATAACCGGCGGGCCGCCGACATACCTCAGAAAGCGCGCCGAAGGGAGCTGGGAGATCGGCGTTAAAAACCTCAACGAGATAATCCGCGAGACAAATGCAGAGGTAATCCTCGACCACCACATCGTAAGGGACAAGAACTATCCGAGGTTCTTCGAGGAGCTGGAGAAGAAACCGAAGACATTTGCAGGCTTTTTGAAGGTTGAGGACAGGCCGCTTGAGGCCTACCGCAGGGAGCTCCACAGAATCGAGAAAGACAAAAATGCGGAGCTTCCTTTTAAACTTTAGTCCGAGTGCTCAAGTCTTTTCCCTCCTCAACAGCCTGAATAATCTCCTCGCCCACTCCCTAGCCTCTTCAATTGTTTTGAGATTTTCCTTGAAAATCCAGCCTTCAAATACTTTTTGAGCCACCACCTCGCCCACAATTGGCTCAACCATCAAGCGAAGATATCTTCTCTCGGTGTAATACTTTCCAGCGTTTCCAAATTTCTCTGCTATGCAGAGCATGAAGAGGGCAACATTCTTTCCCTTTAGGCCGTTGTGGAGCTCAACGAATCGCCTAATTTCTGGAAGGGGTCCCTCATAGTAAACAGGTGCTCCCAAGATTAGAAGGTCGCAGTCCTCCACCGGGGGATTTTCGTTAACGTTCGTGAGTTTCACTTCAACGTCCATCCTCTTAAGTTCCTCTGCAATAACCTCGGCGACCCTCTTGGTCGAGCCCCTTCTCGTTGCGTAGACAACACACATCCTCATATTGTCCCGACAATTAGTACAAGGGTAGAGCTTATATTGGTTTTCGAAAACCCTTAAATCAGCCATAGAAAAGTTGAACTCGGGTGATCGATATGAGGAACTTCTACATCGCCCACGAGGAGGATATCAAAGCTGGCAGAACCACTGATGTTTACTTCCTCAGGACAAAGAAGATACTCGAGGAAAAGGGCATTCACAAGAAGGTCTTCGCAGAGGTAACGACGACTTCTCTGCCAAACGGCTGGAAGTGGGGGGTTTTAGCAGGAATTGAAGAGGTAGCGAAGCTCCTTGAGGGCCTGCCCGTGAACGTCTACGCCATGCCGGAGGGGACGATATTCCACCCCTACGAGCCGGTGCTCCAGATCGAAGGCTACTATGAAGAGTTTGGAATCTACGAGACTGCTCTGCTAGGAATGCTCAGCCAGGCGAGCGGAATAGCAACGGCGGCGCTCAGGACTAAGATAGCGGCAAACTTCAAGCCCGTCTACTCATTCGGCATAAGGCACATGCATCCCGCGATAGCGCCGATGATAGATAGAGCGGCCTTCATAGGGGGTTGCGATGGCGTTTCTGGTGTCCTTGGCGCCGAGATGATCGGGGAGAAGCCCGTCGGGACGATGCCCCACGCGCTGATTCTAACCGTCGGCGACCAAGTGAAGGCATGGAAGTACTTCGACGAGGTTATTGAGCCCGAAGTCCCGAGGACTGCCCTCGTTGATACCCTCTGCGACGAGAAGTTCGAGGCTCTGATGGCGGCTGAAGCACTCGGCGAAAGGCTAACCGCGGTTAGGCTCGACACTCCGAGCTCAAGGAGGGGCAACTTCAGAAAGATTATTGAAGAAGTCCGCTGGGAACTGGATTTAAGAGGCTACAACTGGGTAAAAATCTTCGTGAGCGGCGGTCTTGACGAGGAGAAGATAAGGGAAATAGTGGACGTTGCGGACGCTTTCGGCGTCGGTTCAGCGATAGCGAGTGCCAAGCCCGTTGACTTCTCACTTGACATAGTTGAGGTCGAAGGGAAGCCGATAACAAAGAGGGGAAAGCTCAGCGGAAGGAAGCAGGTCTACCGCTGTGAAAACGGCCACTACCACCGCGTTCCTGCCAATAAAAAGCTTGAGAAGTGTCTGGTTTGCGGTGCCGAGGTGGAGCCACTCCTTAAGCCGCTCATCGAGAACGGTGAGATAATAGCCGAGCTCCCGAAGGCACGCGAGATAAGGGAGTATGTGCTCGAACAAGCGAAGAGGTTCGGGCTGAGCTTGGAGTGAGCTCTTTCTTTTAGTTTGTCTTTTCAAAAAACTTTAACTCTTGACAATGAAGACAATAAAGAGAAAAAGAAAGGCCCTCAGACCTCCTCGAGAGTAATAGCACTAACCGGACAGGCCTCGGCGGCCTCCTTGGCGCACTCGAGATCGGTAACCTCAACTATCGGGTGGGACTTTCCGTCGTCCCCCATCTCGAAGACATCCGGGCAGAGGCTTGCACAAACCCCACATCCAATGCAGGCGTCCTGGT
>Ga0256842_1003247_pt1 | contig 10992 bp, 4 predicted proteins | sample 4559240metaG_FD_185973 | JGI IMG/M metagenome (GOLD analysis project Ga0256842, IMG submission 185973) | Hydrothermal vent microbial communities from Guaymas Basin, Mexico - 4559-240 | ecosystem: Environmental > Aquatic > Marine > Hydrothermal vents | place: Mexico: Guaymas Basin | collected...
AAAAATTATGACCGGTGCTCCTGTCCCGCCCGGCGCAGATATCGTCGTTATGGTTGAGGAAACCCAGCCGGTGGGGGAGAACCGGATAAAATTTGTCGGCGAAAACCCCCAGACTAATATCTACTTCCGTGGCTCCGATGTCCGCCGTGGCGATTTGCTTATCCCTGCCGGCACACGGATTTTCCCTCATCACATCCCGGTTCTGGCATCGGTGGGCAAACACAAGGTTGCGGTTTCCCGCAGACCGAAGGTTGGAATAATTGTCACCGGCGACGAGATTGTTGAGCCGGCAGAAACCCCCGCCGCCGGGCAAATTCGCAACACCAACGCTTATCTTTTGTGGGCGCAGACAGAAACTGTCGGCGGAATACCATCCTATTATGGCATCTCGCCCGATGAGCCCGAAAAATTCCGGGAGTTGCTGGCAAAATCCATTGCCGAAAACGACATAACGCTTGTCTCCGGCGGAGTTTCAATGGGGGAGTATGACATAGTTCCCGATGTGTTCAGGGCGCTCGGTCTTGAAATAAAGTTTGACCGGCTCGCTATAAAGCCCGGAAGACCCACCACCTTCGCCGTCTCCGATGATGCCGTTGCGTTCGGACTGCCCGGAAATCCGGTCTCCTCGTTTGTGGCGTTTGAGATTTTAGTCAAACCGTTTCTGTTCGCTATGATGGGGCATAAATACGAGCCGCTCAAAATCGTCGCTCCGCTTGGGGTGGAGTTTTCCCGAAGGATCGCCCGCAGAGACGAGCGAATCCCGGCCAAATTCGGCGATGACGGGCGGGTTTACCCCGTGGAATATCACGGTTCGGCGCACTTTCAGGCGCTCATCCACGCCGACGGGCTGATAATGATTCCCCGGGGCGTGCACAAAATCCCCGCCGGCGAAAAGGTGGAGGTTCATCTGATACGATGGAACTGATTGACAGATACGGGCGAAGGATAACCTATCTCCGCGTTTCTGTCACCGACAGGTGCAATCTTGCCTGCCGGTATTGTATGATTCCCGGGAGGGTGCGCTTTATCCCGCCGGAGAGACTGCTCACCGACGGGGAAATCTGTGAGTTTGTCAGAGTGGCTGTGTCTATGGGGATGAAAAAGGTCAGGCTGACCGGCGGCGAGCCCCTTGTCCGCCCGGGAATTGTGGCGCTGGTGGAAAAAATCGCCTCAATTGGCGGCATTGAGGATTTTGCTATGACCACCAACGGCATATTTCTGTCCCGGTATGCGCAGTCTCTGGCGGATGCCGGGCTGATGCGGGTCAATGTTAGCCTTGACACGCTTGATGCGGACAAATACCGCTGGATAACCCGCGGAGGAGACATCAAGGATGTTCTTGAGGGCATAAAAGCCGCAGAGCGTGCCGGTTTGACGCCGATAAAACTCAACTGTGTCGTTGACGATTTCACCACCCACTCCGACATTGAGGGCGTGAGGGAATTTGCCCGCCGCAACGGCTATATCGCCCGGTTCATCAGGCGGATGCGCTTTGAGACCGGCGAGTTCCACATAGTTCAGGGCGGCGACGGCGGAAACTGCCCTATATGCAATCGCCTGCGCCTGACTCCCGATGGCTTTATAAAACCGTGTCTTTTCAACGACATCAAATTTAGCATCCGTGAACTGGGATATGAGAGGGCTATAATAGAGGCGGTGAAAAACAAACCCCGTGCGGGGACATTTAGCAAAACGCACGAGTTCTATAATATAGGCGGATGAATCACATCTCTATCACAAAATCTGGAAGATAATGGTTCACATTAGATTGGTATATCATAAATCCTCTGCCGGGATTGTGCCACACAACTGAATATGCCGCATTGTCTATGTGAATTTTCCAGAAATACGGCGCCGGAAGGTCTATTAGACCCGCAATTAGTGGCTTTAGCACGGCACGATGTGTTACTATTGCCACCGTCTCGCCGGGGTACCGCTCAATTATTCTCATCACGCCCTCAACCGAGCGCCGCTGGACATCGGCAAGTTTCTCTCCGCCGGGAATTACCAACTTTTCGGGCTCTGTGCGCCAGAGATGATATTTCTCGGGGAATTTTTTCGCTATCTCGCTGTGCGGAACGCCCTCCCATTCGCCGAGGGAGATGTTTGTGAATCTTTCGTCAACAATCACCTCAATGCCGAACTTTTCTGCGACAGGTTTCGCCGTGTCCAGCGCCCGGGAAAGCGGACTTGAATAGATTGCCGAGATTTTTCCAATTTGTTTTGCCCTCTGGTAAAGGTGTTCCGCAAGTGCCTGCGCCTGTTTTATCCCCACCTCATTGAGAGGAAAATCCTGCCGCCCGCGGAAGATATTGTTCCTGTTGGCAACTGTCTCCCCGTGCCTGATTAGAATGAGTTTGGTTATGTTTTCGCCCATCGGTGCTCCCCGGTTATTTTTTAATCATCTCGCTGACATCAATCACCACGCGCCTGTTGACGCTTCGCCCCTCGGGCAGGTTGTTGTCGCCCACCAGAACTTTCTCAAATTTGCCGTTGCGGTACCGCTCAATGTAATACGGCTCCGATTCGCCCTTCCCAACGGCGGTCAGTGTGAGATTGTTCTCCTTCATCCACTGGTCAAGTTCAAAATCCGTCTCAAGGTTGAGCAGGAATTTCATAAGATTCCGCAGATATTTGAGTTCCTTTTCGGCGCGAAGTTGCGAGAGTTTGAGGTTGTAAACTTGGGTGCCAATTATGTCCGTGTGCCCGGTCAGTTGGACTTTCACCACATTGTCGGGAATCTGGGTTTTGTCAATAATCTCCCGTGCGAACTCCTCAAGGCGACTCTCCAGATACTTTGATGTGCTGACCGCCTCATCAAAGGTGAACTGCACCACGATGGACGACTCAAACCGCTTTTCCCATTCTTCAACGATGACCCATATCGGGTCGGAGAGGAAGTTGTATTTTCGCCCCATCTGGTCGGTAATCTCAAGGACGACCCGATATGTTCCCCGGGGGTCTATGAGGTTCCCGTTGTCATCGCGCCAGTCCCACACCACCTGCGACGGCGGGGGACCATCCCCGGCGGCAAAATGCCTCACCACCCTGCCGATATCCTCGTTCACCGCATAGATTTTATATGACCGCACATAGTCTGGGTTGTTCACCGAGATTATTATCAGATTTCTGCGGACATCGTCGGGGATTTTGAACTCCTTTGCCGCTTCAGCCTGTTCCACCGGCTGGAATATTATTTTTTCCGCAGAAAGCCAGATTCTCACCTTGGACTTTTTGCTCTTTTCGTCGGCGAGGGCGATTGGAATTCTCTCAAGTGGGCAGAACACCTGAAGGCGTGGCAGCAGATAGTTTCTCACAACATCAAGCGTGCGCAGCATAGACACGGGATTTTCATCCCGCCCCAAAACCCCCTCAACCAGAATGACGGCGCTGTGGTCGGAGCACAGCACTCCGGCGAGTTTCTGCGCTATAGTATCCAGTGTCGTCTTGATTTTGCCGGGTATATCTGCGGCATCCCCGCCAAGATTGAATTCATATACCATATGAGGAATGTCTTGGAATCGGGCAATCATCTCAACTCTGCGGTTCTCCTCCTGAATCATCCTCTTTTCCTTCGGCGGGATATTTGGTGTTCTGATGGGAATTCTTGGCTTTGTGGGGTCGTATTCGGACAGCGGAACTTTTATGATTGATGACGGCGGCACGCCGAATTTTATCAGTTTCCGGGCGACAGAGTCCATTCTGGCACTGGCGAGGGATGTGTCGTCGCCGTCGCTTTCGGGGTCTATGTATCCGCGAAGTTCCAGCACCACATCGGGGTTGAGTTGCATTCTCTCTGCGATGATTTGAAGGGTGGAGTCAAATCGTTGGGGCACCGCCGCCGATGCCGAATCAAAAAACACCAGCGGAACAATCGGCTCATCCTCACGAACGAAAGTCACAGTGGGAATTGTCAGAACCTGCAGAAGAGGGGAGACCGTGACATTGAGTTCCCCTAACACAATTATCTCGTGGACGAATCTGTTGTCCTCCTCGTTGCTCTCCTCAATTGTGCCGAAAATTCCGGGGAAATGGGAGCCGTCATCGTCGGCGGTGAAGACAAACTTGTAGGAGCCGGGTTCCGGCGGAAGCCACTCAAACTGTGCGAGATATTCTTTCCCGGGCTGAACGGGGGGAACCGCCTGCACCCCTATCTGTATTGTCTCGTTTGCGGATATGGCAAAAGCCGACACACTTGTGCTCTCTGACGGCACCTCGGAGGGATTCGTTATCGCCACGCTCACGAACATAGTGTCCAGATTCCAGATATCCGGCATTTCGCCGGGTTCTATTTTCAGATTGGTTTTAGGCGGCGGTGGTTTTTTGTGGCGTGGAATCAGAAGGTCAATTCCCAGACAGTGCGATGTCGCTCCCGCCGAGGCAACTTCCGTTGACGCCGTGTGATAATTCGCCTCATACTTTGTCCACAGTTTGCCCATCTGCACCGGGGCGGAAAAACTCACAGAGAGTGCACTGCGGAGATATCCCACCGAAAACCGCCAGTGCTTGTAGAACAGATTTATCCCGCCGCCGGGAAGAATTTTTTTTGTTGCGCCGGAGTATTCCACCCCCACCCACGGATAGAAGTTCCCGAGGGAGTAGTGCACAAGACCGAAAAATGATGCTGGAATCTGTCCGCTTTCGTCCCGGATGAGCGAGAGGTTGGGTTTATATATATTTTCGCCCCACAGGTTGAGGGATAAATTTCTGTATCCGAGGCGAATTCCGGCGTCAGCGAGGGGGGATATTTTTGATGTGATTTCGGCAAATACAGGGTCGCCGGGTTCGGTCTCGTGGAAATTCTGCGTGTTATACGCCACTCTCCAGACCCCCGGAGCAAACCACAGACCGCACATCAAATCCCCGACATACAGGTCCGGTGAGGAATAATACAGTTTCACCTTTTGAAAACTGGAGTATTTGTTCCCGATGTGCGAGATGTCCAGTCCAAATTGCCCCAGAGAATACTGCCCGGTGAAAACTCTCAATTTTGCATCATACAGGTTGCCCTCAACTCCCAAAAATGGTTTGCCAATTCGGGCGGAAATCATATACCCGAAATTCCACCCATACGGCACAGGCACAGGTGCCGTCGGGAAAACATGGAATTTGTCCTCCTGATACTGTGCACCAGCGCTCTCGATGAGAGCAACAAACAATACAATAAAGACGATTGTCCTTCGCCGGGGTCTCATTATCTTCTATGCCGCCTCACAATTTCGTATTCAAGAGTGACCCTTCGGTTAACAAATCTCCCTTCGGGATAATTGTTGTTTCCGATAAGCACATCTCTGAAATATCCCCTGTCCCATATACGAACCTTGTATGGTCTTGAGGAGCCGTATCCCTTGACCTCAATTGAGACATTGTGTTCTGCGAGCCACATATCAAGTTCTTTGTTGTCCTTGAGTTTGAGGAGAGCGATAAGCATCTGGCGCAGGTTGCGTTCCTCTCGTTTTGCCCGTTCCAGACTGAGCCTCTGGTTGACCGCAGGACTTCCAATAATATCTGTGTGTCCTCCAACGATAACTTTAAAGGTTTGCTTTTTTTGAACCGCTTTTTCAATAAAGTCCGAGGCAATCCTTTCAAGGCGCCCCTCAAGATATGGGGATTTCGGGAAAGTCCCGCCAAATGTGAAGTTAACAATAATGAGTTCCTGTCTCTTTTCCTGACGGGTGACATTTATCTTAACAGGGTCAGATTTGACCGCAAGCACCTGCCCCACATTGTCTTTGAGGTAAAGATATGCAAAGTAGTTTTTTTCAGGTTCAGGCGGCTCGCCGTCGTTGCCACGCCAATCCCAGGGAACTTCCGGAGGCGGAGTTCCGTGCCCGGCGGCAAGCAGCCGAAATTCGTTCATATCCTCATCCACAATTGCCAGATAGTAGGTGTCCACGCCGGCTTCAACCACAAGGTCCTCAAGGGTTATTTTGTTTTTCTCCCTTGCGGCTATCTGGAATCCCTGCGATGCCCTCGCGGTTCCCCGTGGTCTGAACACCACGGCATCGCCGCTCATAATGATGTTCACCATATCAGCGGAATCCGGCGCCGTGGCATACACCATCATCCTGTTTGCGGTCTGTTTGGAGACAATCTGCCCTGCGTAATTTCGCACTTTAACAGCCCTCTCAAACGCTCTGTCCCATCTGGCGCTGTCCTCCTTTGAACTCATACCGTGGAACAGAATGATAATATCTGGATTATCTTCTAACAATTTCTTGGTTAATCTCATTGAATTTTCTATTTCAAGTTTTCCCTCTGGCGGAATTTCCACCTCGCCCACGCGGTAATTGACACAACAAATGAGGATTGAATCAGGGAAATCTATGATTTCGGTGGTAATCTCAACTCGTCGGTTTTCCTCGGCTATCATTTTTTCAAATTTCCCGCCGGGTTTGCGGTTTTTCTTCCCGGCTCGTGGCTGTGTATAGTCGTATTCTGACGGGTCTTTCACAATTAACTGCCTTTCCGGCACACCTAAATTCATTAAATAGTGCTTAACTGCTTCCGCGCGTGCTCTGGCAAGATACTCAAGCCCCTCAAATTTGCCCTTTTCAGAGGGAACATCAACATACCCTTTGAGAACCAGCGCCACATTGGGGTTCCTGTTCAGTCGTCTGGCTATCTCCTGCATTGAACCAAAAAATCTTTCCGGAACTGTGGTGTCCGCCACATTGAAAAATACAAAGGGAACCATCGGCATCTCCTCGCGGATGTAGTTAATCTCCGCAAGTTTGAGCATAGTTTTGAGCAGTTGGGGTTTGTTCTCCTTCAGATGAGGGGGATGAAATACCGGCACCGTAAAGTGGGCTATGTTGTTCTCCTCGTTCACATCGGGAAGTTCACCCTTCCTGATTTTTCCCTCTTTGGATTTATCATCAACAGAGACATAGACATCGTATTTTCCCTTGTGGGGCGGTTTCCATTTGAACTCAAGAACCATTTTTTCCCCGCCGTCAAGTTCGGGGATTCTTCGGCGCTCAATAAGACCGTATGTGCTGTCCTCGTCGTAGTAGAAAGCCCGCACGAAGAACTTTTTGGCTTTATCCTTCCCTTCGTTGGCAATCACCGCACGGATGGTCCCCACAGAATCCGGGCGCAAAACCTGAGGGATAGCCTGTAAACTGTCCTTATAAACCACAAGGTCAATCTGCTTCGGCGGCGGCACAGGGAATCCGTATATCACGCCGAATCTGTGGTGAGGGTGCCCAGAAATCTCGCCCTGCGGAATCACCAGGGCGTAGTCAAAGCCGATATTGTGCTTGGAGAGTGTGCGCACACCAAACCCAAGGTGAAGTGCGCCTTTTCCGCCCTCGCCGATATTCAGGCTGTATCCTCCCCGCAGAAGAATTTTCCCCTGCAGAAGTTTCCCCTCGGCGCCGAAGGCGAGTTTCATCGGGTCCTGAAGTGTTGCCGAACGAAGCGGAACCTCAAAATCCAGCGCCCCGATGACTTTGTCCTTATAGTTATACGAAAATCCTGCCCTTGCTTTCCTCGGAAGTGCGCCGGCGGCGGCACTGCCATCAATCGCTATGTTCGGCTCGTTGAGGTTTGACAGTTTCAGTCCGAAAGTCGCATTGTTCAGCCGCCCAAAAAGGCTCATCCCTCCGCCGAAGGTGATTTTACTCGTTCCGGTGCGCCAGAGAGGGTCATCCGGGTTGTCCCCTAAAAGCGTGTCGTAGGTGGCGTTGTCAAGATTGTATCCCACCCTGAAAAGGTCGGCGGTCAGCGCCAGACTCAAAAATCCATTTTTGCCCTTGAAGTTGACCAGTTTCCTGCCGAACGAAAGGGACAGTTTCATCTGGGAGAAAATATCGTGCATAAAATACGACCCGGCGACAGAATACGCAAAATGCTTGCCCGGCAGAGGCGCAAAGAAGAAATTGCTCTCCGATATTGAGCCCACATTAAGCCCGGCGAAGAATTTTGTGTATCCGGCGGAAAGTTGCATCCTTTTGAGTTGGAACAATCCAGCCGGGTTTGTCGCTGCGCCATAGGCGTCATCGGCGAGCCCAACCGACGCCCCACCCATACCGGTGCTCCGGATACTCTCCAACTGAACACCGCTCTGGGCGTATATCGCAAGAGCGATTAAAAATATTATTGCAATCCCTTTCCGCATAATCTATCTCCTTTTTTGTTATTTTCGCCTCATCTTGCGATAACTATTGTCCCACTGCATACATTTTTCCCGCCGTTTTCCACAGTGTAGATATATGCCCCTGCCGGCGCAGGGTTGCCACTTGTGTCTGTCCCGTCCCAGATTATTATCCCTTCGCCCTCAATCTGTTTTACTAATGCGCCGGAGAGGGTGAATATCTTTACAACGCTTTCGCCGGTCTCCCCGATTTTGAACTCCGCAAAGTCGTTGAATCCGTCGCCGTTGGGGGTGAATGTCCTTGGCGAGACCGAACAGCCCCCGCCGGTGAGCATAAACCAGAAACAGCATCCCTCCATAATGTTCGGCACGCCGTATCCGGTATTTCTGTCGGCGGCAAGCACGCAGACCTGTATGGTGTCGTAGTAATTCAGATGAATTCCGGCGTTTTCAATATCCAGCGCCGCAGTCTGCCCGTCGTATGTGACGGCGTAGTTGTCAAACGGGATGGCGAGGTCTCCGACCTGAAACACGATTGATGCCGGGTCCACGCCGGCGCCGTGGTCCTCAATATCCACAGTTATCCGGGCGACATCACCCGACACAACCCCCTTCGGCTGCGGATTTGAACACGCCGGCGGCGAAAAGTCGCAGATGAAATACGAATTCGTCTCGGTCATAAGACCCAGATTGTCAGTCAGTATAAACTCAAGGTTGACCGTGTCGCCGTCCTGCCAGTTGGCGGCGGGAGTGAATGTAAGTGTATCCCCTGAAAGCGAAATTTCCGGCGAGTCCACAGGGTATTCCCGCCCGTTGATGCGCACAACAATTCCGGACCGCTCAATGCCGTTTTCGGCAGAAATTTTCGCAACGATTTTCTGCGTGGGATTGTGGGTGAATGCGCCGTTTTCCGGCTCTATTATCTGCACCGACGGTCCCACGCCGGGGATGTTGAACTCCCAGCATAGTCTGTGGGAGTGCGGCGCACACAAATCCGGCATATCGCTGGCGGTTATGCACACCTCAACCTCGCCGAGGATATTTTCCGAAAGCGGCATAACGAGGGTGTCGCCGTGCCAGTTTATGTCCTCCGGAAGGTGGGGTGTGCTGTTGAACTCCACAATCACGCCACCCCGGTCAACTCCGCTGAAATCGTCATACACCAGCGCAACCACCGACGCCCCCGCAGGAACATTTTCCCCGGGCGGGGGATATATCGGCAGAATACTCGGCGCCGAGGCATCATACAGCACCGGCACAAAGACCGTATCATCAATTTTTATCCTTCCCGTGGTGTCCATTATGTTCCACACGGCGAGCGTGTTCACCCCGGAATTCAAAAAGTGCCCCGGCAGAAGGACCGCCGCCGTGTCGCCGCTGTGAGCGATGTCCACCGTATTTTCGCCCAGCGCTCCCATCAGTGAATCATAGGCAATCTCAAAATTGGCGTGGAAAACCGCCAGAACCTCAACCGATTCGCACGAAGAAATCCCCTGCGGCGCCACAAGTTCCCACCAGAATTCGGGGCGAACTATGTGGAACTCAAACGAGGTGTCCGTTGCGTTGGGGCAGGTGTAAGCCATATCGGATATGTGTATCGCCACCGAAAGGTTTTCGGTTTCGGGCAGTTCTGCGGCGGCGGTGTTGAAAATCACCGTGTCCCCGCTGATTGTTATGGACTCATCGCCGGCGGTGAAAAGGTCGCCGTTGACTATCAGCGAAAGAGTGCTCCAGTTCGGTCCAGCGGGGGAGTCGTTCACCACAAAGACCATCCGCTCCGGCACAGTTATCAGCGACGACTCCGGCGACGGCGAGATGCACCTTACAACCGGCGGCTGGCGGTCAAACACAATTACAAATGTGTCCTGCGAGTCAAATCCCAAACCATCCACGCCGTGGAGGATGAGTTCTGCGGTGTCCACTCCGCCCACAGCGATGCCAACAGTGTCGCCGGTCCATACTATTTCGGGCGCTGCGGCAGAAATTGTTTCCCCGTTCACCGAAATCCACGACTCGGAGCGGTCTATCCCGTCGGGGTCATACCACAGAATTTTGACGATTTGTGTATCGCATCCTGCCACCCGATTTTCCGGCGGGGAGATTATCTCCGCCGCGGGTCCGCTCTGCTGAACGACAAAACTGAGCACCGTGTCCGTTCGGTTGGGTGTGCAGTCGGAGATGTTATCGTATATTTCAGCCAGCACCTCAAGTCTGTCGCCGGTAAGTGTAGGCAGCCAGAACGCCGACGGCACAAAAATGTGAACTCCGTCAAATCCCATCCCGGAGCCATACCGCAGCGTTTCGCCGTTGCACACCACAAAACTTCGCTCGGCGGATATGCCGCTTATGTCATCCCGGCACTCAAACACTATGGACTCGCTTCCGGTGAGGGTGTCCGAGGACGGCGTGATGGAAAGAATTTCCGGCGGGGTTCTGTCAAGGGTCACAGACACCGATGTCCCCGCTCTTATCTCATTTCCCCACAGGTCCTTAATCCCGCCGATTGTTATCGGTATGGTGCCCTCAGGGAGATGTTCTGCGGCGGTGTTGAGTATCAGTGTATCGCCTACAAGGCGCAGTTCCGGCGAGCCGACGCGATATATTTCGCTTCCGACCTCTGCCCACGCAGAGTCGGCGCTGATTCCGTTGTCATCCTCAATCAGCATCACCACATTCAGGGTGTCGCAGGAAGAGGCTCCCTCCGGCTCAAGAAGCACAATCTCCGGCGGAGTTCTGGGAATTTCCATTGAGAGGACCAGCGAATCAACGATGTTGGGACCGCACAGGGTCGCCCTGTCCTGCGCAATTATCCACAGGGCAAGGTGCTCACTGTGGGAGAAATCCATCCCGATATCCGCCAGAACCACCGTCAGGTTCGTTCCGTCAAATGTTAT
>Ga0256842_1003248_pt1 | contig 10989 bp, 10 predicted proteins | sample 4559240metaG_FD_185973 | JGI IMG/M metagenome (GOLD analysis project Ga0256842, IMG submission 185973) | Hydrothermal vent microbial communities from Guaymas Basin, Mexico - 4559-240 | ecosystem: Environmental > Aquatic > Marine > Hydrothermal vents | place: Mexico: Guaymas Basin | collected...
TCTCTGTTTGTGGATGGGAATTATAGGGTAGTGGGGCTTAGAAGAAGCTTAAAGAATGAAAAGAAACTATATTCTTTTTGCTGGCTTTCATACATACCTTTATTCGCTCTTTTTTGCTTACATTATATATGTAAATAAAAAGAGTGTTATTATACGTAACACCAATAAAATAATAAAACTAAATTATTATAATTTTTGTGTTATAATTTTCTATGATTCCTATAAAAAATTCATCTACGCTTAATATTTTACTTCCAAATACAAATAAAGCACTCTCTTTAATCACAAAAGATTTATCAAATAATAATTTAAAGCTTATATCTAAAGGTACAGATCTAAAATCTATCATAAATACTATTTTTAAGCAAACTATTGGCGATAGTTCTAAAAACAATGAACTTTTACAAATAATTAAAAATAACCCTACATTAAAAAATCTTGGTGAAATATCTACAACTATTAAAGATCTTATTAAAACTATAGATTCAGATAAAAATTTAGAACCATTAGAGAAGAGTTTAAAAACTTTTTTAACAACACCGACCGATTCAAATAAATTGGATATTAAAAATAAATTTGAAAATTCTGGTATATTTTTAGAATCAAAATTAAAATATTCTAAAGATGGTGAAGCTATAAAAGATATATTAAGAGATGATTTAAAAGCGACACTTTTAAAAGCTGATAAAGAGATCTCAAATCAAAATTTACCAAATCAAACTGAATTAACAAAAAATATAGATAAACTTCTTTTACAGATAGACTATAATCAACTCATTTCACACCTAAGTTATAGTTCTTCACTATTTATACCATTTAGTTGGGATCTACTAGAGAAAGGGAGTGTTGAGATAAAAAAATCAAAAGATGATAGTTCTTTTTGTGATATAAATTTAATTTTAAAAAAATTTGGTGAATTAAACCTTAGAATCACTCTACACAATAAGAATCAACTTGATATAGATATATATTCAAATAATGAAGATTTCAAAGAGTTAATTAAAAAGAATTTACAATCTCTTCGTTTAGCATTAATCGATATAAATATATCTCCAAAAAGGGTAAAAATGTATAAAATCAAAAAGAAAAAAAAGGATTCTCCATATCAAGAGGTTAATGATAATCTTAATCTAGGTTTTGAGGTTACAGGATGAAACAAAAAGCTGTTGCTCTTAGATATGATCCGAAAAAAGAAAATTCACCAAGAGTTTTAGCTAAAGGGGAAGGTCATACTGCTAAAAATATTATTAAAATAGCAAAAGAGTATGATTTACCGATTCAAAAGGATGAAGATCTTATAGAACTTTTATCAAAAGTTGAACTCAATAAAGAAGTTCCTGAGAATCTTTATAAAGCTGTTGCAGAAGTTTTTAGTTTTATATATAAAGTTACAAAAAATAAATAAATTTTATTTTTTACTAAACCTAACTCTTTGTGAATGTGTAATAGCTACTGCCATAGCATCTGAAATATCAAAAGGTTTTATCTCTTTTTTTATATTTAAAAGTCGTTTAACCATAAAATTAACTTGCTCTTTTTTAGCTTTACCATTACCTGTTATAGCTTTTTTTACTTGAAGTGCTGTATATTCACTAAACTGTCCAAACTCTTGAAGTAGTTTTAACATTATTGCACCACGAAATTGTGCTAATTTTATAGTTGTAGCAGGATTATGAGCATAAAATATATCTTCCATAGCTACTTCATCAATATTATGATTTTCAAATATTGTAGATAGACCTTCAACCATTTGAGGAATCTGAAATTGTAACTCCTCTGCTTTCATCTTGATTAGTCCAGCTTCAACTAAAGAGATTTTCCCTTTTTCTAGTGAAATTAAAGCATATCCCATATTTCTTGTTCCCGGATCTATTCCTAAAATTACCATATTTCTCCATTTTTAAAGATATTATATATAAAATGTCAGAAAAATAAAATTTATATGACAAAATGAAATATTTTATTTTTAAGTCACATAACTATAACTAGACGATTCTCACTATTCACATAATTTTAACCATATTTTATGTAATAAACAGATACTATTCACATATAAAATAATTTATTAGGGTTGAATGTGAATATTGGTGAAGAGGTACTATTATCATTAAAAGATGAAATAACAGAGGTTGAATACAACAGATATATCAAACAATTAACTTATGATATTAAAAAATCTACAAGTTCATTAGCTATATATTATGCTCCAAATGCTTTAGTTTCAAACTGGATAAAAAGTAAGTATAGTGAAAAAATTATACATCTTTTTGAAGTTCTTAATGGGACTAAAGTTAGTGTTAGTATATCTTTAAAAAATCAAATTGATACTAAAGTAAAAACTACAACAAAAACAACAGAACCTAAAGTTCAACACTCTATGCTAAACCCATCACATACATTTAATCACTTTATGGTTGGTGGATCTAACCAATTTGCTTATGCTGCTGTAAAAAGTGTTACAGAAAAAGAGGGTGAAACTTATAATCCACTCTTTATATATGGTGGTGTTGGACTTGGAAAAACACATCTTATGCAAGCAGCTGGGAACAGCTTTCAAGATCAAGGTAAAAATGTTATCTACACAACTACTGAACAATTTTTAAACGATTTTTTAAGACATGTTAGAAACCATACTATGGAAAAGTTTAAAGAAAAATATCGTAAATGTGACGCTCTACTTATAGATGATGTTCAGTTTTTAAGTAACAAAGATACAATTCAAGAGGAGTTTTTTCACACTTTTGAAGCTTTAAGAAATGAGGGTAAGCAGATAATATTAACTGCTGATAAACATCCTAAAAAAATAGGTGGTTTAGAAAAACGACTTCAAAGCCGTTTTGAATGGGGTTTAGTAGCTGACATCCAACCACCAGAACTTGAAACAAAAATAGCTATTATAGAAAAAAAATGTGAAATAAATAAAGTTATACTTAGTAAAGAGATTGTAAATTATATAGCAACAGTGATAGATAGTAATGTTCGTGAGATTGAGGGTATTTTATCAAAACTACATGCTTATTCTCAACTTATGCATGTAGATATAGATTTAGCTTTTACAAAAAGTGTTCTTAAAGATCAGATGCAAGAAACAAGAACTAATTTAACATTAGAGATGATAACTCAAGAGGTTGCTAAAGATTTAAATATCAAACCTAGCGAAATTAAATCAAAAGGTAGAAGTAAAAATATCGTTTATGCTAGAAGAATCGCTATATATCTTTGTCGCGATTTAACTAAAAATACAATGCCTCAATTAGCTCAATATTTTGGGATGAAAGATCATACTGCAATTAGCCACACTCTTAAAAAAATAAATGAATTAATTCAAAATGATGAAGATTTTAAAACTAAAATTGCTGAATTAACCAATAAAATCACTTCATCTTCTTAAAAATATAAAAAAAAGATATAATTATGAAAGTGAATAGATGTGAAAAGAGGGAGTTATGTTAATCACATTTCAAACTCTCTTAAAATAGGGGCTAATTAGTGAAATTCACATATTCACATTACCCTACTACTACATACTAAAATTATATAATATATTAGGAAAAATTGATATGAAAATAACAATACAAAAATCAGTCTTAGAAAATATTTTAATTCATGCAATACCTTTTTTAGAAAAAAAAGATACTTCTCAAATTACATCTCATATTTTTTTAAATATTGAAAATAATAAATTAATCATTAAAGCTACCGATTATGAGATAGGTTTATTAATATCTACTGATAAATTAAATATTATTGAAAAAGGATCAACAACTGCAAATGGTAAAAAACTTTTAGATATTATTAAAATTTTAAAAGATGGAGAGATCAGTTTAGAAGTTAAAAATAATATTTTACATATTAATCAAATAAATTCAAAATTCAAATTACCTACATTTTCACATAATGAATTTCCAGAGTTTCCATTATCTAACGATAAAGCTCGTATAACAATCGATTCTTTAACATTAATAGATTCTTTAAAAAAAATAACACCTGCAATAGATAATAATAATCCAAAATTTGAATTAAATGGTGCTTTAATAGATATTAAAGAAAATTATATAAATTTTGCTTCTACAGATACTAGAAGATTAGCGATTGTAACTATAGAAAATAATGGTGATTCTGAATTGTCTATTATAATTCCTAAAAAAGCTATTATTGAGATTCAAAAACTTTTTTTTAATGATATAGAACTTTACTATGATAATACAAATCTGATTATCCACTCAGAACAATTTACTTTTTTTACAAAACTTATAAATGGAAAATTTCCAGAATATGCTAGAATTATCCCTAAAGAGATAGCAAATAACTTAATTTTACCAAAAGCTACTATTATCGATTCTTTAAAACAGATAACTACCATATCAACAGATGTAAAAATCACTTTTTTAGATGATACCATCACATTTGAATCTTTAAGTGATGATAATATAGAAGCTAAAACACAATTTAACCACCCTACAGGCTTTAAAGAATCTTTTTCAATAGCAATCAACAGTAGATATATATTGGACTTTTTAAACTCCATCAATAGTTCTGATTTTTCAATTGGTTTAAATGAAGGAAATGCACCTTTTATATTGAGTGATAATAATTTTAAAACAATTATTATGCCAATAGTTATATAAAATATATCAAAAAACTAAATTTATCAATACTTTTTTAATTAAATATTTTCTTTATTAAAAAAGTATAAAATTCAAAAGTGAATGAGTGTGAATCGAATCAAATTTTTATAACACTCTTTTAACTCCCTTATTTTAGGACTAAATCAATGAAATTCACATATTCACATAGACCTACTACTACTTACTAAAATTATATATATTTATATAAAAAAATTAACTATTTCATTAAAATCTTATTTTTAGTAAAAAAAGGATAGAATCTCAACAATTATGTAATTAAAATTATTGGAGATATTTATGGAAAACTACGGTGCTAGTAATATTAAAGTCCTTAAAGGTTTAGAAGCAGTTAGAAAAAGACCAGGGATGTATATTGGTGATACTGGACATCGTGGTCTTCACCATTTAGTTTATGAAGTTATTGATAACTCTATAGATGAAGCTATGGCTGGTCATTGTGATACTATTAAAGTAACTTTAACTAAAAATGGAACTTGTAAAGTAAGTGATAATGGTCGTGGTATCCCAACAGGTATGCACCCTACTGAAGGTATGAGTGCTGCTACTGTTGTTTTAACAGTTTTACATGCTGGTGGAAAATTTGATAAAGATACTTATAAAGTTTCTGGTGGTCTTCATGGTGTTGGTGTTTCTGTTGTAAATGCTTTATCGTCTGATTTAAAAATGACGATTCATAGAGAAAAAGAGATTCATGAACAAACATTTAAAGAGGGAATTCCTCAAGAACCTTTAGCTATTACTGGTAATACTCGTAAAACAGGTACAACAATAGAATTTGCACCAGATGCTTCAATCTTTACAGAAACGACAACTTTTGAATATGCTTACTTAGCAAAAAGATTCAAAGAGTTAGCATATTTAAACCCTTTTATAACTATAATTTTTAAAGATGAAAGAACAAATGTTGAAGAAAGTTACCATTTTGAAGGTGGTATTGCTCAATATGTTACAGATTTAAATAAAGGTAACAAAGTTGCTGAAGTTTACTCTTTTACTGCAAAAATTGAAGATATAGAGTTTGATATAGCTTTAATGTATAACGATTCTTATGATGAAAAATTAGCATCTTTTGTAAACAATATCCGTACACCAAATGGTGGTACACATGAAGCAGGATTTAGAGCTGGTCTTACTAGAGTTATCTCAAACTATAATTCTAAAAATAGTGCTGCTAAAGAGAAAGATATAAAAATTACTGGTGATGATGTTAAAGAGGGACTTATAGCTATAGTTTCTGCTCGTGTTCCTGAACCACAATTTGAGGGTCAAACTAAAGGAAAACTTGGAAATACTTATGTTAGACCATTAGTTCAAAAACAAACTTATGAACTTTTATCTAAATATTTTGAAGAGAATCCATTAGAAGCTAAAGCTATTGTTGCTAAAGCACTTTTAGCTGCCAAAGGTCGTGAGGCTTCTAAAAAAGCAAGAGAATTAACTCGTAGAAAAGATAATATGTCAGTTGGAACACTTCCGGGAAAACTAGCTGATTGTCAATCAAAAGATGCAACTGAATGTGAACTATACCTGGTGGAAGGGGATTCTGCTGGAGGTTCAGCAAAGATGGGTCGTGATAGAGTTTTTCAAGCTATTTTACCACTTAAAGGTAAGATTCTAAATGTTGAAAAAGCTAGATTAGATAAGATTCTTAAATCTGATGAGATTACAAATATGATTACTGCTATGGGTTGTGGAATCGGTGAAGAGTATAATGAAGAGAAACTTCGTTATCATAAAATCATAATTATGACCGATGCTGATGTTGATGGTTCTCATATTCAAACTTTACTTTTAACTTTTTTCTTTAGACATTTTCGTCATGTTGTTGAAAATGGATATTTATATCTAGCACAACCACCACTTTACCGTTATAAAAAAGGTAAAAAAGAGATCTATTTTAAAGATGATAGAGAGATGAATGATTTTCTTATTGGAAATGGTGTTGAATCTTTAGATGTAGATTCTGTAGGTCATAACGATTTAGTATCTTACTTTAAAATGGTTGATCATTATGCTGGTTCATTGGTAGCACTTGAAAGAAGATACTCTTTAGTATCTCTGATTCGCCATTTTGTAGAGAATCCTGATATTATCTCTTTAGGTGCTAATGATCTATTTGCTAAAGTTAAAGAGTTTTTAGAATCTATAAATAATAATATTTTAACAAAAACTATAAATGAAGAATCAAATGAGATTCACCTATTTGTTCAAACTGATGGTGGTATGGAGGAGTTACTTATAAATGATGAACTTTTTTCAGCTCCACATTTTACAGAAGCAAACTTTGTTTATAAGAAGATTCAAGAGTGGAACTTAAACTTTACTGATGATATTATTGCTGAGTTAGAATCTATTAAAGATTATGCTAAGAAGGGTGCTTATATTCAAAGATATAAAGGTCTTGGTGAGATGAATCCTGAACAACTTTGGGAAACAACAATGACTAAAGAGAATCGTGTACTTCTTCAAGTAACTATCGAAGATGCTGAAGCTGCTAGTGATGCTTTTACTCTTTTTATGGGTGATGAAGTTGAACCTCGCCGTAATTACATCGAAACTCATGCAAAAGATGTTAAACATTTAGATGTTTAATTTTTATTTATGTTACTTCCACAATTAAAAGAGAGAGAATACCGTTTTAAGTTAGCACTTAGGATGGGTGTTCCTATTTTTTTATTGGTTCTTTCTCTTATTATCGGAACATTAATTAAAAGTTATGAAAATTTACAGCTAGTTCTTATGAGTTCTATCCCTCTTTTAATGTTTAGTATATATTATATTTTACATCTTATATATAAAGGGTTTGATGTTCAAATTACAGAGCCTATATCAAAAATATTTACTAGAGATTATCTATATAAATATATAAAAAAAGATATGAAAAATGCTAAGAATTATACTCTTATCTTAATAAGTATAAATAATATAGATTATATTAATACCTATTATGGTATTAAAAATGGTGATAAAATTATCTATGAAGTTGCTCAAAATATAATTAACTATCTTGATGAATTAAAATTAGAAAATTTCCCTATTGGTCATATTAATGGTGCTGATTTTATGGTAGGGCTTCGTGGTGATAAAGAGCAGTACAAGACAGCTTTTGAACTTTTTTGTCTTAAAAATAATGAACTTAAAATCAATAATATTGAAGTTAATATCTTTGGAGCAATTACAGATACAAATTTTTCAAATAATTTAGATTATATGGTTGAAAATTTATTTGAGATACAAGAGGAAAACAAAACAAAAAGTGTTAATCTAAATAGAGATGAGATGAATCCAAATGATTTAGAATCTTATGTGATTAATTCAATTAGATCTAAATCAGTTAGTATGATGATTCAAAGAGTTTTTGAAAATAAAGAACCAACAATAGTTGAACTATTTATAAAATTAAAAACTGCCAATGGTAAGTTGTTACACCCTTTAACTTATATGAAAGTTGTAAATAAATTAGGTCTTAGAACAGAATATGATTTAATGATTTTGGAAAAAATTATTTTACATTGCAATGTTGAATCTTCTTTTATGATTGCGATTAATATCGCTCCATCATCATTGAGAGATAAAAAGTTTTTATTTAAAATTAAAGATCTATTTGGTAATAACAAAGATGTTAAAAATAAAATAATATTTATTTTAGATGAAGTTGGTCATTATTCTAATATTCACGAATATGGTACAATCATAAAATCATTGAAAAATCTAGGTATTAAAATAGCTTTAGATAGGCTGGGTGCAGTACACTCTACATTTTTATATCTTCGAGATTTAGATATAGATATAGTAAGATTCGATTCTCTTTATACAAAAGATATAAAAAATCAAAAGTATAATAGTATAATATCTGGATTCAATAGTATGGCACACTCTTTAGGTGTAAAAACATGGATAAAAATGGTAGAAGATAAAGATGGTGAAGAGTTTGCTCAAAAGATAGGTATTGATTATATTCAAGGCAAACAGATAGCTCCATTAATAAAAATATATGAGGATTAATATATGAAATATGGCGAAAAAGAGATAAAAGAGTTTAATATTGAGACAGATTTAGAGATATGGCCAAATGAGAATGAAAAAAATTATTTGATAAAAGTTACTCTTCCTGAATTTATGGCTTTATGCCCAAGAAGTGGGTATCCAGATTTTGCAAGTATATATATAGAATATACACCAAATAAATTTGTAGTTGAGTTAAAAGCATTAAAATTATATATAAACTCGTTTATGACTAGATCTATCTCACACGAAAATTCTGCAAATGAGATATTTGATGTTATTTATAAAAAAATCACACCAAAATATATGAAGTTGGTAGCAGATTTTAACCCTAGAGGTAATGTTCACACTGTCATAGAGATTGACAGTTCTAAGTTTTAAGAATCTATATGTTTAATGATATTTTAAATAAAAAAGAACAGCAACAAGATAAACAATGTAATGAGATAAAAATAAAAATCTCTAAAATGAACTTGAGTGAGATGAGACTTTATGTAAATGATAATCTAAAAAATTATGCTATATCTGAATGTGGTCTTAAAGAGATTATGAGTAGATTAATCTCTAAAACTGAAGCATCAAAAAGGTTTATAGAATCTGATGCTATGGATTCTAAAATAAAAAAAGCATTTGAACTTGTTTTATTAGTTGGAAAAAGTAAAAAAATGAGTGTAGCTACAACAAAACTTATAGAAGAATTTATCAAACTTTATAATGATTTAATTATTAAATTTGATGTAGAAAATAAACAAATTTATGAATCTAAGTTAAAAAAATGTTTAGTTACAGCAATAGACAATGTTACAAAAATGGCAAATTATAAAAATAAAAGTGATTTGTTAGATAGGTAACTCTCTAACCATTTTTTTGCTTCATCTTTATTTTTTATCTTTAGGTCTAACTGAGCCTTATAAGCAGATTCCAAAATCTGTTTATATTTTGGTGATGGATTGATTCCAAACTCTAAAATATCTCGACCTTGAATAAAAGGTTTAGCTTTACTATTTAAGATATTTAGTTTTTTTGCTCTCAATTTTAATTCACAAAATAGTTCACTACAAAGATTTGTGTGAATAACTCGTTGGTATATTAAAAATATCTCGATATTTACTTTAGTAGCTAATCTATAAAGTTCTGAATCTGTATATGATTCTTGAAACTCACTTTTATTTAATATCATAACCTCTTTCAATATTTTTTTATCATCAGTTAGGTTTGATATAAATTTAGTAGTTTGAGAAGAATCGAATCTAATACAGATGCTACTTAACATAAGTATTAATTTTATATCTATAGAATCGATTTTTTGTTTTGCCATTATATCTACAATGTTTAAAATTTTCTCAAAACTATTGTTATTATAAGAATCTAATGGTGTTAAATATTTTAATCCACCTATAGATTTAAGGAGTTTAACTCCTACTGATGGATTCTTGGCTTTTAGAAGTAGTTTTTTGAATTCACCAAAGATTCTATCTTTTGGTAATTGATCTAATAGCTTTTTATTCACCATATTTTCACATAGTGTGAATAACTTAGAATCGATTTGTAAGTTAAATCTAGCAAAAAATTGTACAGCTCTCAATACTCTTAGTGGATCTTCTATAAATTTATCTTTATCTACAACTCTAAGAATCTTCTTTTCTAAATCTAAAACTCCATTGAATGGATCAAGAATCGTTTTTTTGATGGGATTGTATCCGATAGCATTGATAGTAAAGTCTCTCCTAGATGAAGCTGTTTTAAAATCAAGTGTTGCATCTATCTCCACCTCAAACCCTTTATGTCCAGCAGATATTTTACTATCTTTTCTTGGGAGCGAGAAATCTAAATCTAAACCATTATATTTTAATTTGCAAACACCAAAAGATTTACCAACACTATTCACATCTCCAAACTCATTAAGAATCGATTCTAAAGATTCAAACGATTTTATCCCATAAACCTCTACATCTATATCTTTACTATCTATCTCTAAAATAGAATCTCTAACAAACCCACCAACAATTATAGGTGTAGCCCCTTTTTGTTGTAGCTTTTTAAATATTTGATCTAATTTTTTTGGATAATTTACCATCTGTTTTTCTCATTGTGAATAGTTTATAGTTAGTATAGCAGTAGTTTTACGAATCTCTAATTATATTTTAGCTATAATCGCAAAAATATTTACCCTAAGTTTCAAATAATAGAAACTAAACAAGGAAACCCTTAATGCAAAAAATTAGAAATATCGCCGTAATCGCTCACGTTGACCACGGTAAAACTACATTAGTTGATGGATTACTAGAGCAATCTGGTACATTTGGTTCACATGAACAACACGATGAAAGAGCAA
>Ga0256842_1003249_pt1 | contig 10981 bp, 9 predicted proteins | sample 4559240metaG_FD_185973 | JGI IMG/M metagenome (GOLD analysis project Ga0256842, IMG submission 185973) | Hydrothermal vent microbial communities from Guaymas Basin, Mexico - 4559-240 | ecosystem: Environmental > Aquatic > Marine > Hydrothermal vents | place: Mexico: Guaymas Basin | collected...
CTCACGAGGATTAGGATGATAGAGCGTTTCTGTGGCGAGCGGAACGAGTGTAGCGATGCCGAGGAACTCTTCGAGGATTTCCTGAACAGTCTAGAGAAGTACGTTGATGATGCGCGTAGAAGGTACGGGATTAGGAAGCGATAGTGATCGCATTAATATACATATCTATTGCAAATTTCGGGCGGGTTTTGAATAGTTTCGGCTATACTACCCTCGCAACGTGGAACGGCTTCACAGCACTCTACATAAACAAAACAAAAAGAGAATCATCAAAAGAATTGTGATGTGTGCAGAGCCCCGGAAAGAATAGAGTCTACGGTGGTACGGTTGCCCTGGTTGCGCTCCTTATGCGTTCGGAGATCTTGGTCGCGATCTCTTTCACGGTTCTTGCTTCGTTTGGTAGGTACGTAACCATGGTTTCGAACATCTTTTTCGGTGTCTTGAACGCGTTCCTTATTGCGTTGGCTACGTAGAGAGCTTTCCTCGTGGTGAAATCGATGTAACGCGCATCCATGTAGATCGTTAGCGGTAGTAGTGCGCAGATGGTTTCCACGACCCTGGGATTAGGATCGAACCTTATCTCGAGCATGTGCTTCTCGGGATGGTCGCGGATCTCGATCTCGTTGCCGAGGATCTCCTTGAGGAGCTCTCCGAACATCTTCCTGACCTCGGGATCCACGTCGTAGAACCGCGCAACGTGCTTCTCGAGATCTATGTGCGTAGCGTGTCCAGGGGTTACGCCTAGGCGTATGGATACGTCCCTATCGGTCGCGATCACGTTCACGAAGTCCAGAACAGAGGGCTCTAGAACGAAGAACGTGTTCTCCTGGGAGTACCTAAGAGCTTCGTTCAGACCAGCAACGAATGCCTCGACGAATCGGCGAACCAGCGGATTCCTTGCGATTACTAGGATCCGCTCCCTACCCAGCGTTGCTAGTAGCTCTAGGAATCTGTGGAACGTAGCCGTTGCGGAGTTCACTAAGCCACTCCACGAAGATATCGATCCCCAGACGACTCCGCTCCCCGTAAGCTTCCTAAACATCTCGTCGAGCTCCCTAAGCACGGTTCTCGTCCTACTCGAGATCATCCCAGCTCGAGCATCTCTCGAAAGTAGCTCGAAGAGCTCCATCAGCTTCGCGTAGAGCTTCCTTACCTCTGGATGGGGCGTGACATCGCCGATGGGTAGCTCCTCCAGGAACGCGACTACGTTGACGCTCCAATCCTCTACGTATGGTAGCTCTCCGTAGAGCTTCTCTAGATCTCCGCTGGCTTCGATGTTTACCAACCTAGATGCGAGCTCCCTACCCATCCTCTCCAACTCCATTCCTTGCACAACGATGCTGGAGATGCCTAGGCTCTCCTCGATGGGTATGCGAAGCGATTCCCTTTCCAGTCGCTTCAACCTGTCGAGGATCCTCCTAGCGATCTCGAGGTGCATTTCGAGGAACTTTCTATCGAGCAACGGCTTCAGCGTACTACGGATCACGTTCTCGATGGTGAGCACGTCGAAGGTGGTGAGCGGTATCCTAGCGTAGTACCCCCTCAACGCTACGGGTATCGCGTACAGCTTATCGATGCGAACCAGCCAAGCATTGGTGTTCGGATCCACCAACTGATCAACGAGCTTCCTAACGAGCCTACTCCTCAGAGCGACATCCGTTCTCCCGAGCTCCTTGTCCACAGCTGTGGTTACCACAGCCTCCATCAACCTCCTAGCCACGTCCAGCGGAGGATGCTCGTCGAACAGCTTCCTACACAGATCCGCAACGAGATGCTTGCTCCTCTCCACGTAGGCATCGTTTACGTTGCTACTCGTTCCCCAAGCAAGGAGAACGTTCACATCCTTTACAGGCTGAACGGCTCGGTACGTATCGACCTTGTTATCGAAGTAGAGCAGATCTATCCTAAACACCATCTCTCCAACACCGATACACCCTACGGCGTGCGCGAGAAAAACGGTGCTGAGGACAGGACTCGAGCCCTTAAATACTGGTATCATCGAGAACACTTTCTGCGGGGTGCCTTCGATGAAGATGCTGTTCTCGAAATCGATGTTCTTCGACGACGTTTACCACGCGTTTGTGCTTCTGAGGATCTTCGACGTAGTTATGGTTCTAGACCTCGTGGTGCGTAACGATGTACATCTCTATCAATCGATCTGCTTCTCTAGGAAGTGCATCGAGATAGAAACGGATCAAAAATAGATGTGGATCTAATGTGAAAGAATTGGGATTATGTAGCAACGGTTTCTCCTAGGATAAGCTTCTCGATCTCTCTATACTTCTTTTGCCTCAGCAACTTCTTCAATTGTTTTAGGAACTCCCTCATGTCTGGCGTATCCACTCCCGGAATGTCTCCTCTTCCCGAAGCTCCTAGCAACCACGACTCTACGCTTCTGACTCCGCGATGCGATTCCCTAGCGATATCTACCCCTATTGCTAGCGGATTGATCAATAGCTTCGCTAGTACCAGAACCCTCTTCTCCTCCGGCGTAAGCTCGCTCGGCTTCTTCCTCAGCGCTGATTCGAATAGCTCGACTAGTCTCGGAGAGATCTCTGCGAGCTTAGCCTTAACCTCCTCGATGGTCGAAGCCATAGACCCACCCACCCTACGCTCTGCGCTTATCCCTCTCTTCAACTTTTCGAACCATTAGCTCAACTGCTTCTACCTTCTCCACAGCTGTGGCTACAAGAGGCGCCTCACATAAGCCTCTCTATGCATATTCTTTGCTGGGGTGATTCGAGTGGCTAACTCCGAGAAGACAACGGTTGATGAAGCTGTTCGTAGAATGATTGAGCAATACCTAGAGTTGTTAGAGAAGCGCGTAAGGAGTGAGTTGGAGGGTAGGGGCATCAAGGTTCTGGATATTGGTAGTAGCTTCTATTTTGAGAAGGAAAGGAAGGTTAGGTACAACCTACTCATCGAGGTAGAGATAGAGGTAAGGATGAAGGCTAGCTACGAGGTGCTATACGATACGTGTAGGAAGATTGTGGGTGAGAGGGTTGCTCAAGGCAAGGTTCCGAAGGATATGTTTGATCTAGAGGTCAAGAAGTGTATCGATGAAAAGATCCGCGAGCTCGACGATGAGTACCTGAAACCACCGTACTACTTCGAGTTTAGAAGCCGGCTATTCGATGCTCAGATCGCTACGCGTTCAGACAATGAAGGGGGGTGTAAGGTGTATAGGCTTGTTCTGAGCGTTACGTATAGCCCCTTGATATTCCTAAGACAGTCCACTACCTTCGATGACATGGTTAGGGGTCTCGATGAAGAGGCTAGCATGGTCGCGAGCTTCGTCGAGAAAATGATGAGGATCGCTAAGGAGCTTAAAGAGGAGGCGAAGGCAAGCGTTGAGCGGGCAAGAAAAATCGTGTTTAGGTTGTGAGCCTAAAAGCGGTTCTATGCTGCTACGCTTGTTTCGAGAATCAGTTTTTCGATCTCTGCATACTTCCTTCTCTTCAACAGCTTCTTGAGTTGTTGTAGAAACTCCTTCATCTCTGGGGTGTCTACCCCTGGAATGTCTCCTCGCACACCTTTCTCTAGGAGCCACGTCACGATGTTGCTAACGGATCTTCGGGATTCGAACGCTGTGTCTGTTCCTATCGACTGTGGATTGTATAGCAACTTTGCTAGTATCAAAACCTTCTTCTCTGCCTCAGTAAGCTCGCTCGGTCTTCTCTTAGATACCGCGCTCCAGAACACTTGCTCTAGCCTCGGCGAGATCACCCGAATCTTCTCGGCGATGCTTAGCAATCTGGGATCGGCGCTCCTTGCTTCTGTTACTGCTTCGCTTTCGGGTTGCGGAACAGCTACGGATGCTTGTTCGGCTACGCGCTTCTTCCTCTGCTTCTCTAGGTACTTCTTCGCCACGTTGATGATTCTATGGAGCGTTCTCTTGTTCACCTTTATGTTGAGATCCTCGTAAACGTTGAGGGTCTCGAGAAGGCTCTCGACCAGCTCTTCGTTCTGGAGAAGATCTTCGAGCTTCTTCTCGACGTACTCTTCGAGTTCCCTGGCGTGCTTCTCGAATACTTCTCTAATCGTTTGTTTGATCATGGATTCTACCTTTACCTCTCCCCAACGTTCCTTCAGCTTCTTCTTAGCTTCCTCTCCGTAGCGTTCGAAGAAGATGTTGAGAGCTTCGTCGACGAGCTTCACGATGAACGGATCGTGCAGGATCCATTCCTTCCATTCTATAGTGGAAGGACCTACCCAGAAGCACTCCGCAATGCAGTTGATGAGCTGGTCTCGTGGTACGCCTACGATGTTCGCTACCTTGTCGATGATCTTCGAGAACGTAGGCTTGGTAAGCACCTTTCTGAGGTAGTCGCTCAGCATTGCACGAATGCTACGCTCGATGTCGTAGATCGTGCTTGTATAGAGCTCTAGCCCTCTCTTCGTGAGCGTGTACATCATGAAGTACGCGGGATCGCGCTTGACGAGCTCGATAACGTGAGGAGCAACGTTGTGTAGATGCTTCTTGACGAGCTCGGTTACTTCCGGCATCGACGCCAATATCTCTGCGGCTTGCTTTAGGATTGTCCTCGTTAGTTCCTCTGCTACGCTTTCTCCTTCCTCTGGAGGTTTGTTGAGGCGTGCTAGGATGGACGAAACGACGTTTGCTGGGTTGACGAGCTTCGTAGCGATGATCGCGGCTAGCTTCTCTGCGTTCTCTTCGATCTCCTTGGGCAATTTTCGAGACTTTATGTATCTGAGAACGCTGTTGTAGATCTCCCTCCTTATACCATCGGTATCTAGGTACAGAATGATTCTCTCTCCCTCGAGATCGATCCGTGGAACGGCTGGTACCTTCGGTGGCGGTGCTACGTCGCGGTATTGCTCGAGTAGCTTCCTCCATCTATCGTTTGAAAGAATCCCTCTCAGGATGTTTTCGACGTACCAATCGCATACATCGCTAACGCACCATTCGATCTCGTGGTAGATGCTATCGCGTAGCTTCTCACCGGCTTTCTCTAGCGCTTCGAGAGCGAGCTTCTGAAACGTTGGATCTTTGCGGAGCAACTGCGTTGCCTTGAACATGATTAGAGAGACGAATTCGTCTATTAACGGCAACCCGATTTGTCTGCAGACCTCTTTCGCGTAATCCTCGTGTTTATCGAGAACACGTTGAGCAAGGTAGTTCATTCTAGTGATTCCTTTGGGGTACGCAAGTACGTACCTTCTAATACCCATAGAGCTCCCCATAGACGGAGATCAGTAGAAACAGTACATAAACAACTATGCAGTCGTGGAATCGATGCGCAGAAGCTCTACAGAGAAAAAGATAGTGAGTTTGAGAGTGGTTACAGTACGAGTTGCTCCGTAGCTCTACCCCTTTGACCGTAGCCACCCCCGCGGTGATACACAATCGAGATCTCTAGACCTCCAGGCATTGCACCTACCCTAACGGTGTACGACCTCGGCGAGTAGGCGGGCTTCCTCTCTTTCTCCTTTTCCTCTTCCTTCTTCTCTTCCTGTTTCTGCTCGATCTTTACAACGTTTATCGTTACCTGCTTGCTACCCCTCCAAACCTCGTTTCCTTTCTCATCGAATATCCTTGCGTGTATGGTGATTCTGTGTTCCCCTTCCTTGGTGAACCCGTAGAGGTTGACTATGAATGGGAACTCCGCTATCCTTTTCGTTTCGGTAAGCTTAGCCACGTTCTTAGCGGATAGCGATAGTGGTCGACCCTCCGTTTCGTCTATAGCTTCGATCTCGAGTCTGTAGGTACCTACTGGGTAGCCCTCCATAACGACCTTTCCAAAGATCTTGGGGCACCGCTTTGGTTCTACACCGAGGGGAACCTCCTCTGGAACCTTGATGATCTGCATCTCTACTCGCTTCACGAGTCCCGGGGGAGAGTACACCACTTCCACAATGTTGCTCCTTCCCTTCCAAACGAGCTCTCCCCGTGAATTGAATAGCTCTACCTCGACCCATACCCTATGCGTTCCCGGCTTCTGGAACCCGACCTCGAAGCTGAAGGTCGTTCCTTGCCTCTGACCCTCTAGACATAGCGGATTTACGTAGAACTCCCTCTCCCAGCCACCATCTCTCTTACCATCCTTGTATATCGTCAATCTATAACGGTACCATCCGGGCGGGTAGTACTGTAGGAAGAGCGATCCCAGGAACTGCGTTCTGTTCGTGTATCTGAGTCGCGTCGCTGGACAGCTAATGCTTAGCGTTACTCTGGGACTCTTCTCAGCCACGTGAATCACCTACCTAGATAGTGATGACCATGACTGGTCTAGATGGTATGGTGCGCAACAGGTATTCTTGGACAGCTACTCTGGATGGAAAGCTTCTGTGGAGCTTTAGCGTGCCTATGTACTCCGCTACGAGCTTCGTATCCTTCTCGTAGAGGCTAGCGAGCTCCAGCTCTCCGTGACCCGGAACCTTCAGCTCGTGAGGTAGCTTGTCAGCGATCTCCTCTCTCAGCTGTTGTATCAACGAGTAGAGATCCTTCTTCTTCTCTTCGAGAACCCTTAGGTACTTGCCGACTACGCTACGTAGCTTGCCCAGAGCCTTCTTCACGTCCTCTTCCTTGGTCTTCTTAGCCTCCTCGAGGATGCGCTTAACGATCTCCAACTCGCGCTTAAGCTCGTCCAACCTCTTCTTTAAGAGTGCTTCCCTACCGACCTCGACGAGTGTCGATAGCGCGCCAAGCAAGCCCCTAGCCCTCTTCCTACGGGCTTGCAACTCCTTCAACTCGTTCTCTAGCCTCCGGATCTCTTCCTCCAACTCCTTGGCACGGCGCTCCAGCTTCTCTTTAGCGCGCTCGAACAGCTTAACGGCTTCGTCGACGTCCAGCGGAAGAACGATCTTCCTACCTAGTAGACCACTCTTCAGCTCGATGAACTGCGTAGATACCTTCTCGATGCTGGGGGTACCGAACTTGACGATATCCTTTCCCAGAGCCATTGCAACCACTAGCTTTAGTGGATACCTAGCCAACGAATCGCGTACGATCCTCTTCAACTCCTTCTCTAGAGACTCGATACTTCGCTTCAGATCCCTAACCCTCCAATCCTTCGACAGGTCGAAAACGTACCTCACGCGTACCCTGGCATGCGAATCCCATAGATCCAGAACCTCTACAGCTCTACTCATGTACTCACCCAGGGAGCAACAACGTAAACCCACATAAAAGTACTTCCTTTCCAATTATCGATGAACATGTATACACAAATCGTCACAACTGTGAAAACGATAATCAGTCTACGAAGATTAGCGTATTCTATTGCTTTGCTGGTTGTTCACTCTTTCAATTGAGTATGTAGGTGGTGTGAACCTTATATAGGACGAATGCTATTGCATGTCAGGGGAACCCATGTCTAAAGAGATTGCTCATGCATTGAATCGTGCTATCGAGAGTTACGCTCTCGTGAAGGAAGCGCTATCGAAACTCGCTTCTCTTCGTCGGAACATAGATGATGTTGTCGAAAAGATAGAGAACGCAATCATCGATTCCCTTCAACATCGCGAGTCGTTGACTGAGAGAATCAGGAAGGAATCCGACGAGCTAGAATCTCGATTGAAGCGGATCAGGAAGCTCTGCAACGAACTGGAACAGATGCTCGTGGATCTCATATCAAGGGATCTACTTCGACGCGATGAAGCGATAGGTGCCGTGGAAGCTACTCGACTTCTTGGCTACAGAGTCGTTAGCGATCTGAACGGTTGCATAGCATCGTGTAGATCGGTGAAGGGTCTCGCGGAAGAGAAGTATCTGGAGAAGGAGTTGGTGGGCGAGCTCCGAAGCCACGTAGCTAGGATGCGAGATGTATACAGATACCTTGAGAAGCTACTCTACAAAGCCTTGCTGGATAGGTTCGACGAGAAACTTCACGAAGTAGCACGAACGTTGTACCACATAGAGCTGGGAATCGTATAACTACACCACGTTTCCTTTTTATCGACTGTCATTACATTGTTGAAGTTGCTCAAAATTGAAGAATCGATTTGATCACGTAGTACGTTACAAAGCGCAGAAGACGGAGCTTGAGGACTGTGCCAGGATAGCGCTTAAGGAGAGGTATGTCGATCCGTGCTACATCGGCAAGAGAAAGCGTTCGAAGAGCTCTCGCATCAACGCGTAGCGACGTAAGTCATGGATCTACAACACCGATAAACGTGGAAATGCATCTGGTGCTACGCTTCTATCATCTCTTTATTTTCTTTGATTGCTAGAATCGTTCGAACGATATCTTCTATATCTCTGCGACTAAGTGATTCTATTGGTACGTCTAGGACTGCTAGGAACCCGTTCTTGTGTAGGAAGACTATTGGGTACATCCTTGCCAGCTTGCTTAGATCGATCTTGTCGTAGAGCGGACTACGGTTGTTCTTCATCACGTTGGTATGTCGTGGATTGCGCGAGTTTCGCTGTATCAATAGATCTGCGCCGGTAACGTCGAATACTACGCTGGCTGGCACCTCTCGCTGATCGAGATCGATGATCGCCACCTTTACGCCATCTACGTTCAGCACCCTTGCTCTCTCCTTCGCTCTGTAGAACGCTTCGACGAGCTTAACGAAGTTCTTTCCTACCTCGGGGCTCGGCTCTGTGAGGAAGATCGTTGGTAGGTACCGCATCAAGTCTATAGGATCGCGTATACCGAGAACCTCGTTCGCTCTATCTACACCGAACCGATCCCTAGTGTCTAGGTACTGAAGCATCTTTCTAAGCGGTTCCACCTCCAAGATCTTGCGGTATAGATCCGGAAACTCGTGCCTCAGCACCAGCACCAAGGAGCATGGAAGGGATGCATCCTGGTGATGGTCGTACCACCTAACCTTCTCACCAACATCGTACCGCTCACCAACATCGACAACGATCGCTAGATCCGGCTTCTCCTCCTCGAGAATCCTGTACACATCATCGCGATTCCTAGCAACCCTATGCACGGCACCAGGGTACTTGTAGAGCAACAACGATACAGACAGAAAATCGTCGAGATGATAGGGCTTGGGATGCGAAACCACAACAACCCTCAAGATCCGCACCAAAGAACGGTTTCAGCAAAGAAGGTAGAAAAAGATTTGCGTACCGAAGCACATTTGTCCACAGCTGTGGAGATATGCAAGGAATTGCTATGCAACAACAGCTTCTCCAAGGATCAGCTTCTCGATCTCTCTGTACTTCCTTTGCTTCAGCAACTTCTTGAGTTGCTTCAGAAACTCTCTCATTTCCGGCGTATCTACGCCTGGAATATCTCCTCGAACACCAGTTTCCGTTAGCCAGCTCTCGACGTTTCTAACCCGTCTCCTTGATCTGAACGCTGTGTCTGTTCCTATAGATTGCGGATTGATCAACAGCTTCGCTAGCACTAGAACCTTCTTCTCTGCCTCGGTAAGTTGACTCGGTTTCTTCCTCAGTGCAGATTCGAGTAGTGGGACTAGCTTTGGCGAGATCTCCTTCACCTTCTCGATGACTACGTCTATGGTTGTAGACGGTTTTCCGACCTTCCTAGAGGTTTGCGACTTCGGCTCCTCCTCGAGAAGCTTCCTGTGCTTCTCTACGAGCTCTGGATGCTCGAGCGCGACGACCTTGAAGATCTTCTTCGCTAATTGCTCCGCTTTAGGAAGTACGTTCGGCGTATCAACCCCCTCGATATCTACGGAGAGCGGGTTCTCGAACCACTGAATCGTTGTTCTGGCGAGTGAATCTAGCCTAGCAACGTCCTCCAGGAACCGCTCTCCGTAGGTTGCTAAGCCCCATCGAAGCAGCAACTCCTTCTCTCTATCGCTGAGCTTCGACAACGGCTTGAGGAGCAACGGAGCGAGCTCCCTCGGAATGTTCTCCGCGAGCTTCTCCAGCTTCTCCAATGCCTCGGGGGTAGGCTCGAGCTCGAGCTCCTTCGATAGTTCGACTAGGCTCGGAGCGATCTTGTTGAGCCACCTATCAACGAACTCGTAGAGCTCAGGGAAGTTCTTCCTGAGCCACTCTCTCTGAAAGACGTACGCTTCTACTGATTGAGCCCATAGCTCCGTGGGCTTGGTGAGGTGCTTGATATCCCTTACGCCGATCAGCAACGAAACTAGCTGTGCTTGCTCCATCAACCGCGGATTGCTCTTGAGCTCCTTGCTCGGTTCAAGATCGTGCTCGTAGTCTAGCGAATGCGCAACCTCGTGTACAAGCACGGCTATCGCCGGAAGATCCTTTCGAACGACAATGGTCTTCTCAAGAGGTTTGTAGAACCCCGCAACGTTGTAGGCTTCGGCTTCCGACGGTTTGAGGATCCTCAGTTTCACCTCGCTCGGGATCGCTCCAAGCACGTTCTCAACGCCGTACCGCAAACCCTTCGCACCGCGGAATACCGTGCCTATTGCTGGGGATACCCCTCTGTATCGCCTCATGATCTCCGTAACTTTCCTCAGCACTTCTTCGTCTACTTGCGGTACGCGGGCGTAGCCGATGACCGGGATCTTGACGAACTCTATTCTGCGCATTGCAACCTCTACGGCTTCGCTCGGAAACTCGTTCAGTATCAACTTTCCATCGAGTGTTACGAGAATCGGCGAGAGCCACGTTATGTTGCTGGAATCGAGCTTGTCCTTGGAGGTTAGGAGGGCTAGCTCTTTTAATGCCGAGCTGAGTCGCATCAAGTTCTGCTGTTCTTCGGTTAGCTTGTCTCGGTAGACCACGGCGATCACGGGGATGGGTGTCGGCTCTAGGCTACTCCAACCTTTCCAAGCCTCGATAAGTTGTTCCGCGATGAATGGCAACCAGTAGAACACTTCGTCGCTACGATCCCTCCATCTGCACAGAACTATCGTATCCTTTATTTCATCAAGTGCCATGAGCGGTACGCTCAGCTCTTCGAGCTCCTTCCGAGTCAACACCTTGGTTCTGAACAACGCTTCGATAGTGCGCGCAATCCCAGATTCCAGCGCTTGCATCGGGATCAGTAGAGCTACCTCAATCTCGTCGTTCTCCCTAGGGATCAGCACTATCGTCCACGGCACGTGAGCATAC
>Ga0256842_1003250_pt1 | contig 10979 bp, 17 predicted proteins | sample 4559240metaG_FD_185973 | JGI IMG/M metagenome (GOLD analysis project Ga0256842, IMG submission 185973) | Hydrothermal vent microbial communities from Guaymas Basin, Mexico - 4559-240 | ecosystem: Environmental > Aquatic > Marine > Hydrothermal vents | place: Mexico: Guaymas Basin | collected...
ACAAGTTCCGCACATAATCCAATATCTGCACTTAGCAACACCCCTGCTAATAATTATGGAGGACTTTATAAAGCTGTTAAAAGTGCAGGAAGTAATTACTATCTTACTTCAATATTTAACTACTCAATGCTTGCAAGACTTGCTTTTGCCCATGGAAAGGCTGCTACTTCTGTAAGTGCATGTGCTTATATAGATGTAAATCCTAAACTTCCAAAAGGATGTTTGGTATCTGCTTTACATGATGTGAATGATACAAGTGTTACATATGCATCAAGCGGATATAGCGACTGTGGACTTACAGGAAGTGGCAGCCCATTCGCAAAAACTACACATAACGGGCAGGACTGCGGTATTGCAGACTTAAACGGCAATATGTGGGAAGTTGCGAGTGGTTTTACATGTTTGACCTCGTCAGGTGCAGATGATGCTGCTTTAAGCTCTGATGACTTTTTAATTCTAAAGGAGAGTATCGACATTGCTGCAATTGCTGATGACAGCACGACAGCAGGAACAGGTGCCTATGATGCAGGAATTTACGATCAACTAGATCTTGCCGGGATAGTTGATGGTAATGACGGTTGGACTTATTTTGGCAACGGAAGCGAGACTGTGTTTGGAATGAACACAGACAGAACAACTGCGGCATATAAAAGAACTTCACTCGGTATTCCAACAGATACAGGTGTCAGTGCCGCAGGAACAACAGAGTTTGGAAATGATGGACTCTACAGATACCTAAGAAACGAAATGGCGTGCCTCGTCGGGGCGAGGTGGGGCAGCTCGTCCAATGCCGGTGTGTTCGCGATGAGTTTGAGCAATAGCCGCACGCACTCGAGTAGCAATGTTGGCGGTCGTGCCTCGTATCTTGTGTGAGTGAACGATAGTGAGCGGGAGTAAGTAATGGGTGTGCATAGCGAAGCGATTTTGAATAGAAAATTTATGCAGATGATGAAGCTGTTAAATATATATTTAAACCATTTTCCAAGATATGAAAAGTATGCGCTCTCAAACAACATACGCAATACCGCATATGGTATCTATGATCTTATAACTGAGTGTCAAAAAAGATATTATAAAAAGACATCACTCACAGAACTTGATGTAAAACATCAAAAACTTAGAATGCAGGTATATCTTGCAAATGAACTGAACTATTTTTCTTTTAAAGATGGAAAACAGAGTAGCAGTATTGATGCTTCAAAGCGATTTTTAGCACTGTCTAATCTTGTTGACGAGATAGGAAAAATAATAGGTGCATGGATAAACAAACTCCGTGCAGCAGGAAAAATATAATGCAAACCATAGGGCAACATAGCAATATGAATAGTGAAACGTGCATCGTCGGGGCGAATTGGAGTAACTCTTCCAATGCCGGTGTTTTCGCGATGAATTTGAACAATAACCGCACGAACTCGAATAACAATGTTGGCGGTCGTGACTCTATTTCTAAACTTGAAACAACAAAAGTTGATACTAGAAATACAGGGGTATGTTGTCCTGCTATAAGCGAAATCAAAAATGAGGAAAGTCTTTTGAGTAGCGCAGTTGAAAATCAGACTAAATCGAAACGAATTGGGTTTTTATTTGAAAAAGCATTTAGTAGAGAAAATCTTTACAATGCTTTTTTGGATGCAAGAAAAGGCAAAAGAGTTAAAAGAGCTACTTTAAAGTTTGAAGTAAATCTTGGAGCTGAGCTAGATTCTCTTTATAATGAATTACATAATGGTACGTATAAACCAAGAGCCTATTCACAGTTTTTTGTGCATGAGCCAAAAAAACGGCTTATAAATGCTCCGGCATTCAGAGACCTTGTTGTGCAGCATGCTATATATAGAATTATCTACCCTATATTTGATAAAACTTTTATTGATACATCTTATGCATGTAGAAAAGGTGGAGGTACGCATAAAGCGAGTATGTACACTCAAAAAGAGATAAGAAAGTATGATGGAGATTTATATTTTGTAAAGCTAGACATTAGAAAGTTTTTTTATTCTATAGACAGACAAATTCTTAGAAAAATGTTTGAGAAGAAGATTAAAGACAAACGATTTGTTGACATTATGTGTGAATTTGCAAAAATAAACACAGATACGGGCATACCGATTGGGAACTTATTGTCTCAGATATATGCACTTATATACCTTAATCCATTGGATCACTTTGTAAAAAGAGAACTTAAGACTAAAAGCTATGTGAGATATGTTGATGATTTTGTGTTGATAGGACTTACTATAGATGAAGCCATAGAAGCACAAGAGCTGTGCGAAAAGTTTGTACAGGATAAATTAAATCTAGAGTTGTCGCACTGGCATATTCAGAAAATAAAAAGAGGTATTAATTTTGTCGGATACAGAACTTGGAAAAGCATTAAGTTTGTTAGAAAGCATAGTATTTATAAAATGAAAAAAGCTGCTAAAAAATTAAAAGTTGAATCAATAATTTCTTTAATAGGTCATGCAAAAGGAACAGGCACGATTCCTTACTATAAAAAAATGTTGATTGAATTTGAAATTTTTAATTTATTACCAAAAAGGAGTCAAGAATGTTTAAATACATAAAGTTCGATAGGGTTGAAACTAATACAACTGTTTTAGAGTTTAGAGGTGGTGACGACACTGTAAAAGTAAATTATTTCACTGGTGTTAATGTCGTTAGTGTTGAAGCGGAGAATGAAGACGATATTAATGCCCTTGTTGATGCACAGGTAAGTGATATTAATTGTGAAGATATTACGCAAGATGAGTTTAAGATAGCTATTGAAACATCACCTCAATATTTAAGGGTACTTGATCGAGTAGCTCAATATTATGATTCACTCATGCGAACGATTACAGATAAGTATCCAGTTGTTGAGCGTGAAACATGGGGAATGCAGCTCGAACAGGCAAAAGCATACAAAGCAAGCAACAATGAAGCTGATGCACCTTTTTTAAAAACACTTGCAGATGCAGAAGGAAGCACTGTTGATGTGTTCGCAGATGCTGTAATAGCAAAAGCAGATGCATATGCGCTTTATTCAGCCGATGCCCTTGTTAAAAAGAGAGCCTTTAAGTCGGAATTATTGTCGTCAATCGGTGTATAAACATGAATAAACAAGAATATATAGCAAAGTTTGAAAGAGATGTGCAAAAAAGAAGCAGAATTATGCGTCTGCTTCTTGTGCTTGATCAAACAATAAATGTATTACTTTGGAATGGGAGTCAAGATGAAACAATTAGTAGTCATATAGGTAGAAAAATTGAGAGTGGTCAAGCAACTTGGCTTGATAAATCTGTATGTAAGTTTCTAAGAGTGTTAGAAGCAAAGCATTGCATTAAAAGCAAAGGAGAGTAAGATGAGTTTAAACAGAGGTGTCGTCGTTGACGTCGTGAGTACAGGTGCAAGACCTATTAGTGTTTCAAGTGTTATTCCTTTAGCACTTGTTTTGACAGCAGATTCTGGTGTGACTGCCGGAACTAAATATTTTGACAGTATCAAAGCAGCGTTAGCAGATGAAGAGATAGCAGCAGCTACTGGTGGAAATATTAAAAAGTACTTGCAGTTTGGGCAAGATAAGTATGGGCTTATTGTTCCGCTTATTGTCTCTGTTGCAACGGTTGATGCAGATGCATCGGTAGAGAAGAGTAATGTTATTAATGCAGTTAATGCTATTGCAACTGCACCGTCAATCTTTGGGATTCGTCCGGACATCATAGGTGTTGGGGATTGGGACAGTGACATCGATGTGCAAAATGCAGTCGTTGCAACGGCAGATAAGCTTAAAGCACGCTCTTTTGTCTCACTTGATGCAACAGATAACTCTGATGCCATTACTAAGAGAGATGCCCTAGGCTCTCGTCGTGTTACGCCGGTGTTTACAAACCTTATGGATTGGAATACGGCAATAAACGGGAGCGATGAATACTGTGCATCTGTTGTGCTTGCTTATCTTCGTGCTTCCATCGATGGAAGTAAAGACATTGGGTATAGCTACTCAATATCTAACAGAGTGATTCCAGTCAGTGGAGTAAAAACACATCGTGAGTTCCTGGCAGGATTTCAAGATGAGACAGACCCGCTTAATGACAAGCAGATTACAAGTTTCATCAACTATGCAGGGATTCGTACCTGGAACTATGAGACATGTGACATCGACCCAGTGTGGCAAGACGCAAGACGCGTTCGTATCTTTGACCTCGCATCGTTTGCGGTTATTGAGGGTATATTTTGGGCGGTTGACAAAGATTTAAATGCTCTTGATGCTGCACTTGATAGTTTAAGAGCGTTTATGGCTTCACTCGTTGGTGCAGATGTGATGCTTGGGTTTAAGGTTTATCTTGATTTAGAGAGAACTACACCGACAGCTATTACAAACGGTGAGTTTTACTTTACTATTGAAGCGCAAGAGACTCCGTCTCCTTCACTCATTAAAGTAACATTCGACAGAGTTGACGCTTATGCAAGCGTTGTATATGACAGATTGGCATAAGGAGTAAGAGATGGCAACAAGAAAAATACCTTCAAAAGCAAAAGAGTTAAATATCTTTGTATCCGGTGTCGGATTTTTAGGGACTATAGAGAGCTATAAACTCCCTGTAGTCAAAACAAAAAAAGATGTTATGAATGGCGTTCATGTGGACAGTGGTCGTTTAGAACCTATGGAGTTTGAGGCAGACATCAACTCTGCAAACTCTACTATTTTACAAGAGGCCTCAAAGCTGAGCGAGGCATCTTTAAAGCTAAAAGGTGAATACCTTGAAGACAATATTGTAAAAAAACTCACAGCAACACTAACTGGAAGTGTAGATATGGAAGTAGATACCATCAAAGACGGTGATTCTATGAAAACAAAAGTAAAAATGTATGTCAATGTTTACAACCTAAATCTTGGAGGCGATGAAGTGTATGACATTGATCTTCCAAATATGATAGCCAAAATCGGCGGTAAAGACATATATGAGTCAACTCGTTCGGCGGTGATGTAATGAGAGTAAGAGCCACACACTACATCTGCATCAAAGACAAAGAGGGTAAAGACATTTTTGTTATGCGTCGAGACGATGTTAAAGAGCTGAACAAAAAAGAGACAGAGCTTCTTGAAAAAGAGGCTGCCGGTAAATTTGAAACAGTAGAGGAGAAAACAGATGAAAAAAATCAAACTAAGTAATGGGACCGAGGTCACTATGCGTGAACCAAAGGTTAAGGATATGCGAGCAGTAAACTCCATAACTGATGAACTTGACAGAGAGGTTGCAATGCTTGTAAATCTTTGTGAGATGAGTGAAGATGAGATAGACGAACTATCAGGAAAAGATTTTAAAAAGCTTGATGAGGCTCTGCAGAGTTTTTTGTCATAGAGTGGGAGGAGTGTTTGAAGATGATGGCTCAAATTGGTCATCATCTGCACTTTTCTTATGGTGATATGCTTGAGATGGAGTTAGTTGATTTTATCTTCTTTTCTAAGGAGATCCCTTAACTCATAAAGATAGACAACTCCACCTTTGAGTATAAAGTAAAAAGAAGCTGTTGCACCAGCAATGAGTGATGCAACAATGTAGCCGTTATAGCTAAAAATAGAAAAAGTGATAAGGAATACAAAAAATGTCATTAAAAACATTTGGATTGAGCGTAGTGATAGGTGGCTTAGTCGCTTCATCTTTTAAAAACTCCTTTAAAACTGCTAATACAAGTTTAGCAGGTATGAGGAACAATATCAAGGGGATGAACAAGACAAAGCTGGCTATCAGTGAGTTTAAACTCCTTTCACAAGATGCAAAGAAAAACAGAGTAGCCCTGGAAGGTTTGCGTTTAACCCTTAAAAAAGCAGGTATAGACACAAACAATCTTGAAAAAGATACCCGCTCTTTTCGTCTGGCACTTATCAACCTCAAAAAAGCATCACGGGTTCAGATAAAGATAGACGGACTCAAGAACGATTTTGCAGCGCAAAAAGCTTCCATAGTCGGCATAGGTGCTTCGCTCTATGGTGTTACAAAGATGATAGGCTCTGCAAATGAAGTGCTTAAGTCCCAGGGTGAAATAAAATCACTCGGAATCACAAAGCAAGGGATTGAACAAATCACAAAAGCGGCCAACAATATGAGCTTGCAGTTTGGGCAGATAACTGCTCCTGAGTTTATTAAGGCTTCATACGACATTAAATCTGGGATAGCAAGCCTTAGTGATGAAGGTGTCAAGAAGATGACACAGTTTGCCGCAACAACAGCAGTAGCCACAAAAAGCTCAACAGCAGAGATGACAAAACTCTATGCTTTAGGCTATGGAATATTTCGTAAAGATTTTGGTTCTGATATGGATTTTGGTAAGAAGTTTAGCGGTGCTATTGCAGGTGCTGTACAGGCTTTTAGAACAGATGGTGCAGACTTGGCACGAGGACTTTCAAACATAGGTGCATCCGCACATGCAATGGGAGTATCACTGCAAGAAGAGTTGGCTATTGTTGGATTGTCAAAAGGTTCTTTTGATAGTGCAAGTGAAGCTGGTAGTGGGTATAGAGCTTTTTTGGTCGGTGTTGGTAAGGCTCAAAAAGAGTTGGGGTTGTCCTTTACTGACAGCGAGGGAAAAATGCTCCCTATGGTCGATGTTCTTACAAAAATAAAAGAGAAGTACGGAGACAATATTAAATCTTTAGAGGCACAACAAGAGTTACAAAAAGCTTTTGGGTCTCAAGAGGCTGTCAAAACTGTCATGGCGCTTATTGATAAAACAGATGATTTGACAAAGGCACAACAAAATCTTCAAAAAGCGATGGATGGAGGACTTAGTAAATCGGAGCAGATGGCCAGTGCTATGGATATGGGATACGGTTTTGAGAAGATGGGCAATGCTATGAGCTATATGAGCTATACAATAGGCAAAACACTTGCTCCTGCTGTGGATGTTTTGGCAACTGGTCTTGGTGGCATCGCAAAAGGCATATCGTGGCTTGATGAGAAAGTACCGGCACTTTTACCGACGCTTAGCGGTTTGGCTATGGGTTTTTTGGGTGTTGTTACGGTTTTAAAATCGGCTACACTTATGAAGCTTGGATATTCACTTGCTATAAACACAGTAAAAAAAGCACTCTTTTTAGAAATGGGTGCGAACAATATGGCAGCACTGAGTTTTAACAGAGTAAGCATTGCCACAGCACTATCTACTGCAAAAACAAAAGTATTTTCACTTTGGCAAGGCATTACAGCAGCCAAAACAAAAGCGGTAGCTTTTGCTACAAATCTCTACTCAAAAGCACTCATGTTTAGTGGCGTAACTCTTGGGAGCTTGGGAGCAAAGCTTAAAGCGTTTAGTCTCTTTAGTACTCTAGCGACAGCTAAACAGTGGCTTTTTAATGTTGCTTTGAGTGCAAATCCTATAGGTTTAGTCGTAGCAGGTATAGCTGCACTTGGTGCTGGGCTTGTCTGGGCATATAACAAGTTTGACTGGTTTAAGAGTGGAGTAGATACAGTATGGGGCTTTGTGAAAACTGTGTTTGAGTGGTCTCCAATGGGTCTTTTGATGGATGGGTTTGGAAAAGCGTTTGATTGGCTCTCGTCAAAGTTTGAGTGGTTTGGCGGTGCAGTTGAGAAGATGAAGAGTGCTGCATCATCTGTAGGCTCTTGGTTTGGCGGACTATTTGGCAGTGATGATGAAGATGAGAAAAAAGATAGCAACAAACCTGTAAACAATCCTAAGTTTGAACCTGCAAAAGCGATGAAAAAAGTAGCAGTTGCGACCGCTATGACTACTTCTCTTGCCGTGGCACAACCTGCAGCAGTAAATGTACCTAGCACATATAAAAATGTCAATACTGCAAAAAAAGAGAGTAAGCAGAGTCATGTATCAAACAATACATACACTATAACAGTCCATGTGCAAAGTAGTAATCCTAAAGATATAGCGCAGGAAATTAAGAAAGTTATCGCACAAATGGAAAGCTCACGAAAAAACAGAAGCTTTGAAGATGAGGAGATATAGATGCTTGCAAAAGTAGGTGAGTTCATTTTTGATCTTAATAACAAAGATATAGCAGACATATCGCATCAGCTAAATTTTCCATGGGATACTCAAAAGCGCATAGGGAACCACGAGTACACTCAAATGCGCGGGAAGTGGGAAGAGGATGTAAGCTTTAATGGAAAACTCATCTTAAAGAGCGTGAACATTTTAAAAGAGTTTGAAGATATGGCAAAAGAGCAGCTTCCTGTTCGCCTCACGCTTGGAACTGGAGAGAGTTATAAAGTGACCATAAAAAGTATGTCGCGAACAAAGAGCGGTTTTTTAAAAGATGGAAAGTTTCGCTATCAAGGGTTTTCAATCTCAATGAGGAGGTATTTTGAATGAATCAGTATAGAGCAGTAGATGGTGATAGACTTGACATCATAGTTTTTAAAGCTTATGGAAACATCGATGCAGTTGTGTTTGATGCAGTGCTCGATGCGAATGAGCATCTTTTAAAGAGTAGTGTTCTTAAAGCTGGGGATATTGTCTATCTTCCTGAAGTAGCGCGGAGTGTTGATGAGAAAAAAACAGAGGCACTCTGGTCATGACTCCACTATTTAAAGTTGAAGCAAACGGTGCTGATGTTACTGCACAACTGCAAAAGGATCTAAGCTCCATTAGTTTTAGCGATGAGGACGGAAATCAATCTGATGAGATTACTCTTAAAGTTGCAGGAAATTTTTCACGGCCGAAGTACCAGGACGAGATAAAACTTTGGCTTGGGTATGAAGAGGTGGGTCTTTTTTACTGTGGTGTGTTTAAAGTGCAAAGTACTGATCGGGATAAGTACTCGTTAACCATAAGTGCAACCGGTGCAGACTTCTCATCGGCTCTCAAGCAAAAGAGAGATACGAGCTATGAAAAAATATCACTCTATGATGTCGCTCGTATTGTGGCTTCTCGACATGAGCTCAAACTAAAAAGTGATTTTGAAGATATGTTTATGCCGCATCTCTCTCAGACAAACGAGAGTGATCTGCACATGATGAAGCGTCTTGCAAAAGATTATAACGGGATATTTTCTATCAAAAATGGTACGCTTGTTTTTCTCAAGCGTATCAAAGAGAATATGGCATCGGATAAGCTACCGGTGTTTGAGATAGATGTAAGTGAGTGTGAGAGTTACAGCATCAAACATTCAGACAAAACAATCTACGGAGCATGTGAATCATCCTGGCATGACACCAAAGAGAATAAAACGCAGTCAATCACTGTTGGAAACGGCACACCTGTGCTTAAGCTCAAAGGAAATTTCAAAACACCGGCAGAGGCAAAAGCAAAAGCTGAAGCGAAACTCCAGAGTGCTAATCGTGGAAGTAAAAGCGGATCTATATCTATGTATGGGAAGGAGATATATGCAGGTGGTATGTTGAAATTAACAGGAGCTGGTGAGGATAATGGCGAGTACTCCATCAAGTCAGTCAATCACACATTTGACAGTGGCTGGAAGATGAGTATAGAGATTGAGAATTAGAGGAGAGAGATATGAAGAAATGGTATCAGAGTAAAACGTATTGGTTTAACATCGCTTTGGGTGCAATAGGTGTCATTGAGCTTAACAGTAAGTTTTTGGAGACTCAGCTTAGTACTACATTGTATGGATATGGGATGATGGCAGTTGCAGTACTGGGAATTATGCTGCGCAATTTAACAACGGAGAAAATACAATGAAGTACTTAGCAATTATACCTATATATATTATGCTTGGAATTGGATGTCTTTTTAATAAGATAAGAGGAAAAAAGTGTGAAAACATTTTTAATTGAATGGGGTGAGGAAGATTAGATATGTTAGCGCAAATTGGACTATATAAAAATATGATTATTGCAGCTGTATTAGCAGCTGTTGTTTTTGGTATCTATCTTTATATCAATAATTTAAACAATTACATCGATGATCTAAAAAGATCTTTGATGAAAAACCAGGTGAAGCTTGCAAATACAAAGCTTGAATCTACAAGATATAAAGCAGCTCTTGATTCTCAGAACAAAGAGATAGAGATGCTCAGAGCACAAACAACTTTAGCAGAGGCAAAATTGAAAAAATACAAGTCAAAGCCACCGGATGTGAGATACAAAGTAATTTATAAAACAAGGGAGGTAAAAAGCAATGAGTGTTCAGATGTTCAGAGTGTTATTGATGGTGTTCGTGCTATTGACTTTTCAAGCTTGTAGCGAGTGTAAGCCTCAAGTGAAATATGTTGACAAGCCGTATGAGGTAAAAATACCTGTTAAGTGTGTAGTGCCAGATGCAAACTGTAGTTTTGACAGAAATACAAGCACGGAAGTGATCGCAGCTCTCCTTGAGTGTATTATAGATATGAAACGAAATGAAGAGGTGTGCAAGTGAAGTCTAAATATTTCAAGATACATGAGCTAGTTCCAAAGAAGATGTATGAGAAGTACGGAGAGAAAGCGTGGCGGTATGTCGATGTTCGGCTTATACAAAGTATTGACAAGCTCAAAGAGCATTTTAATCTTGGAACTATGACTATCAATAACTACTTTTGGGGTGGTGATAGAGAGTGGAGTGGGATCAGAACGCCTGAAAGTCCATACTATAGTTATGGATCACAACACAGCTATGCAAATGCTTTTGATATTGTTTTCAGCGACTATAGTGCTGAGGAAGTCAGAAACTACATTATTGATAATCAGCATGAATTTCCGCATATTAAAGGTTTGGAATTAGGTGTGAGTTGGGTACATCTTGATGTAAGAAATGAAGATGAACTTGTGTTGTTTAGGAGTTAAAATATATTCTTAGGTTTCAAATAGGTTACAAAAAGTATTTTGCAGGTTTTTAAAAAACTCTGCAAAATATCGTATTTAGCGAACTTATAGACTATTCAGCTACTTCCACAACCACAGGCGTTGATTCCCAGATACCGTGTTTAGTACAGTACCCATGAGCTACGAGGTTAAGTTTTTTCTTCATTGGTCTGATGTTGAATGTTACTTCTGCGTGAGACTTCTCGTTTCCAAGAGTTCCCGGTACGA
>Ga0256842_1003251_pt1 | contig 10974 bp, 8 predicted proteins | sample 4559240metaG_FD_185973 | JGI IMG/M metagenome (GOLD analysis project Ga0256842, IMG submission 185973) | Hydrothermal vent microbial communities from Guaymas Basin, Mexico - 4559-240 | ecosystem: Environmental > Aquatic > Marine > Hydrothermal vents | place: Mexico: Guaymas Basin | collected...
TGTGCGTGTATCTCTTGGGAGAAATAGCTACACCTACAAGCACTGGTTTATGCGATAATACTGTTACCCAGTCAGCTGTCATGACATTTACTTCTTCACCTATCTTACCGGAAACTATCAAGTATGTTCTTAGAGGATAGAGGAGTCTATATGCCATATTCTACACCATGTTTTTATTTACTATGTAACAATATATCGTATTTGTCAGGAAAACCTAACAATGAAGTAAAACAAATTAGAATCCATTGGAGGCTGGTCAAATTTGCAGGCTTGGCTACTATATAATCTATTATGCTTAATGCTTAATATTATGGGGGCTATGGGTTTTTGCCCTCAAAATTGCTTACCAAAACCTTTCATGGACACAAACATATTTCTTGAGTAGCTTAGCAAGCTTTACCTTAATGCTGGTAATTATATTGTATTATAGAACGAAATTACCGCCAATAGGGGCAGCGTCTATAGCAGCTATTATAGCAGGCTTATTCGGTGGTGCTGGTTACTTGTTCTTCGTAAAAGCACTGGAACAGGGTAAAGCAAGCATAGTCATACCATTAACGGTACTCTATCCAGCAATAACAGCTGTTATTGCAATGATTATTCTAAAAGAAAAGATCGGCGTATATCAGGGAGTAGGAATAGCACTAGCAATCATAGCATCAGTGCTCTTATCGTTCAATAAATGAGAAGAGCTAAAAATATAACAATTAAGAATAATGAACAATGCCTTCATAAAAATTTATCATAATCTTTTATTTACTTATTATGTTAATTCTTGTATTGTTAACATAATAAACAGCGTAATTGAATATTAGGCTTCTTATTCTAAATACATCCTTTAAGTTCTTTATTTCAACTTTCTTAATAGGTGTTTTCTCTTCTTTTTCTCTGATATAATTATCAAATCTTAACAATAACGCATTAATTTCATCAACTATTTGCTGAGGTACTTCTTTATTATTTAATACGTATATCATGGCTTTATTAGTCAGTATTTCGAATTTGAGTAAATCACTTACATGTGCATAGAATTTTTTATCTACATTTTTGGTGCTATTAATTGTGTTTACAAGTTCATTATAGTTTGTCTCGATAATTGATAAGAGCTTTTCAGTAGCATTAGCAGGTTCTGTTTTACTCAGTTCAGTGATCAATTCCTTTGTATCCGGACACAAATCTAATTTTTCTCTTGCTTGTTCATAATCCCTTAGTTTGCTTATTGCATGTAATGCCATTATAATGCACGGAACATTATTGAGTATGTATTTGAACTTAGGATCAATTTCATTGATTATGCTTTTTAGTTGCTCTACTTTTTTCTTAAACTCGATTTCCTCGAGATATCTCTGATGCTTTGTTTTTATGACTTTATATAGTGAATTAGCATTTGTACAATTACTCAACAGTATCTCCGTTCCGTCATTGAGAATAATGGAGATATCCCCGTTCTCATATGTTACATTCTTAATTTCTGGCACAGTTATTGTCATTAATGTCTTGGTTCCGCCAAAGAATGAACGTTTATATAGATAAATTCTGTCAGTACTAATATCGATTTCTCCTTTGGCTCTTTCTCCACTAATTATAATTAGACATTTATACATTATTTACCGCCTCCATTCTATTTTTTAGTAAGACGCCAACAAAATTCTCCTTTACTTTCATCGAAACGGAAGTCTTGGTAATACTTGTGTGCAGCTATTTCGAGAATCTTTGTGCTAACGTCCTTAGGGAAAGGTAGTTTATCTACAGTTATACAGGTGTAGTGCTTCATTTGTTCAAGAAGCGTGTTCTCATAGATCCAGTATGCTTCTGTGTATATTACCATTTTTAGTATATCTGCAATTCTCGATATAATGCGTACAAGGACTTCGATGCTTTTCTGTGGATCATGCAGAGCTGCTGGCTTTAACAAATCTCTTGTACTATATATGTCGGGGAAAATACTTTGAAGCCCATCTATATTTAACCCGGTTAATGTTTGTGTTCTTTTTTCAAATAATATTAAAACGGATTCTACGTATTTACTTAGTTCTTCTATTGCCTTATTGTATTTCTCAATATAGGCTATCATTGCTCCTAGGTTTTCTCCCTTTCTAGGAGATAGATCGTTGATGAGAAGGTCGTTAACAACACCAATTAAGCCTTCTATTTTCATAGATAATTGTGGGTCAAGATATCTTATTTCGTCGAGGTATCTGTAGATATTATTTATTGTACTTTTTATTACCTCAACTATACCTTTTACGACTTCTGATGTCTCTTCAACTAGCTCCTTTACTTCAGGAGCTGCGAGCAATAATGTATCTACGAGAACCACTGGATCTGTTTCTCCTTCTTCTACCTGCCTTAGTAGATCGTTTATATTATTAATCCTATTCCTAACACTTTCTGCTTTAGTTATATCACCGTGACCTAGTCTAAGGTATAGTTCTACAGCATAGTTCCAGCTCTTGCTTATTTCTTTAGCTATGTTGATGACTATTTCTTTTATCTTAGTATACATTTCTTCTAATTTATTGAGTTCTTTTTGTGTTTTTAATGATTCTCTATACTTCTCTATAGTTTCTATGTATTCGGGTTTTATTGAAACTATTCTGCTTAGTTGTATGAGCTTTTCTAGGCTAGTAGCTATATATGCTCGGAAAGCTGCTACGAATCTCTCTTTATTGCTTTCTATTTTCTTTACTATATCGTCTAGTTTATTTCCGTATTTTTTCATTAGGACTTCGAATGGACCGGCACGTTCTACGTCTTCTCTTAATTGTTTTAATTCATCTAAGATACCTTTTAGTTCTCCTAAGCCTTTTGTTAACTCAACACTTGCAATACCTCTGACTATGTTATCAACTTTTGCAAGGAATTCATTTAGTTCTTCTATTTCGAACCTTATTCTTCTTAGGAGTTTTCTGCGTATTTCTATTCCTAGTTCTTCTAGGTTTATCAATGCAGTTATTGTTCTGGGTAAGACTATAATACCTGCCATTATTAGAGCTCCATAGAATAGTAGTGTGCCCGTAACATTCTTTATGCCCAGAGTATAACCGAAGATCTCAAAAGACGACATAGCAGTTATCGTTAACGAAAGCCCGATAAGTCCTCCAATCCATGCTATTATTCCAGCAACCACTGATTTTAGCAGGTATACCGAGACACTTTCTTTTTTGAATGATTTCTCCATTAAGTGTTTCTCTAGTTTCTTCCCTACGTAACTGAGATATATTTCTGTAGTCATAATACCTATGCTTAATCCTATTAAACCAATAGTTATCGATAAGGACTTATCGAACAAAAACATCAATGATGGCATTAAGTACTTTGAAATATTTACTACTTCTTTATTCGTTGTATAGTTAAAGCTGAATATCTGTGAAAATATTTGGCTCAGTGATTGTGGTTTAAGCGGAGATACTTCATCCAATACTGTCTTTTCTACTTTGCCAAAAAGTACTAGGGATTGTTTACCAGTATTAGCATATATTATGGATATCGACAAGGGGAGGAGCATCAATATGTATATTACTAAAAATAATGTAAGATGAAGAAATACTTTTCTACCCAGCACTCTTTCCAATACAAGCATACTGAATATTATCGGCAAAGATAAGTAGTAGTAATCTGTGAATAGTAAATACATTGTTATTAACATCGTTAGCAACGATAATAGCTCATATTCATTAGATACCGATAGTATATTGCTAAGGCTCCAGACCACTAATATGAAGTACATAATCCATACAAATACTACTGATGACGATAATTCTGCGCTAGCACCTAAACTACCAGTACTGATCATATAGAATCTATAGAATAACCCGCCAAGAGTGAATATACATACTGTAAAAGCAGCAGATCTATAGTAGCGTTTTAAAACGAAAAGCACGGGTAGCAATGAGAACATTATAGCCAAATTATATGTTTCCGGTGTCCCGGGATTAGTGAACAAAGGGGTTAGAATATATCCAATATAGGTAGTTGCACCCGCAATTATTGCTAGAACAAATATGAAGACGTATTGTCTAAATAATTTACCTAATCCCCCAACCACCTATGCCTCACCCTCATAGTTATTCGAAGGCATAGGTGGAAAAGAAAGAATTAATTAATTTACGTGGTAATGCATACAACATAACTGCTTGTACTCTATTACTTGTCTTATTAGTTCTATATGAGAATACTTCAAGTAAGTCTATTTCCTTTGTAAACTTTTCTTTTACTGTACCAAATTTAGCTAGGATATCTCGTTTAGTTATATCAATGTTGTCTGGATGTCTGATCAATAAAAATAATGCTGGTATATGGTCTCCTGGTTCATAACTTGACCAATTAACATGGAATAATAGCTTAATTAAATTACTAATATCACCAACCGTGGCTATATGAATTCCTATTACTGCATTGATTCCCCACAGAATCTCTTTTCTAAATATTTTCTTTAAGTTATCTCTGTATTCCGTGAAGAATGATCTTAATATATCTAGTAACTGTACAATACAGTATTCATAGGTTTTCGGTTCACCTGATTCGTCGAGGCATCTTATGTTCTTAGCGTTTTCACTATTCATAAAGATCAGTAGATCAGCTAGGTTGTTATCCTTATTCAATAATTTATTTAATAAATCCTTCATTAAACGAGCATATTTTACACTGCTGGGTTTCTCTGGTAATATCAATATTACCGTTCTTAATGCATCACTATCTAACTCTTTTAAAGTCTTCAGAACAGCCCATACAAGTATGGTATCAATTGATTCTACTAACTCGGCTATTATGAATACTATGTTACTATAATGAACAAACTTATAAGGTAACAGGCTCTCATATTGTACTTGGTCTAATTCTTCAATAAAAGCATGTGACAAATTACTTATTCTTACAACATCATTCAGATGGAAAAAGGCGTTTTCATTAGAATCCTTGAATGATTTCTGGATGCTTTTGCAGAGAGAGCTATCCTTACATAGAAAAACTGTATTTATGGGTTTAAAACTATAAATGGTTCGTAGTTCATTAACAAATTCGTTAACAAGGCTGTTTAGCTCCATAGATATTTACCACCCCTTAACTAGTTATTTGTTTCATTTCTTCCTGATACATTTTTTCCAATTGCTCAAATGTAAGACCGAATTCTATCATTAGGCTGCTCATTAAGTATTTCAGCTTGTCACTAGCGTTTGTATAGCTTTGTTTCAGTATATCATAGATATCTAGATCTTCGATTCTGATGCCACTCATTAATACTATTATGCTTACAGTCCATGGATCTACAGGTGGAGACTCTCTAAATGCTACTACTTGGCTCACGCTATCCATAACGTATCCAGAAAGTGCTGTTTCTATTTCTTTACGTAGTTCCTCTGTCCAGAGATCAGATGGTGCTAGAACCGTTACCCATATTCTCTTCGTTCTAAACGTTGGTTTCACTCCCAGAGTTGCTGGGTTCTTTAACTGATCTATAACTGTACGCATGATCTCATTGAACCTATCACGGTCTATTATATTTACTAGTGCTTTTTCATCTTTGAGTTTCGATGATTCTCCTCTGAGTATTAGCTCCATTGCTCTAATTTGTTCTTTTTTGCTTAATTCGACTACTCTAGTGAACATCTTTTCTTGTGAAGCTACTTTTTCTAAGAGCTCATTTACTTTTCTCTCTAGTTCAACAATTCTGTCTAGTGTCTTTCTATAGTCCGATCCTAGTGATAGGTTCTTCACTATGTTTGCCATAAAGTTATCAATTCTCTCTATTTTCTTATATTTTTCTTCTGTTTCTTCATATTCATCTTTTAATTTCTTAAGTTCTTTTTCCAGCTGATCTCTTCTACGTATTAAGTCTTTTTTACCGAATGGCAATATTTTCTTTCTTAGCTTAGTTTCTACTTCTTCTAGTTCTTGTCTCAGATGCCTTTTTCTTCTTTCTAAACTATAAAGCATTTCTTCTAGACCTGTTCGTTTCACTTCTATGCTACTCTTCTTCACGCTACTGATTACTGCTCTTATTCCGTCGAGGTACTTTATTTGGGATAAGGGCGGCATTATGAGGGTTGTTATAAGACGTACAATGCTATTAGTAGTATTTCTTATAATATTGGTATTATTGAGTTTATCTGGATATCTTGTTTCTAATTCTCTTAGTGCTTCGGAAATGAATACAAACTCCTTTATAAACTTGAGTACATTAACTGATATTCTTATGAGCTTTACGAATTGTCTAAGTACGTCTTTCTGGTGTGGAGTAAATCTTGTCGCAGTGTTCAGGTAGTCTTCGAGATCGTTGCATAGGATCTCGATTTCTCTGATCTTGTTTTCAAAGTCTTCTTTAACACTTTTTATTAAATCTACTATCTTCTTTGCAGTATCGATAGTGTGTCTTTCCATGCCTTCTACTCTCAGATTTAATACAAGCTCTATAAGTGGTTCGCCGTACTTGAGTAATCCATTTGTGACATCATCTAGTCTTAGACTCATGTTTTTCTCGTAACGGCTGGATCTACGTATTTTATCCATAAATTCATTTACATAATCTTCTCTATATTCTCCGAGGTCTTGGAGTATTTTAGAATATGTTTCTTTGAGTTCCTCGCGTAAGTCATTAATTATTTCTAGGCTTTCATTTGTTATTTTGAATAGTGTATCTAGCAACGTCTTGAAGTTGTCTAGTTCTGATATCCTCAGCTTTAGAATATCGACGTATCGGTCTATTGGGTAATAGAGTTTTAATGGTACAATGACTGTTATGAAACCATCTGGAGGAACTTCTGAATATAAATGATCTAGTGCGTCTGCCAGATCTATTGATGATAAAGCATGTAGTACGTCGGCTATTTCCTGATCTACCATTTCGTGGGTTAATTGTAGATTATGTACTTTCAAGTAAACATTTCTTTGTGGTATAAAGAAGAAGGCATAGAAGGGGTTTTCAGCAGTAGGTCCGAACTTCTTTAACATGAATTCGTTACGTTTTCTATCCAGAAGGAACTTGAGTTCGTTAAGTGCTATATATGCTGATATCTTTACACCGGGGTCATCTGCTTCTACCGGTAAAACTCCTATACCTACTATCGGTAATGCACCGCCAAAATGTTTCTTGAGGTGTCTTGCGAGTATGGGTACTATACCGCTTCCAGTTCCTCCGCCGACACCAAATATTAGTCCTATAATGTTTGTAGTTGGGTTACGTGTTACAACTTCTTTGAATGACTCAATAAGTGTTACAACTGTTCCTAGTTGATAATAGTTCATAGCATATATGAATTTAGCCAGTCCTCTTTTTCTAGCAACACCGCCACTTAGAGGCGGAATATCATCTGGATTTATAAGCAAAGGCTTATATTTTTCATCAATATTTTCGATGCCCTCTTGCTCTAGGAATTTCTTGTATCCTAATTGTATAAAATCATAGAATGCTCTTGGAGAGGGAAACTTAAGTGATGAAGCTATTACTCTGAATTTTCTTTCACTAATTCCTTCTTTCTCTAACTTATTTTTAAGCATCATATATGTTGTTTGAAGCCTATCTATGTCCCCATGTGCTATATCTATTGCGAGTGCTGCTAATTGGGAAAGCTCTGATCCCGATATATATCTCGTAATGGTACGTGGATCTTTTATGAAGACTTCAACGATATTACATCCTGTTCCTCCTACTCCTACGGGGTGTATTGTTGCGTATTTCTTTGCTTGCTTCATCCTTATTTACCCCACAGCTTTCTTAATGTTCTCAAGAGCTTCATTCAACTCCTTACTTAATCTCTTATCTACTTTTTCTAGTTTTGAAGCTACAGTTTCTAGATCAATAATTGTTCTTGAAACTACGCGGCTTAGGTTATCGTACTTAGATGCTGTTTTTCTCTGCATAACAAACATTATTCCCGCGATAACTGCTAATACTCCTGTGACAATCCATGGAAGCATCTGATTTACAGGGCTGGGTGTTTTCTGTATTATTGGTTTGTCGGGTATGGTTTTAAGTATGCTGACAGCGGTGTCTACGAATCCTTTAGAAGCTAAGTCTTTTGATATTTTTATTAAGCTATTAACCATTGTTGCCCATGTAGGATCAGGGTTTGCAGTATTCCTGATAAGGTCTTCTTTAGATTGTAGTAATTTATTGAATTGTTCGATCTTATCATCTATTACATTATAAATGTAATCCTTCAATACTTTGCCTTCAAATATTATTGTGACTATACTAATGTGTCTCGTGAAATGGAGTTCTACCGTTCCTCCATCATAACTTGCTTTAGTTATGGTATAGTTTTCCGGGATTGATCCTACTATTTTCAAACTTAATTTTGCTCCAGGCTTAAGGATTACTTTCAATGTATTCGGTGGTATTATCTCGGTTTTCATATCGGTGCTGACGCTTGAAAAGACGTTCACATTGCCTTGTTCAGGTATGAGGTCACTTTTTATGTATAGTTGTAGTTTTTTGTCTGCTGGTACATTGTTTTCTATCTTTATTTCTAAGTTGATCTCATAAGTCTTACCCGCAAGTAATGTATCACCTGCTATTTTAGGTCCATTTCTGTACTCGATACTAAATTCATTTATGATTATAGGCCATAGATTTTCTTCTGCAATAACATAAGAAGTACTTAGAAGAATTATAGTTACAATTGTTAATAGAAATAATTTAGGTACTAATGAATTACGTGTTAGCATGATCGTTGTCCCCCCACTTCGGAAAAAGTTCCAATTATTAATCTATTTTTATTAACTTGTATTTATAGATTGAGTAAAAAACGTTATTTAGTTCAATAAAACATTTCTAGTTATATCTTATGTACTTTGACTAAAGATTTAAATTTTAATAATATACTGATTTGTTGTGTTTATATTAGGGAATCTAGACTATTTGTTAACATCGACATGAAAGAGTTGAATATATATTGATCGGGAACAATAATATTCTAGAAAAATATTTCAACTAACGAGATCATAGGTGTTTCGAGTTGGAGACTAGAAAATATGAATTAATAATTGAAGGACTGAGAATGATTAAGGAAGGAGCATTGTTCGTGATTATAGGTAGTCTTATAATCAGTATTGTTTCTGTAGCACTAGTATTTACTATACCGTTTAGTGCCTTCCCAATACAACACCCAGCACAACCATCTATTCCCCACATAATTGGTCCAATACGGTGCAAGGTAGTTATTCCTATATTTTACATGAACACATTTGGTACGCTAGGATTCTTTAGTCTCATAACATTAATAATTGGAGTATTAATAGGTGCAGGTCTATCACTATACGGTCTCTATGGAAAAATTATTCCGGGAGCAGAGAGATTAGCAACTGCTGACTCTAGGTACAGCACTGCACATTCTCTCCTTAAAATCGGTTATCTCGGCGGATTAGGACTACTAATAATAGGCGTACTAACACTTAAGATAATTATTGGTATCTTCTTCATAATACTAGCAATGATACTGCTATTAATCGGTAAAATAGGAATAGCCCTCATAACTTTCAAACTAAACGAAGACTATGATGAATCAATGATGCTAATAGCAGGCATATTATTCATTATAGGAATATTCATAGGATTTGCAGAATTCATTGCATGGATACTAGTATATGTAGGAATTGATTCAGTAATTCAAAAAGCAGAAACAAGATTACAATATCAACCACCTCCGCCACCAAGTCCGGAAGCTCCTGTAATATAATCTAATTAAAATCTAATACTGGGTTTTATCCTAAGGGATTTTTCTTTATCCTTTTAACCAGATAACTTCTTCTAACAAATTATCAATACTTGTTTCCAGGATCAATGTGATCTCGTCGTCTTTCCCAGCACTCACGTATATAGTATCTCCATGTCTTACCGCGCCACATAGAAAGACTGTTCCAGGTCTGGCTCCATGATAATCGTGGATCCTGGGAGAGATGACTGGCTTCTTCGAAAGTCCTAATAATTCCCCGTCATTACTAAGAACAGCCACGAATGTGTGGTAAAGCGCATAGTATTTGTCAACGCTATGGAAGAATAATAAGTATTCATTACTAGAGATCCTTAGGGCACAGTTTGAGCCAGTTTTAAACTCGTTATTCGTAGGGAGAAGCTCTGAATAAACGTGGAGTTCCTTAATATTAACTACAGAGCCCTCCCTAGGAGCAATTATTATCCCGGCAAGGCCTCTTCGCTTAATAACTGGTCTAATAATCATATAATTATTATTTAAAGGAAATGTATCACGATAATCCCTAATAATATGTTCCGATCCATCGACCCACATAAATCTTACTGGCTCAATATATTTCGGAAAACCATCCTCCCCGATCTTAGATGCAAAAGTCAAAACAAATAAGTCATCTCTTTCTTCACCCATAATTGCTCTTACATGATACAATTCATTATTATCTGAATAAACCCTTGGATCCTCTACTCTCTCAAAAGTAATATACGGGTACAAAACTGATTCAGCACTTACAACAAGTTCTCCTCCATTAAGGAAATCCTTGACTGGGAACTTTGCTAATACTATGAAGGTTCTACTCCAAGGATTGGGAACAGGATGAGAACCAATAGATGAGGCCCGAATATATAAGTAAACTTTATCACCGGTTATCATTATTGAGGGGTTTGTAACGATCCTTAATGGTATCCTCAAACCACTTGGTGTCTGTACATGAACACTTGAACCAAGTACATATCCCTTAATACTGAAAACATCTCTACTATGAAGTGCACGCTCAACTCTACGAGTACTCTGAAGTGTTCCTTGTATCTTGTCTGCAAGGAATTCTTCTATATTAGGATCATATGTTTTAAATACATGCTCTTCGAGATACTTCATGTAGTCAACAGGATCAATGCTATTAAGCTTAATTAATTTATGGCTCAACTTTATGTCCTCTAAATATATACATATATACTATTTTTCTATTTTTGAGAAAATACTTATCATAGCCACGATACCAAGAGTTTTATATCTCTGTTTCTCTTGTGAAAAATTATAGGTTTAG
>Ga0256842_1003252_pt1 | contig 10973 bp, 13 predicted proteins | sample 4559240metaG_FD_185973 | JGI IMG/M metagenome (GOLD analysis project Ga0256842, IMG submission 185973) | Hydrothermal vent microbial communities from Guaymas Basin, Mexico - 4559-240 | ecosystem: Environmental > Aquatic > Marine > Hydrothermal vents | place: Mexico: Guaymas Basin | collected...
TACTTTCGGTAGTTGTTTAAAATCGGGAATTTTAGGGAAAGGTTGGGAAAAACTGTTGTCTTCGTTGTCTTGGTGACCCGCGACTGGTGGCCAGGCTTATGGTTTGACCCGCATGAGAGAGGCAGGGGGGGACGGGGCTTCGCTTCGCTTCGCCCCTTCCCCCCCTCGGCCCGGCCGGTCGGGGGCAAGCCCCCGCGTGCGGCCGGGCCTCCCCCCCTTCCCCGTTAAGCCAGTGGGGGGGTTGGGGTTCAGGTGGGTGGTTCGTCCTGGTCGGGTGCCTGGTCCTGGAGTGGTGGACCGAAGGAGGGCCGGACCCTCTTTGGGTCAAACTCGTAACCACCCCAGTAAGGCTTAAGGGTCACGACGCCGAAGGGTTTACGGTGGTTCGTGATGGACCAGGTGCCGGAGCAGATGGATATAGGGGAGTTTGTTAGGACGGTGGCGATAGACGAGCGGGAGGCTTTAGCTTATGCTACTTGGTGGTGGTGGGAGAGGCAGAAGGGGACCCCCGAGAAGTGGCGGAAGTTGAAGGTTAGGCTTTGGGACCTGGTAGTTTCGGAGCTTTGCGCGAATGTGTATCACGTGATTATCACGCCAACGCCGGAACTGGTTTTCAGGGACCCAGACGAGTTAGTGGGAGTGGCCTTAACAAGGGGTTGGATTTTTAGGTACCTGGGAGGGAACGCCTGGACCCTGGTTACCTCGGTGGACCGGGATGGGTGGGCCCGCTATAAGCAGGTGTATAAGGAGCTGAAGGCTAAGGATTAGACACCCGTTCAGTGAGACCCCCCGAGCTCGGGCGCAAGTGTTCACTTTGGCAGCCAAGATCTTGCAACTCTTTTTGAACAATGTTCAGCGTAAGGGTTATAAAGGTGTTAGAACACAGTTCTAACGACAAAACTTCGGAGGTGGTATGATGAGTTACTTCGGGAACGTGACCCACGACTGGAAATACCTTCGATACCTCGCTGAGAAAAGCGAGGACTGGGAGCTATACGAGTTTGCGAAGCGTATGGAGGAGAACGAAAAGAAGTGGGAGCCTAAGGTAGGGGGTTGGTGATATGAAGTTTCCAGTTTACTTTTTGGTCGAGGTTCCGGAGGAGGCGACGGCCCGGCAACTCCAGGAGATAGTGGAAGTGGTGGCAAGGGCAGGGGGCCGGCTCAGGTGGATAAGGGTTAAGGAGTTAGACCCGGACGAGGAGGGGTTAATACTCGAGGAGGTCGGGGGACCATGAGTGAGGAGAAACCGCTTTTTGTCCAGGACCGCATAATAACCCGCATCGGTAACAGCCTGGGCGTTACACTGCCACCGGGGTATGTCGAAAAGGGCGAGGTAGTGAGGGTCGAGATCTACCAGGACCACATTTACATACACAGGTATGGCCGGAAGATTGGAGACGTGACGGTGAGGGAGTGAGGATTAAGGAGGGCCTGACATGTGGGTGATGAAAATCGACGATCGGACTTTTGCGGTGTTGAGTGAGAAGAGCACGGCAGGATACCCCAGGGTTCACATTGTCCAGTGGGACCGCATGGAGCACGGCTTTACTTGTGACTGCGAGCACTTCCAGTTTAGGGGAGGAGGAAAGCCAGGTTTTACATGCAAGCACATTAGGGCAGTCGTCAAGGCTTATGGCGTCAAGGTCAATGGTGAGGGAGACCCTGGGGACCTCGCCAAGTTCGTGAATGCTAAGAAGTGAGGGCCAGGAGGGACAGCAATGACACCGACGGCAAGGGCGATCGAGGACCTCAAGGACTTTTATGAGATGGCACGGCAGAGGGGACTTAAGGCAGTCAGGTGGGAGCAGTTACCGGCAGTGGGTAGGGCGCTTTTCTTGGAAAAGCACGGTTACAAGGTTTCGGGTATGAGCCTGGAGGCGCTTTATATTTTCATCAAGGAGCTGGAGAGGGAACAGGAGATTAAGAACCTTCCACCGTTGGAGCTAACGGAGGAGGAGCGGAAGGCTTTTCGTGAGGCTATCGAGGAGGTTGAGCGGGAAAACCAGGAGGGTTCGGGTGGATTGGGGAACTTGGGAACCGATGAAGCAGGAGACCGGGAAGAGGAAGCAGACGAGCTTATCAAGGTGGCTGAAGAGTTAGGCGACCTTTTACAAATCTTCGATGAGGACCGCATAAGGCCAGGCCCGGTGGCCTCGCTACTGATGGACCACATGAGCCTGGTAACCCTGGAGGACACCGGGGAGGTCCTGGTATACAAGGGCGGCAAGTACCACCACGATGGAGAGACGGCAGTTAAGAAGGTCCTTCAAATGGCTTTTGAGAAGGCCGGACTACTGCACAAGCTAACGAGCTACTTTGTCAAGGAGGTTCTGGAGCACGTCAGAAGGTCCACGATGGTGAAGCGCTCAGCTTTTGACCGCGACCTTTTCATTTTGAACGTCAAAAACGGACTTTTGGACTTGAGGACCCTGGAGCTTAGGCCACACTCACCGGACTACTTGAGCCTGATCCAGTTACCAGTCAGGTGGGACCCTAAAGCAGAGTGCCCGAGATGGGACAGTTTCATAAGGGAGATTGTGGACGAGGAGGACGCCAAGGTCCTTCAGGAGTTCGCCGGTTACACGCTTTTGCGGGATTGCAGGTTCCAAAAGGCCCTTATGCTGGTCGGCAGTGGTGCAAATGGTAAAACCACGTTCCTTAACATTTTGCAGAAGGTCTTAGGCAGGGAGAACCTTTCCTTTAGGTCCTTGCACGAGCTAACGACTAACAGGTTTGCCACGGCTGACTTGTACGGCAAGCTCGCGAACATCTATGATGACTTAGACGCCAGGACCCTGGAGGACACGGGCATTTTTAAGATACTGGTAACAGGTGGCGAGGTACAGGCAGAGAAGAAGTTTAAGAACGCCTTTAAATTCCGCAATTTCGCCAAGCTCATCTTTTCAGCTAACAAGGTGCCGAGCACTTACGATGACACAAGGGCCTTTTACCGCAGGTGGCTCATAATCAACTTTCCAAATGAGTTCACGGGAGACAAGGCAGACCCACACCTGGAGGAGAAGTTAAGCACGCCGGAGTGCCTCAGCTATGTGCTTAAGTGGGCAGTCGAGGGCCTCAGAAGGTTACTCATTCAGGGACGGTTTAGCTCGGACAGGGACCCGGCAGAACTGGAGGAGAGATGGTTAAGGGCCAGCAACCCGGCTTATGCCTTCCTCATGGACGAGACGGAGGAGGACCCAGACGGAGTGGTGAGCAAGGACAAGCTTTACCGTGCCTTTATCGAGTACTGCAAGGCTAACAAACTGCCGACATTGAGCCAGAGGGCCTTTAACCAGCAGGTTAAGAAGTGGAGACGAGTAAGCGACGGTTGGGTGAAGATTAACGGCAAGAGTCATAGGGCCTGGAGGGGCTTAAGGCTGAAGGGCAAGGAGCAGAAGCAGGAACAGGAGGTTTTAGAGATATGGGTAAAGTGATGGTTTCTTTTCTTTGTGATCCGAAAGCCAAAGGAGGTTGGAGGTTATGACCGAAGGTAAGATAGATTACAACGCTCAGATTTTGGTCGCACTCCAGGAGATAGCGGACGCCTTGGACCGTATAGCCGCCGCACTTGGGGAGAAGCGCAAGGCTGAGAGGACCAGCAGGAGGGCCAGCAGGAGGACCGGAACGGAGGAGAAGAGGGCCAGGAAGCTGACACCTGGGAATGTGCTTCACATGATTGAGGAGGAGGACCCGGACGTTTACGAGATGGTGAAGAACGTTAGGGCCTTCCCCTCTGGGGACTTGTTGGTAACCTTTGAGAAGCTGGACAAGGAGGAGTACCGCAGGTTTAAGGAGGTCATGGAGAACCTGTTTAGCGCCAAGTACAACCCGAAATACAGGGGTTTCATCATAAAGCAGTCTTGAGGGCCCTTTTTTACCCCTTTTTGTTTTGGCGAAAATGCTTTATTTTCTTAAAGCGAACTTCTAACGGGTGTTTCACATGGTCAAGATACGAAACCTTTTCGGGGACCGGTATAAGGGGAGGCAAGGCGACGCGGTGTACCAAGGCAGGTACGGGAAGCAGATTAGGAGGACTTGGAACGACAGGAAGAAGAACCGAAGCCCGGCCCAGGAAGAGCAGAAGGCACGGTTTAGGCAAGCCCACGCCTGGGTTAGGACGTTGAGCACGGAGGAGATAGAGGGCCTTAAGCGGTTCACGGCTGAGCATTACCCCAGCCTCACGTGGCAACAGTACGCAATAAAAACGGCCCTGGATAGGGGAAGGGTAAGCGTTACGACACACGAGCACGTGGAAACGCAAGAGGTGTATAAAAGCGACTGGGACCTGGAGGGGTGGGATTACAGACAGGAGATAACACTAACAAACAACAACAGCACAGATTTAACAGACTTTCAAGTTAAGCTAACTTTAGACGACACCAAGGTGGGGCCTCACTTTAGGTGGGACCTCGGAGGAGCAGACTTAAGGTTTTTCGACAGCAATGGCACAAAGCTGACATACTACGTGGAGACCTGGGACGAGGCAAACAGGACGGCAACAGTTTGGGTTAAGGTCACGCTGATACCAGCCGGGGGAAGCACGACCATAAAAATGTACTATGGAAACGAGCAAGCAGTAAGCGAGAGCGACGCAAACGCAGTTTTTGAATTCTTTGATGACTTCGAGACGTGGGAGGGATGGATACAGCATGGTGATGGGCAAGTATCTCAAAGCGCGGCTTATGTGAAGCATGGGTCGTATTCGCTCAAAAAATCAAGCAATGGTGACCCGAACGGCGGGTGTAAAGCGATTGGAAAGACGTTAGGGCGCAATATTGTTTTGGAATGTTGGATTTTAAGGGAGAGCAATTCGGGGAGTAACGCTGATAGGGTTGGAGTTATTGACGACAATGGGAACGGTTATGGTTTATACAAAGTTGACAAAAATAAGTATATTGGTATAGACAAAAGAACGAACTATACAGGGACGACGTATAACAAAAAATCAGCAACGACGACAAATAAAAAATGGTATTTCACTCAGCTTATTCTCACGGATACGCAAGTAATTGCGCAATATGTAGATGATAGTGGAACTTTAAAACGAACTTCATTAGACGATACGGATTATACACAATTCACACGTGTTTATGTGTTCGGCGGGTATCCATACTACGTGGATTACATGAGAATTAGGAAACATGCCAAACAGGAGCCGGTGGAGACTTGGGGAAATGAGACATACGGCAGGATAACAAAGCAGGTGACAGTGGTAACGACTACGGTAACAGTGAGCCACAGCGGACTGGAGGCAGTCGAGGTTTATGACAACCAAGGCAACCTTTTGACCAGGGAAGACGGTTTAAGCAACGTAGCAGAAGGCAAGATTACCCAAATGCACGCGGTACGGTTCACGCTTTCAGAACCCCAGCCAATTGGTCGGGTGGTCTACTGGAGCATTAGCGGAGTGCGGAACGAGTGGACCGCAGGAGGGACCTAAGCGATGGCAAGGGTGGTTTTTGACGATTGGTTTTCAGTCTTCCACGCTATATGGGGCATTCTCACGGCCCTAAGCGGCCCCTTGTGGTTTCTTCCGTTTCTCCTCTTTTGGTGGTACGAGCAAGGGGAAAAAGAGCACCGTACGGACACGTTAGGCGATTGGGTCGAGTACTTAAGCGGGTGGCTTATCGCTCTCCAGTGGTTCCAGTGGTTCCACTGGAAGTAAACCTTTTATTCTTTAACGCCCTATTTTATCCCGATGGCCCCGTGAGGGCCAGGGGTGGTGAACATGGTTAAGGTAAGAAACATTTTCGGAGATGTCTACAGCGGAAAGGTCGGGAAGGCTGGAGTCTTCGCGACCTGGAAGGGTAGGCAGTACAGGAGGTCGTGGGTCAAGCCGGCAAACCCGAAGACCCCGGCCCAGCAGGCAGTCAGGAACAACTTCAAGAACGCCGTGGCAGAGTGGCAGGGGTTCAGCATCTACCAGAAGACCGCTTATAACAACCTCGCGACCCCCTACCAGATTTCGGGCTTTAACTTGTGGGTCAGCAGATACCAGAAGGCCGCCGCCAGCGGTGGCACTCTCCCGAGTGAGCCGCTGGAGGGCATCAAGCAGATTGGAAGCGCCTACGAGAGCAAGAGCGACCCGACCGTAGCCGCGGCAGAGCAGACCCTAACCGGACCCATACAGATCGGAAGCGTCAGCTTCTCGCCAGGTAGCACCGGAGTGGACCTTAAGGCCATCGTCTACCTTGACAGGGGTATGGTCGTCTTCCCCGACGCCATAAGCGGCACCGTAACCATCGACTACGAGGCAGGTGGCAGGAAGATAACCGGCGAGGTCCTCGCCGAGAACCCAACCGCGGGAAGCAAGGCCTTCACCAAGTACTGGCCGCTGAACTACAAGAGCGTTCACGTCTACGTTGACGGCACGGAAGTGGACGCCCTGGAGGTCTACGCCGCCAGCGGTAAGGCTTACTTTACCAAGACGGCCCCAGGAGACACCAGCGGAACCATCGACTACGTCAGTTACACCCCGATCGCAAACGCCAAACTCGAGGTCTACAAGGCGGGTACCAACACCCTGGTATGGCGTGGGTACAGCGACCCAGACGGGTTCCTCCCACTTGCGGCAACCAGCGAGGACGAGCCTTACGACCTCATGATAACCGCCGCGGGTTACACGGCAGTTTCCAGAGTCAGCCAGACGGCCGCCGACGTGACCAAGGAGGAGCTTATCATCATGACCTAATGGGGAGGGCCAGAAGTGGACGACCCTTCGATAGTTTCCCTTTTTATTTTCCTCGCAGGGCAAACGATAGCAATATGGCGCAAGCTTCAGAGCATTGAGGACAAGCTAAACGTAGCCGCTGATGAACAGCAGAAACAGAAAAAGCGCATCATCGGGATTGAGCAGGACCTAAGCCGGATTAAGCACCTTCTCGGCCTCACATAAACCCTTTATATTGTGAGGTCCTAACCTTTTCTGGGTGGTTTTCACGGCCAAGGTGATTAAAGGAGCCAGGCGTTTAAACGACCCACTGGGTCGTTACGCTACGTACACGACTAACGGCCGGATAGTCAGGAGAGCGGCGAACCCGGAAAATTACAAGCACAGCAGGAACGAAAGAGTACAGCGGACCCGTGAGGCTATGAGGCGAGTAATGATAAGGTACAGCGCGTTGGACATCTACAAAAGACAGCTTTACACGGAAGCCACAGCCCTGGACAACCCGATAGTTAGGGAGATTATCAAGCGAAAGATTATCAACGACATTAAGCCGCGTAAACCGAAACCGCCCCCGATTAACCCGTTTCCAACTCCGCCCCCTAACCCATTCTGGACCATTCCACCGTGGCCCTACCCGACGCCAAACCCAAACATAGACATAAACGTGTGGCCTTATCCGGACTGGGAACCCTGGGGACAGCACAACATCAGACCCGGCCCCAACAGTTACGGGCATGACCACCTACCGAACGAGATACCGAACCCATCGAGGGACCACCCAACCCCTGGGGAGCCTGGAGAAATACCCTTACCAGTGCCAGGACGTAGGGAACCGACACCGGAACCGGTGTATATCGTGGTGGAGATTGACCCAAGCGGATTGACCGGAACGGCTTATGACGTTTACCTGGAGGCAAAGAGCGCCTACCGGAGTGTAAAGCGTTGGATCCACAACCACCAGAAGGAAGTCATCATTATCGTCATCATCGGCTTAGTCGTCTTTTTCTTCTACACCTTCGCCATTGCAGGTGTAGAACTGGGAACCGGGAGCTATGTTTTAGCGGACGCGAGCCTGCAACAGTACGCGCCGTTGCTCATACCATTGGCGGGTGGGCGGCCAATAGAGTGGGTTAAGGATTGGTTTTACAAAAAACTGGTAATTCACTGGGCGAAGAACCTTAACTTTGCGGCCATCAACATGACCAGGGGCTGGTACTGCTATAAGGAGGTCGAGGACTATGGGACGGACGTTTATTACACCTTCTATGAGGGACCGGACAAAAAGCACAAGGGTGAAGTGGCCGCGGTGGTCCACCTGAAGGTGGACCTGGACAACAAAACGTCAGGCTTAAGCTGGTATTGTGGAGACAGCACCGATACCATTTGGGTGTACAAGGACGACGTGAAGCTTTTCGAGTGCAACCCAGAACCGTACCCTATGGACTTCGTGTACCTTTGGAACAGCACGAAAAAGTGTTCGGGAGAAGCACGGATAACGAGGCAGGGAAACCAAGTCATTTATGCGTTCGAGGATAGGCCAAGGTTCGGCGATGGAGACTACAACGACGCTTATGTAGTCCTCACGTACGACAACAATGGAAACTTAATCAGCGTGGAAGCCCAGGAGGGGCGCCACATGGATGACCTGTGGGTGTACTGGAGACAATACTTAATCGCTCACTTCCCAGGAAGGTGGTAAGCGATGGAGGACCAACAAGATAACGGGACGGTGGTTTACACGAACCCACGCCACCGCAAGCGAGTTATTACAGCCAACTGGGAGATAATCATAGAACCGGGAGAGCAGGAGATTATCATAAGGGCCAGGGGCCGCCGCGTGGGTGGTCGGCATCAGCGATTAGTCGAGGCTTTAGTTAGTTACCTGGTCCACAGCGGGTATAAAGTCCGTGCAGACGGGGTAAACGTGCCCAGCGAGGCACGGTTAAATATCCAATTGAACGTGGGGAGGGCCCGGATCGACGTTATCGCCTTCGACGGCTTTAAATACCAATACTATGAAGTGAAGACCCTTCCGGAACTTGCGAGCGACCACACGAGACGCCAACTACTCGAGTATAGCAGGGAGTTAGAGCACTTCCACTTAGTCGTACCGCCGGAGGCAGTCAGCAGAGCCAAGGACGTTATACGGCTTTTGGGCCTGGTTGGTCGGGTTACACTTGTGGTGGTTCATGACCGGGGAAGCGGTGAGGTCCCGAAAGTTGAGATGATGAAGGTAGGCCCAGCCGAAACCGACATATACCCGGAGGGAACTAAACCTGAATGGTGATGATCGCAATGGGGTGGGGTGCGTCAGTCCTGGAAGGAGTAGCAGGAACCCTTATGAGCGTGCCGGAACTGGTAACCTTTATCCAGTTCATTTACGAGGAGACGCTACAAACTCTTTTATTTACAGTTTACCAGGCCTACAAGGACGGAATGTACGACGTTGCCAAAGACGTGCTCGACTTCACGTACCTTGAGGTTCTCCCAGAAGCGGAAGCCTTTAACTCCACCTGGGGACACTTAAACCCCGCAACGAACGACACGTTTAACGCTTTCTTCCGTGCCAGCGCGAAAGCCTGCCAAACGTGGTACCAGAAGTTGAACAAGCCGAAAGTGGAGTACGGCACGCTCGTAGTGTACACGAGCGTGGAGGACGTGAGCATTTACGTGGACGGCACTTACATGGGCAAAGCTGGACCTTTAACCCCATTTAAAACGAAGCTCACGGCCGGAAGCCACGGCATTGAGGCAAAAAAGCCTGGGTACTATACGGAAGCCAGGAGCGTAAGGATAGACCCGGGAGAGTACCAGACACTCAAAATCAACATGAAGCCGATGACGTAAGGCGCCCTTTCTTTTTTTGCCAGCCGGCTGGTTGGCAACCCGACGACGACACGACCGCCCGCAAGTGCCGAGCACGTAGCGGGTGGTTGGCAAGGAGGGAGCGGCTGAATGTGGTTCAACTACGGAATGGTTAAGCGCCTATTCACAAACACGATAATGAGCATCGAGGACTACTTAGTGGCCAAAATCAACGGCCGCATACTTGGGGCCTTTATCTCAAAGGACCTCATGACCTACCAAGAGGTTGAGGACTGGATCCAAGGGCAAGAGGAAGACCTTTTCATGGTGACCGGATACGTTGAGGGATTGAAGGTCAGCCAGCCGTGGCTTTATAGGGTGATGGGCCTTTACACGAAAGCCCAGGGGATAGCCACCTGTTACTATAAGCTCCACTGGAACACGAAAACCTACATAATCGTCGAGGGCACCGTTAAGAACCCGAAGAAGATAAGCGAGGGCTTTTGTACGTGTTTAGAGAGCCCCAAAGCGACGGACGAGGAATCGTGGCTGGACCCGACGACGGCGTGTTATCCGGAGGAATGAGGCGGCCAGCCCGCTCGCTCGCTAACGCTCGCTCGCTCTCCAACGGGGGAGAACCCCGCGCCCCCGAAATGTCCCCATGTTCTACTCGCCAGTTTGGGCAATGTGGGGACCTGCTTAAGCAAGCCCGCGCCCAGTGTTGTGGTCCCGCCTAAGTGGACCCCTGGGCAAAAGACCACCCGCACACCACGGCCAACCCTGAAGGCTCGCACTCTCAAAGTGGCCACGATGACAACGCAAGCAGCATATTAAGACCCTCACCGCTCCAGTGGTTCCACTGGAAATAGACCCCCCGCGCGCACGTTTGGGGTTCCCTGGTTCACACTCGCCGCCGCGTCAAAGGGCGCCCACGGTTAAGAAGGCTTACCCCCGCCAAGTCGCAACCCGCGGACCCGGTCCAACTCCACTTAGCAACTGCAACACACCCACCGAGCTGGTCGGGCCCCTGCAAGACGGCCAGCCTAAAGCGTGCTCGCTCCACAAGGCGAAGCCAAAGGGTTGCCTGCTCCCACGCCGCACCGTGAAGGAACCCCCCGCCAAGGGCCGGGGAGTACCCGCCCGGCTCGGCTCCGCCTCGCCGGGCCGCCGGGCTTGTTAGGAGTTGCGGCCGCTCGCTTCGCTCGCGGCCGGTCGCCGAAATTTTAATTATTCGGGTCGTGGCTGGTTGGGTGCACAGCTTTGTACACTCCCGGAGGACCTCAGCCCACACTTGCGGGTGGTTGGCTCCAAGTGGTCTACGGAGACAACGCAGACAACGGAAAATCTAACTTTAGGCGACAATCGTTACTTTCGGTAGTTGTTTAAAATCGGGAATTTTAGGGAAAGGTTGGGAAAAACTGTTGTCTTCGTTGTCTTGGTGACCCGCGACTGGTGGCCAGGCTTATGGTTTGACCCGCATGAGAGAGGCAGGCGAGGG
>Ga0256842_1003253_pt1 | contig 10970 bp, 7 predicted proteins | sample 4559240metaG_FD_185973 | JGI IMG/M metagenome (GOLD analysis project Ga0256842, IMG submission 185973) | Hydrothermal vent microbial communities from Guaymas Basin, Mexico - 4559-240 | ecosystem: Environmental > Aquatic > Marine > Hydrothermal vents | place: Mexico: Guaymas Basin | collected...
CAGTCCATTATATTTTCATTCATAGCTAAAGCTTCTTCAACACTTACATACTTAAACTCACCCTCTTCGTACTCAAATGTTTCGTTCCATGGTCTAAGAACTGTGTTTAAAAGAACTGCATCGCTATGGCTAAAAAGTACCCCTACTTTTCTTTTTATAGCAGATTTATTAAACTCACTGATAGTTGGGTTTAGTTTTGATTTATTTGAGTGAAATCTTTCTCCCATAAAAGAAGCTTTTAGTAGGCTCTCTTCATACTCTATACCCATCCATTTAGAAACTGCTCTCATAGTAGCTTCTGGGGTGTTTTTTACATCTTCTAGTTTTACAAATGCTACATCGGTATCAATAAAAATATGTGGTCTCATTAAAAAAAGTCTATGAATTAACTTAGAAAAAGCCCCATTATAATACTGTTGAAAAACAGATTTTCTTATACTATAATTCCAATCATCTTTTTTATGAAATGTTATTGAACTATACATCCAACTCTCAAGACTTTGAAGCCAGTTTCTTATCATAAATATATTTTTAGGAGTTTTATAGTATTTTTTATATGACATATAGTTAATTAATGAAGCATTATGAATATGATAAAATAGTGCTTTTTTATCTTCAAAATCATCTCCACGGATAACCTCTTCCCAAACTATATGTATAAGCTGAAAAAAGGTTTTTTCATCTATATGTTCTATTTGTTTCACATACTCCACTAGTCTATCTTTAAATTTTTGTTTATCAACTTTTAGAACTATATCTCTATCTTCCCCAAGAGTTGTAAGCCCACTTGCTGCTGCAACAGTTGTCGTACCCTTTCCCCCTATAGGGTCACCAGGAACTGGCTTTTGGCTACTTGCATCAAACATAATTTCATAAGTATTCATAAACTTATCTACAAACTCCTCGGCTGAAGTACTTGTGCAACTTTCAAAAACATTTGAACCAAAATATCCAGCAAGATAAACTCCAGGAATTGTAGCAACCTCTTTATGCCCATCTATTAGACTATGAAAAAAGAAACTTCCACCACGACCTATAGTAAAAAAAGTTACACTATTTTCAAGTACATTTATTTTTTTCTTTAGGCTATCATCTTTTATAGAAACTTTAGGAATATACTCTAATCTTTTGTTTATCTCTTGAAGTGATATTTTAGCATCCTCTATATAACCATAATATACTTGCATTGCGAATTGCATCATTTTAGTCTTAACATATTTACCATGTATCTTTTTTAAAATCTTTTCACATCCATGTTCATATATATCCAAAAGATAAAAAAAGTAAACATTTGTTGAACAAACATCTAAAGTTTTAAAATTATCTTTTATATAACGAAGCTCCTCTTCAAGTAAAGCATACTCACCTAATTCTTTTAAATCACCTAAAAGTTTAAGTCTTAGGTCAATATTATCTGGATCTTTTTCTATAGCTTTTCTAAGATACTCTAAACTCAAATCCAATCTTCCATTTACATCTTTTAGGCTTGTTGAGATTCTTTGGTAAGGTACATACCAATCTTCATATTTTTCTATCAAAGCTTCATATATAAATCCAGCTAAATAATAAAGTTGCATATCATACAGATTATCTGCTATATTTAAAAGTAGTTCTTTATTTTTAGTAGCTGATATATAGCCAATTATATTCAAAACATCATTATTTTTAAATGCTCTAAATATCTCATACTTTTTTGCCAATAATGACCTACTCAAAACTTGACATTTATCTAATTCAACAAGTGCTTTTTTAAAAGATTTTTTCATAATCTTAGTTATTTTTTTCTCACACGGTTTATTCTCTTTTACAAGTGGTATTAAAAAATCTTTTTTAAATACACCTTTATAGTCATTTAACCATTGTTGAAATTTGTCACTATAAGGTTCACTAAGATTACTCATTACATGTAAAAAGTTCAAAGCCAATTCAAAATTTTCTTTTGATTTGTTTAAATCCCCTAAATAGTAATAAATAATCCCTAAGAAGTAGTAACCATCAGGAAAACCCCTACGATTATTATTTATATATTCAAAAATCTCTATAGCTTCTTTAAACTCTTTTTTATTTATATGTTCTTTACCCTTTTGTATTAAATCTGTCATTTTTCTCCCTTATAAAAATATACCACCAAACTAAAATCATAACTAAGCCAACATTACCCATCAACAAAAGCCAGTTTCCTATAATGCCAAACAAATTATCTCTAAAAAGATATACTAAACAAAAACTAACTAACGGTAAAACAAAAAATGTAATCTTTTCATCTATCTTTAATTTCTTTAGTATATTCATAGAGTTATAAAAATTACTATCATTTGTACTCCATATATTTAAAATTAATATAAATTCACCAATAAACATTCCAAATATACTTATAAAATCTTGAAAATTATTAATACTATAATATTTAGCATAAATATATCCTAAAATTATCAATAAAATATTACCTAAAAAAAGCCCTGCTAAGAGTTGTATATAACTGTTTTTAAAAGATTTTCCAAATTTAGCCACATCCATTATAAGTGTAGTAGAAGAAAAAGCCCAACTACCAAATATTATAAGACTGCTACTAGCAACCAAAAAAATATCTAAAGGTTGATTGTCAATATAAATATTGCCAGAGGTATTGTATAGTGCAGTCAATACATAGAGTAAAAATAAGTTTATAGAAAAAAAAGAAAAAATCTTTAGATACTTAAAACCCCATTTAAAGCTACCATAAGCAAAAAGATAACTGAAAAAGATTAACAAAACAAAGCTATGAAACATCTCCCATATCATCTCAAGTTGTATAGAGTACCAACCAACATTTACTAAAACAACAAACATATAAAAAAACAAAGCATATTTTGAAAAATACCTTTCTACAGCATCAGCCAAATTCATCTTATGTTTTACACTTAAAAATACAACAGGATACATACCAAAACCATATAGTAAAAAAGAAACTATTATAGAAAGTATAAAGTTAAGACTACCCAGCTGAGATAATCCCACTCCAACTAAAAAGTTTATGTATAAAAATACAAAACCAGCCCAAGCAAACACCAAAGGGGTTTTAGTAACTATATTCATCTAAAAACTCTTTCATAGATATATAACCACTTGTTGCAACATCTATCATAAGGTTTGACCTCATAAGCTCTTTTCCAACTAAGCTAACTGTTCTGTTATCTATCATATAAAAAGGTATATCCCAACCATAACATAAACCACAAACCATACTACTGCCAATATGTATTTGATGACCATCAAGAACTACATATACTTTTTTACTACTTTTGATATTTTTTATATCGCCTAAAGCATCCCAACTTACTAATCTTTTAGAGATATTTTTATCTTTATATAACTCATAAAAGTATTTACAATTTCCTATTTCCAAAAAAGTATTTGACAGCTTTAACACTTCAATATCTTCTTTTTCTTTTACCTTGTCAAATTTTAACTCATTCAACATTTGTTGTTTTTTTACTTTAAGACTATCACAAAATCTATCATAATCCAAATCATGCAAACCTTTTACAATCTGTATATCAAAATACTCAAAAAGAGGATCAGGATTTTTATGTTGCTTATTAAACACACTATACGAGATAAAATCACTGTTAAACAATGTTATTGTTTTACCTATACTCAAAGCATAACCTATCTCAAAACCTATCCCCTCATCAAAAACAAACTCATTGAAACCTACGACTATATCACACTCATTTAAACGGATTATATCCTCTTTAAAAATATCACTTTTCCACTTTTCTTGAGATATATTTTCCTCTTTCGTGTCTCTAAAAGGCATATATATCTCAACTTCAAAATTTTCTTTAAGATATTTTTCTAGTTCACAAGTTCGAATCTTATCATCAAGATTATACAGCTTAGTAATTAAATAGATTTTTATCATTGTTAGGAACTCTACAGTACATATTTATAGGACAATACTCACACTCTTTTTGCACACAACCAACCGAACCCAAAATCCATAAAGCCTTATCTAACTCTTCCCAATTAACCCCTATGCTGTTAGACAAATCTTGCCACATAAAAGAGATGTTTTGCAGTGTTTTTCTATCTGCTTTATTATAGTCAAACTCATCTACCATATAGCAGTTTATAGCTATTTTACTATCGTGAGTATCTACAGGTAATGGCACTTGTTCAAAGTTTTCTAGTTTAGCAAACCCAACACCATCTATAACTCGTAAAAGCAATCCAGTAGTTTTATCTCCATACCCTTTAAACTCTTTTATCTTTTTATATAGCTGTGTTGCATCTTTGTAGTTTGTAAAAAGTTTATATACATCGCCATCAAACTCATCTACAATCTTTTGTGCATTGTAAACCCAGTATTTGAAACTATTGTTTGCATATCTTACACCTAGTTGTGCTATTTTTTCTCTGAGTTCATCTTCTACATTTGCTATCTTTTTAGGATCAAAATAATCACTATTTTCACTAAAAAGATTTTTGAAATTTTCATACAATCTAGTAGATTTTGTGCCATGGTCATTAAAAATCAAAAAGAAGTAAAACATAGCATGCTCCCTTGAAGCATAAACCACACCATCGGGTATTTGGTATTCTAACAGATTACTTTTGTGCTTAAAAACACCACTGTCTTTGACATAAGCATCCATGATATTGTTTACAATAATCTTTTTATCTTCGAAACCAACCATTCAAATCCTTTATAATTTATCATCTTTTTATCATCTATATAACGACTATATATATCTTTACATATTTTAAGTTCATCTCTTGTGTATGGTATATACCCACCTCTTTTAAATGCTTCATCTAGATCAACATCACAATAGATATTTAGATATGGCTCATCAAAAATACTATTTACACTCTTGACCCACTCAATATCACACCCCTCCATCTCTCTATAAACAAATGCTGAGTATATATATCTATCGCATACAACAACTTTATACTTTTTATACTCTTTTTCTCTAAAAATTCTATCTGTAGCGAACAGTAATGTTTTCTCTTTAGCATCCATAAGCGATAAATCTTTTTTATGAGATTTTCCTATCTCACTGCTAAGTTCATAACTCACTACTAGATCATCTCTATCTTTAAAAACCTCTTCAATCTTTTTGCAGATAGTAGTTTTACCTGCATTGTCTATCCCTTCTAGTGCGATTATTTTCATTTAAAACAACCAAATATTGCAATAAAACTAGATACTACAGTAATGATAATTACAAACAAAACACTAAGTACAAGCCAAGTGTTGTGTTTTATCTCTTGAAACTTCATAAATACATCTTTTTCTCTATAATGATATATTATAAGATTATCACTTTTTTTACTTTTTTCATCATGAAGATAATGCCTTTTCCATATCTTAGAAGCTGTTTTAATATTATGATGAGAATTAGAAGAGACTAGATTTAGCTTATCATTAGTTATTAGGAAAAAGTTTATTTTGTAGATTTTACTCTCAAAATGTTTCATCTTATCTACAATCATATTTGGCAATTTGTCTAGCTTATTTACAGTAAAATCCAGATGTTTACTTTTTTTAAAAACCCAATCAACAAAAGGGATATTGTCATTAAAACAGTTCACAAAAGCAGAAAGTTTTTTTACTCTAAATCTATAATAATAATTACAACACTCATTCATAGAGTGTTTTACCTCTATCTTTATCGTACTTCCACCATTTGTATTTTCAACATCAAAATCATATAGGTTTCTTATGCAAAACTCTCTTGCTGTATTGCTTTTTTTGTATTTTACACTTGTATATTTTTTTATAGAAATCTCCATATCTTCGTTGAACATAGAACCAATAAGTTCCAAATCACTAGATAACGGTATATTTACAATATCTCTTTTTGCTAAATGAAAAGGTAAGTATAAGTAAACTTCATAAAGTTTAGTTTCTGTTGTTTTTATCTCAGATAAGATGCAACATTTTAGACCAAACTCTACATAATCACTATAGGTAGATGATGTAAAGATATTTACATCTAACTCTATTTTTATATCTTTATCGTACCATAGAGCCATAGAGTCCATTATTTTAACTCAACTTTATATATCTCTATCGTATCTATTATTTTTATACCACTTTCTTGAAATCTCTCTACTGCTTTAGTCTCTTTTATATCCTCAATATCTTTTTCACCAAAGTATCTTGCTACTACTGTGTAAGTTTTGTTATTTTGTTTATCTTTTACACTTAAGATTAAATCATCACTTTTATATCTATCTTTTAACATATAGCGATATATGCAAAATAAAGGCTTTTGAGATTGTACCTCTGTAGAGATAAAACTCTCTAACTGTTTGAGTTCATAGTTATTGCACTCAAAGTCAAATATCTTTTTATCATCTTTGTTATCTTTACATAAACTATCTTTAAGTTGCAAAACAATAGTTTCCATATTGAGCAATTTTGAATATTTTTTATTTACCTTTTTCACTTGTAAACTTAAAGTATCATCCTCCATACATACATCTTCATAGTAACGAATCAAACTAGAAAAAACATAGTAGATCCCATACTCTCCAAAGTCTTCTTCTACTCTATCTTCTAGTATAGAGATAGCTATCTTTTTTAATGTTCTGTCGTAAAACTCTTTACTCTCTAGTGGTATTTTCTCGTAAAGTACATCATTGAGATAATCTAACATCAGCAAATAAACATCTTGTTTTTTATCATCTAAAACCTTAGCTAAAGATAAGCCTACAAAATAATACTTTTTGAGTAAGTTAGCTTCTTGCATATCTACATAAAAGAGTTTTTTATATCTTTCTATCATCTCTAAAGAGTTATCTATAACTAAAGTTTTTGTGGGGGTTTTTATCTCTGTATTTAGATGGTTTATATACTCATCTAAAACTGTCTCTAATGTTTTCATAATACAGCCTTGTGGAATTAAAGAAAGAAAATAGTAGAGAAAACTCTACTATTTTACTTTGAAGATAACATTTTCTTAGTCTCTTCAACCATAGAGCGAAGTTTAAAGTGGTGTTTGCCCTCTAAACTTTCATCCTCTTTTGGTGAGTTTTTAAGATGAAGACTTAGGTAAGCCAAGGCAGTGCCTCGGCTTAAATTTGCTAAATCTTTACGGATACCTCTACTTTGCATCTCATTTAAAGTGCGAAGTTGTCAGTTGTAAGAGCATCAACTCCAGCTAAATTATCAGTAGTAACTGTACCAACAAGAACAACTTCACCTGCTTTGATAGCAGCTGTAGAATCATTTACTATCTCATAAACATAGTGTGTTCCATCTTCACCAGCAGAAGTAGAACCAACAACTAAGTAAGAGTGAGCAGAAGCAGCAAAATCAACTGCATCCATAACACCATCATCACCTTTTAAAGCAGTTACAACTTCAGCAGCTGTATCAACTTTAGATATCTTAGCTACTTCAGCTAAATAAACTTTGTTTGTAGCTACACCGATAGAAGTACCTTGTGCTGCTAATGCTGACGTAGATGCCAATGTGATAGTAGTACCACTTGTAGCATTACCTATTGTACCACTTGTTAATGAACCAGAGAAATCATACTTATCTGTAGAACCAAAAGATGCGATAGTATCTTTACCATTTTGAGAAGCACCAGCAGTAGTTAAACCACTGAATTTTATAGTATCTGCACCAGTACCTAATGTTATAGTATCAATACCAGCACCACCAAAGATAATATCATCACCTGCACCACCTTTAATAGTATCTGCACCACCAGAACCAATCATAGTAGAAGCAGAACTGTTTGCACTTGCATCAATTACAAAACCATCAGTTGCAGCAGTTGCAGCAGTTGCAGCAGATAAGTTAGCATCTATGCCATCGTCAAGAGTAAATGTAGTTGTAGCTGCTCCAACACTTTTAGTAGCAGTATCAGCTGTAAAGTTTGTTACAACACTTACATTAGCAGTGACACCTGCAGCAACATCAATCTTGTCAGAACCACCAAAATCTTTAATAGTATTTGTACCACCTGTACCAGTTAAGTGAATTGTATCACTACCAGCACCTGCAACGATAGTATTGTTTGTTGTTCCAGATTCAGTAATAGTTGTACCAGCACTATTAGCGATGATATAATCTACCTTAGCTGAACCAGTTACACTACTTACACCATTAAGAGTGAAATCATAACCAGATGTTACCATCTTAGGAGTTGCAGCATCATACTCACCTGCATGTAATGCAGCTATTGTTGTATCATCAGAAGTATCATTTGCTGTACCACCATCAAATGTATGAGTTGAACTGCTTAAGTTGATAGCAACACCTTTATCATTATTTAATGCACCTTGAGCATCTGTAAATATTACTGTATCTGCATTAATAGTTCCACCTTTTGTTATAAACTCATTAGTATCAGCACCACCAGCACTTCCTAAAGTAACTTTATCTGCACCTGTACCACCTGTTACATTTAATGTATCTACAGTACCTACTACTGTGATATCATTACTTTTACCAGCCTTAGCATTACCTAAAGAGATAGCTGAAGTTGAACCGTCACCAGCTGTTGCATCATTAATAATTGTAGAAGTTAATCCACCTGTATTAGTAGCTGTTAAGTTTACCACACTGTTATCAGTAGTAGTATCTACAGTATAGTTTACTTTAGCAGCAGCAGCTCCAGCTATAGTAGCAGTGATATCACCAGCAGTATTTTTAACTAGAGTAGCATCAGTAACATTTGTAGCAACTTTACTTATAAATGTTTTAGCAGTCATATTTACAGTAACACCTGTAGTATCAGCAACAGTCACACCAGCAGCACCAGCAGCAATACCACCAGCAGTTGAAGTCATATTAACAGTACCAAGTGTTTTAGCTTGAATATCAGCTGTTGTTAATGTTCCATTAGTAGCAGTTAAGTTGATATCTGAAGCAACCATAGCTTTAGCAGTTGTACCAATTTTTCCTACAGTTAATGCTTTAGCAGCAGTTAAGTTTACATCACCAAGTTCTGTAGCTGAAGCACCTATAGCACCCATCTTAACTAGGTCTGTAGTACTTGTTGCCGTTACAGTTCCAATCTTAATAGAATCAACTACTATAGCAGCAGCATTACCAAGAGCTTTAACAGCATTTAAATCTACTGAAGTAAGTGAAGCATTATCAGTTTTACCTATAGTACCTGCTTCTACTTTACCAGTAGAAGATGATAATGAAACAGTTGCTAATGTTTTAGAATCATTCATAGTTCCAACACTTAAATCTTTAACAGAAGTTACACTTACATCAGTTAAACCTGTTGATTTCATATCATCAGTAGTTACTGCATCTTGACCAACAATTGTAAGTTTAGCCATTTTATTATCCGTAGAAATAATATTACCTGTACCCATATCTAAGGCTTTTGTAGCATTGATAGTTAAATTTGTTGTACCTGTTGTTGTAATTGTACTATTTGCAGTAGTATTATCGAAAGTTGCCATATTTACAGTAGCATCAGTGATATTTTTAAGTGTTAAATTACCCTTCATACCAGAGTTGATATTTACAGTAGAAGCAGCTTCAGCAGTTTTGAACCCTACAGAAACATCAGTAGCTAATGCAGTTGGAGTAGCAGAATCAGATTGAACAGTTACTGTAGAACCAGCACTAAGATTAGTGATATCTACTGCACCAGCATTAGTATTTGCAGTAACAGCTAAAGCAGAATCAGCAGCATTTATAGTGATAGTACCAGTTGCAAGTTTTGAAAGAGTAATATTTTCAACACCCATTAAAAGTAAATCATCATTAGAGTTATCAGCGATAACTAAAGTATCTGTACCAGCACCACCATTGATAATATCTGTACCAGCAGTAACACCTTTGATACTGATAGTATCATCACCATCTTCAGCGAAAATATAGTTTGCACTATTTGCCATAGCATTCATAGCTATAGTATCGTTACCTGCTCCAGCTTTGATAGTGTTAGAAGTTGCAGCAGCATTTCCTGTAAAACCAATATTGTCAGCACCTGAACCTAAAAGCACTGTAGTACCTGCTGAATTACCTGTGATTTCATTTCCAGCAAGACCTGTAGTTGCATCAATAGCACCTGTTGATAATGCACCAGTCATTCCAGTTGCATCGATAGATTTGAATCCACTTAAGTTGTTGTTTACATCTAAACTACCTGCACCTGCTATAGTTAAAGCAGTGATACCAGGAGCACTAAACCCTGATGCTTTTAAAGTATTTGTACCAGTTGTATTAATGCTAAGAGACTCATAACCAGCTTGAGTAGTAAAAGAAACTGCAGAAGCACTGTTTAAGTTTAATGCTACAGCATCACTAGTACCAGCTAAAGTACCTGATTTGAAAGCTAAAGATAAAGTGTTAGTATTTGCACCTGAAAAACCAAAAGAAATATCTGATTGTGAAACATTAGTTAAAGAAACCTTACCAGTAGAATCAACAACATTGAAGTTTTTAACACCTGTAATGTTTGTCATATCTACACTAGTTGCTCCATAAGTAGTATAGTTAATATCTTCTACATTTGTAACTGTAAGTTTACTTGTTACATTTGCATTTACAGTCATGTTTAGAGTATCGTTATCTGTAGTTGAAGCATCTACGATTTTGTCATCAGTTGTTACACTTAGTAAAGGAGCTGTAAAAGTATCATTACCCTTAGAACCTTCAATAGTATCAGCACCAGTACTTAACTCAAGCTTAACAGGAGTATAATCATCAACAGTAGTTTTAACAGTTTCAATGGTAGTAGCATCAGCAGTGATATCTGTTAAAGAGATTTGTTTAGCTTCATCAGCACTTAAACCTTTTTCATAAGCATACTCAGAAACAGTAGTTTTGTTAGTTAAAACATCATTATCACCAAGACCATCTTTGTCTTCCTTAGCAGCAGTTACAACAGCTTGGATAAGGTTTTTAACACTCATAGTACCAGCAGTTAATTCATCTACCCAGTAAGTTTTACCATCTGTATCAGCTGCTCTGTTAAGTACATTGCTATAAACAGCAT
>Ga0256842_1003254_pt1 | contig 10967 bp, 10 predicted proteins | sample 4559240metaG_FD_185973 | JGI IMG/M metagenome (GOLD analysis project Ga0256842, IMG submission 185973) | Hydrothermal vent microbial communities from Guaymas Basin, Mexico - 4559-240 | ecosystem: Environmental > Aquatic > Marine > Hydrothermal vents | place: Mexico: Guaymas Basin | collected...
CCTTTTGGGCTTAAGTTTGAATTGCAACCTCACCATCCTAATCGCCTTATCAAGTTTCTGTTCGTAGGCTCAAGAATTTCGCTACACCACTGCCTTCATCTATACCATTACTGATACCAACTTGTGGTTCACTACACTTGGTGGTAAATACCTGTGACTGGACTTACACCAGCTAGATTAGTGCCATGCCTGGCACACAATACAAAAAGACTATGAAAATAGTCTTTTAAATAAATCTATATCCTGTTCCCCATACAGTTTCAATATACTTTGGTTTCTTAGGATTTAATTCAATTTTTTCTCTTAATTTTCTTATATGTACTGCTACAGTAGAAATATCACCAAAAAAATCATAGCCCCATACTTTATCAAATATTGTTTCTTTTGAAAGTACAATCTCTCTATTTTGTACAAGAAGTAATAATATATCAAATTCTTTTCTTGTTAAAATAATTTCTTTTTCATTCATATACACTCGTCTTGAATCTATATTAAGTGATAACTCTCCAATATTTATTTCATTTTTAGGACTTTTACCATTGATTAAAATTTCATATCTATTAATATTTCCTTTAATTCTAGCAACAAGTTCTAATGGACTAAAAGGTTTTGAAATATAATCATCAGCTCCAAGTCCCAATCCTCTTACTTTGTCTATATCATCATTTTTTGCAGAAACTATTATTATTGGAATATTTTTAATTTCTCGAATTCTTTTACATATTTCAAAACCGCTTATTTTAGGAAGCATTAAATCCAATACTATTAAATCAAAATCTTCATTTAAAGATAATTCTAATCCTTTTTCTCCATCATTAGCAATAACTACTAAAAAATTCTCAATTTCAAGATAATCTCTTTCAAGTTCTGCTATTGCACGTTCATCTTCAATTATTAGAATTTTCCTCATTTTTTTCCTCCCAGAACTTTAGTGTAAAAATAATTGATGTTCCAAAATTAATTTCACTTTCCGCTTTAACAGTTCCTCCATGTGCTTCAATAATTTTCTTCACTATTGATAATCCTAGTCCAGAACTTCCTTTAAAATTTCTTGATTCATCAACTTTATAAAACTCATTAAAAATCATATTAATGTCATTTTTTTCAATTCCTTCGCCGTTATCTTTTATTATTACTTCACAACCATCTTTAATTTCATTTACTATTAGAAATATAATCTTCTTATCTTTATTTAAATGTTTAATTGAATTAAAAATAATATTTGTTATAGAACGTTTTAATTTTTCTGAATCAATTTTTATTCCTTTTTCATTTTTATAATTAAAATCATATTTTAATTCAATATTTTTTTCTTCTAAATCATAACCAATATCTTCTATGCAGTCTTCAAAATAATTTTTTAAATTTGTGTTTTTAAAATCAAACTGTATCTTATCAATATCCAATTTAGAAAATAGAAATAAATCATCAATTAAATTCTCCATACTACTTACGTAGGATCTAACTATTTTCACATATTTTTCAAATTTTTCTGGAGTATTAGCTACACCATCAACAATTCCGTCAACATAACCACTTATTGCAGCAATTGGAGTTTTTAAATCATGACCAATATTTGCAATTAATTTTTTTCTATTTTCAGTATATTTTATATTTATTTCTTCTGATTCTTTAAGTCTTTTCCTCATATTTTCAAAAGCATCATAAACTTCTTTGATTTCATCATCTTTTTTATAATCAATTAAATAGTCGTAATTTCCTTTTTTCATTTCAATTGCAAATTGCTTCATATCTTTAAGAGGTAATAAAATAATTTTTAATACATATTTAATAAATAAAATGTGAAGGATTATATATATAATTATAAATATCGCAATCATTTTAATATTATTAATGTCTCTTTTCTTTTGAAAATCTACCAATGGATTAAAATGAGAAATAGATATTTTATAATTATTATCCATATATGTTATTTCATACTCATCTTTTCTCAAATTGTTAAAATCTTTCGACTTATAATTTCCAAAGTCACTTTCAATAGATAAACCATAAGGCAATTGCATTAAATATTCATCAAGATATTCTTTTGAACTATCTGAAAGTTTATAATCTTTCTTAATTATTACTCCAACAAGATTTATGATAGATTTATTAATTAATTCACTTCTATTTATTTCTCTTTTATCGAAATCACTAAACTGTTTTTTATAATCGTCGTTAATAATTCTAAAAGTAAACGTAAAAATAATTGCAGGAATTATTATAGCTATTAAATATATTAAAACAATTTTTTTACGAATAGTCATTATTTTCCTCCGTTACTCATATCTTAAAGCATCGATTGGATTAAGTTTTGCTGCTTTATTGGCTGGATATATTCCGAAAAACAAACCAATCAAAGTTGAAAAAACAAATGCAACTACAAGTGCTTCTATTGAAAACACAGAACTTATAGACATCATTTTACCAGCAATATTTGTAATAATTATACCAAATATTGCTCCAAGAAGTCCACCAATTAAAGATATAACAGTCGATTCAATCAAAAATTGTAGCATAATATCTCTATATTTTGCACCTACAGCTTTTCTTGTTCCTATTTCTCTTGTTCTTTCAGTAACTGATACAAGCATAATATTCATTATACCTATTCCACCTACAAGTAATGAAATTCCTGCAATTGCTGTAATAAACAATGTCATTTGGCCTAGTGCATTAGAAATATTGTCAATCATATCATCAGCGCTAAAAGTTTTATAAAGATCTTCTCCAATATTTCTGTTAGTTCGTTCAAGTACATTAATTATATCTGATTTAGCTTTTTCAAAATCAATATCATCATTAAAATCAATTTGAATACTACCAACTCTTCCACCTAAATTGCTCATATAATTTATTGTAGTATACGGAATATAAATTGATTCCAATTCAAAACCGCCTAAAGAACTTTGACTTTCATAAATTCCAACAATATTATAAGAGTATGTTGTTTTTCTCGCTTTTATTAAAATACCATCTCCTACTTTTTTATTAACTGTCTCAGATAAATCAGAACTAATTACAATATTTCTTTTATTTGAATTAATATCGAAATCATTTAAAAATCTACCACTTATAAGAGTTAAATCTTCACTTTCTAAAGTTTCTTTTATTGCACCTTTTAAAGATACTGAAGTATCATCAATGTTCATAATAATATCGCCTGCTACATTCATTCTGGGAGAAATGCTTTCTATATCATCTTTAAAATATTCATTAAGTGCTTCAATATCATCTAAATTAAGTTTTTCAGAGTCTGGTAGCTTTACGTCTTTATTTTCATAAACTGTAACTGTATTTATTCCTAAAGAGCTAAATTCATTTAACATATCATTTTGAGTACCTTCACCTAATGAAACAACAGTTACAACAGATGCAATACCAATTATTAAACCAAGCATGGTTAACAATGATCTCATTTTGTTTTGAATAATTGACGAAAACGCTATTTTAAAAGCCTCAAACACTTTCATTTTAACACCTTCTTATCACTAATTATTTCTCCATCCATTAATGTAATTATCCTATCTGTTCTATTTGCAACATCTTCCTCATGCGTAATGATTATTACAGTTTTCCCATTATCATTTAACTTTTTTAGTAAATCTAGAATTTCATGTGTTGTTTTTGAATCAAGATTTCCTGTAGGTTCATCAGCTAAAATTATTGAAGGATCAGTAATAAGAGCTCTTGCAATTGCAACACGTTGCTTTTCTCCGCCTGACATTTCATTCGGCTTATGATTAGCCCTTTTTTCAAGACCAACAATTTTTAAGGCATTTATTGCCATTTCTTTTCTTTTTTTACCCGAAACACCTGCATAAATAAGAGGGAGTTCTACATTTTTTAATGCAGATTGCCTTGGAAGCAAATTAAAAGTTTGAAAAACAAATCCAATAAGTTTATTTCTAATTTCAGCAAGCGTATTTTCATTATTAGTATCAAATGAAACTTCATTTAACATATAAATTCCCATACTAGGTGTATCAAGTCCACCTAATAGATTCATTAATGTTGATTTTCCAGAGCCTGAATGACCAATAATAGAAATGAATTCTCCATCATTTATATCTAAATTTATATTTTTTAAAGCTTCAACATAAATGTGCCCTGTTTTATATGTTTTTGCAATGTTTCTCATAGATATCATAGATACCACCTTAATCACCTTTTATTCTTTTTATTGCACCAATACCTGGTTTCATATCACCACTTTTATCGTAATTTGGTAATGAAATGGTTTCTTTAACTTTTATTATCATACCTTCTTTAAGTTCATCAGATATTATTTCGATATTCATATCACTTTCAATACCAGTTTTCACTTTTATAAATACATCATCACTAGTTCTTATAAATTTTCCTTTTTTTCTAGTTATTAATGCACTATATGGAACAACAAATGCATCATTTTTTTCATTTATTTTAATAGTTAAATTAACAGTTATATTAGGTGTGATATGTGTGTTTTTATCAGTTACATCAATTAATGCTTCAATGGTTGAGACATCACCATTTGATTCTGCAACAGAGGCAATTTTTGAAACTGCTCCATTATATATTAATTGTTCATCACTTAATGTATTAAAAATTACATTTTGACCTTTTTTAATCTTATTAATTTCAAATTCACTTATGCTTGTTGTAATTTCAAGCTTGTCTGTATTTATTACAGTAAAAATAATATTCCCATTATTTATAAGTTGCCCATTTTCCATTGCAAGTTCAATAACTACGCCATCAATCGGTGATTTAATTTCAGTATTTTCTAAATCTATTTTTAAATTCTCTAAAATATTTTTTTCAACATCAACTCTTCTTTCTAAAAGCAAAATATCTTGATTAAGAGATGAATTTCTTAAATTGCTTTCAATTACATTTAATTCATTTTTCATTGTTTCATAATTCAAATGACTTGCATCAAGTTCAATTTGTGAAATTGCATCACTATTAAAAAGTGTTTTATTTCTTTCATATATTTCTTTAGTATTTTCATATGAATTTTTTTTATTTTCATATTCATTTATTAAATTAATATTTCCATTGTTTTTTAAATCATTAAGCTCATTTTCAATATTAATGATTGTATTTTCCTGTTGCTTAATTTGAATGGTTAAATCGCTACTATCTATTATTGCAACTATATCGCCTTTTTTTACTAATTCATTTTCTTCAACTAAAATATTTTCTATCATACCATTTATTTTACTATAAACATGTGATTCTTCTTTTGATTGAATTATTCCTGTTGTAGATAAACTTTCGGTTATATTTTGTTTTGTTAATTTAAATTCTGTAAAACTTTCGGTTTGAGTATTAATTTCATTCTTTAATTTTACTTTTTTACTATATACAAAATATCCTGCCATTAATACAAATACTATTATAATTCCAATTATAATTTTTTTCCTCATATGCCTCTCCTTCTCATCTTATAGCAATATAATATACCAATGGCATTATAAAATATTTATCAAATTATTAATAAATTATTAAATTTTTAAAAAACAGTTGCACGTGCAACTATTAGATGCTATAATAAACTCGTTGCACACGCAACTATAAAGGAGGTAATATGATTTTTGAAAAAAATTCAAATTTTTGGGGTGAATTTATGGGAACTCTAAATAAAAATTTGCATAGATATTTAAAAATTAAACTAAAAGATGTTGAGTTAAAAAAAGAGGAAGTTCATTTTCTTCATTATATTTGTAAAAAAGACATAGTTGAACAAAACGAGCTTACAAAACATTTCCATGTTGATAAAAGTACTACTACAAGAAATATAAAACTTTTAATAAATCAAGGATATGTTATAAGAGAAAAAGATAAAAATGATCACAGAAAGTATTTGCTTTCTCCTACTGAAGATGGTAAAAATTTAAGTAATGAAATCATTAAAATGTTTGAAAAATGGCATTTTGAATTAACAAAAGGTTTAACAGATGACGAAAAAGAACAATTTAGAACTATATCAAAAAAAATTATTAGTAATTCTAATAATTTCATAAAGGAGTTGAGTTAAATGAATGAACACAGTAAATCACTAGGTGAAGAAAGTATACCTAAATTATTAAGAAAATTATCTATTCCTGCAGCAATGGGAATGATGGTAAATGCATTATATAATTTCGTAGATACAGTATTTTTAGGAAGATTTGTTGGAACAAACGCTATTGGAGCTTTAGCAATATCATTTCCAATACAAATGATTATTATGGGCTTTGGTACAATGATTGGAATTGGAGCTGCAAGTGCTGCATCTCGTGCACTAGGAGCAAAAGAAATAGAAAAAGCTGATAATATTGTAGGTAATGCCTTTTTAGCAGTTGCTGTTATAGGTTTACTTTTAGTAACTTTAGGTAGACAGTTTCTAACTCCAGTTCTAAATTTATTTGGTGCTACTGAAACACTTCTTCCAATGGCATATGATTATATGAATATAATATTTATTGGTAGTATATTCTTAACAATATCTATGGTTTCTAATAATATTATTAGAGCTGAAGGAAATGCTAAAACTGCAATGTATTCTATGATGATAGGTACAAGTTTCAATATTATTATGGATCCAATATTTATCAAAGTGCTAGGAATGGGCATTAAAGGAGCAGCTTTAGCCACAGTTTTAGGTCAAGTTCTAGGTTTCATATATGTTGCTAATTATTTTTATAGAGGAAAAAGTAATTTTAAAATTATGCCCCATCATTTAAAACCAAATTATAAGTATTTAAAAGAAATATTTACAGTAGGTTTCCCTACTTTTATGAGACAAATTGCAGGAAGTTTATTAGCAATTGTTATGAATAATTCTCTTGCTTTTTACGGAGGCGATTTAGCTATTAGTACATATGGTGTTATTAATAAAGTAACAATGTTTATTTTAATGCCTATGTTTGGAATCGTTCAAGGTTTTCAACCAATTGCAAGTTTTAATTACGGAGCAAAAAAATTCAAGCGTGTAATTGAAACGGTAAAAATTTCAACAAAATATTTAATTATTTATTCTACAATTGGATTTTTAATAATACAAATATTCCCGAATTCAATAATTCGCATATTTAATAATGATGCTGATTTAATCACTTTAGGTTCAAAAGCTATTAGATTTATAACAATTCTATTACCACTTATCGGAGTTCAAATTATTGCTTCTGCATTATTTCAAGCTCTTGGAAAAGCTAGACCAGCACTTATTATTTCAATGTCTAGACAAACTTTATTTCTAATCCCTTTGGTTTTAGTGCTACCAAGAATTAATAATTTAGGACTTATAGGTATTTTTGTTGCATTTCCAATAGCTGACTTTATGGCTATAATATTAAGTTTAGTTTTACTTAAAAAAGAAATAGATTTACTTCATAAAACAAAAGAAGAACTGATAATAGAAAAAGTATAATAAATAAAAAGAGCCTAAATTTTAGGCTTTTTTTAAATTACAGAAATAATTTTACCAACTATCTCTTGTCTATGATTTTTTATATTCACTTTTACTCTTTTTATAATATTTTCATATTCTATCTTTTCAATATAGCCATGTTTTAATAAAAGTGATGGAATTACTGCATCAAGCGCTCTATAAGAACCATCTTCTGTTTTCATTGCTATTCCAATTCCTTTATCAACTATTGACATACAATAAACAGATTCAGCACCAAGTTTTGCTAAAATTTTCCCATTTGTTTCTTCCATAATTATTGTATCAAGCCTTTCAGTGCCTGCAACATAATAAGGATTTTCTGTCATTGCACTTGATATTTTTTTTAAAGATTCTTTTCTATTTTTATCTGCTAATTTTGCATATGCTAATGCCATATTGTAAATTGGAAGCCCAAATACAGGAACTCCACATCCATCTGTAGCAATATCAATGTCATCAATTTTCAAATCAGTAATTTTACTTATTGATTTAAGCATTTCTTGTTGTATTTCATGATTAATATCAATGTAATTATCTAAATTATATTCTCTTAAAACTCCAAGCGCTAACATTCCTGAATGTTTCCCTGAACAAGGATTATTTGCTTTTGTAAAATTCTGATCTTTTTTTAGCATTTCAATATATGTTTTAACATGCATTGGATTTGAAACTCCACAATCTAAATCATCTACAGTTTTTCCGATTTTATATAAAATATTTTTAACTAATTCAACATGTTTTACTTCTCCACCATGAGAAGAACAAATTAATGCAAGTTCCGTAGAATTAAAATTAAATTTTTCTATTCCTCCTGCTTCTATCATTGGTATTGCTTGAAAAGGTTTTGCAGCTGATCTCCAAAACGTTCTTTTTAAACTATCTCCATATTCAAATAATATATTTTTATTTATATTTACTCCTACAATATCTCCACGATGAATACTTTCAACTTTATCTCCTCTTAATACATGAACAATTTCAACTGACATATTCTCCCCCTTCAAATCTTCTATTTTTATTGTAACATTTTAATTCAAATTGTTACAAGAGTTTAATAATATGCATCAAATAATAATATCCAATTATGATATACTATTGATAATGAATATCAACGAGGAGGATAATAAATGAATTATTTAGAAAATTTAGAAAAATATGCAAATCTTATAGTAAATGTCGGAATAAATGTTCAAAAAGATCAAGAAGTTATTCTTAATGCCCCTATTAACGCAGTTGATTTAACAAGATTAATTGTAAGAAAATCTTATGAAGCAGGTGCTAGTGATGTAATTGTTCGTTATAATGATGAAAAAATAACTCATACAAAACTAGAATTATCTAATGAAGAAAACTTAAAGAATGTTAGAAAATGGGAATATGATGGAATGCTAGAAAATCATGTTAAAAATGGTGCTGCTCTTTTTTCAATAATTTCGAGTGATCCAAATTTAATGAAAGATATTGATCCAGATAAAATGAAAACATATACTATTTCTCAGCAAAAAGCTGCTAAAGAATTTAAAAATTATATTATGAGTGGAAATTCACCATGGTCGTTAGCCGCTTATCCAAATAAAGAATGGGCAGAAAGAGTTTTCCCAAATTTAAAAGGACAAGATGCAATTGATAAATTATGGGAACATATTTTTGAAATGACAAGAATTGATCAAGATGATCCTGTTGAAGCTTGGAATAAACATATTTCAAATATTAATGAAAAAGTTAAATTTTTAAATGAAAATAAAATGAAAAAATTGATTTATAAATCACCAGTTACTGATTTAACTATTGAATTATCTGAAAAACATTTATGGTGTGGTGCAGATGATGAATTAAATGGAGAAAATAAAATTAAATATTTAGCGAATATTCCAACTGAAGAAATTTTTACATTACCAAAGAAAAATGGAATAAATGGCTATGTAACAAGTACAAAACCTTTAAGCTATAGTGGAAATTTAATTGAAAATTTTAAAATTACATTTAAAGATGGAAAAATTATTGATTTTGAAGCTAAAAAAGGCGAGGAATTTTTAAAAAATCTAATTGATACAGATGAAGGTTCTAAATTCATTGGAGAAGTTGCTTTAGTTCCACATGAATCACCAATTTCAAATAAGAATACAATTTATTATAATACTTTATTTGATGAAAATGCTTCATGTCATTTAGCAATAGGTAATGCTTATTTAACATGTATTGAAGGTGGAAATGAAATGTCTAAAGAAGAACTAGATGAAGTTGGTTTTAATACTTCATTAACGCATGTAGACTTTATGGTTGGTTCTGCTGATTTAAATATAACTGGAATTACATTTGATGGAAGAAAAATAAAAATATTTGAAAAAGGTAATTGGGCTTTTTAGGAGGAATAATGAATAATATTAATGTAGAATTTATTAATACTGTAATTGAAGATTTATTAAATACACCAAGTCCTAGTGGATATTGCACTACTATAATGGATAAAGTAAAAAAATATGCAAAAGATTTAGATGTTAATTTTACAGATACTCAAAAAGGATGTGGTATACTGTCAATTAAAGGAAATTCTGATTATACAGTTGGCCTTTCAGCTCATGTAGATACTCTTGGAGCAATGGTAAGATCTATTACTTCAACTGGAACTTTAAAATTTACTAGCATTGGTGGATTTATGATGCATTCAATTGAAGGTGAATATTGTATAATTCATACTAGAGATGGAAAAGAATATACTGGAACTATTTTAAGTTCTCACCCTTCTGTTCATGTATATGATGATGCAAGAAAACAAGAAAGAATTGAAACTAATATGGAAGTTCGTATTGATGAACTTGTAGAAAATAAAGAAGATGTAAAAAAACTTGGAATTGAGGTAGGTGATTATATTTCTTTCGATTCAAGAACTCAACTTCTAAAAAATGGCTTCATTAAATCAAGACATCTTGATGATAAAGCTGGTGTTGCAGTTTTATTTGGACTAATTAAATATTTTAAAGAAAATAATATTATTCCTAAATCAAATATTGAAATATTTATATCAACATATGAAGAAGTTGGCCATGGCTCATCTTATATACCTGATTCAATTAAAGAATTAATTGCAATTGATATGGGTGCTATGGGAGATGATCTATCTTGTAAGGAAACGCACGTTTCTATTTGTGCAAAAGATTCAAGCGGTCCATATGATTATAATATGGTAACTAAATTAGTAAATCTTTCTAAGGAAAATAAAATCGATTATGCTGTAGATATTTATCCTCATTACGGTTCAGATGCATCAGCTGCTTTAAGTGCAGGTCACAATATTAAGTGTGCCTTAATTGGTCCTGGTGTACATGCATCGCATCATATGGAAAGAACTCATATTGATGGAATAACAAATACTTTAAAATTATTAATTTCATATTTAAAATAGGAAATAAAAAAAGTTGACTAATAAAAGTCAACTTTTTTTATATTGTACAAAATCGCTTCGCAATGGTGAATCTTAATCACTATTTCGAAGCGATTTTTATGTATTGATAGTAGACCTTTTTTAGAAATTGTATTATTGTTAAGT
>Ga0256842_1003255_pt1 | contig 10966 bp, 13 predicted proteins | sample 4559240metaG_FD_185973 | JGI IMG/M metagenome (GOLD analysis project Ga0256842, IMG submission 185973) | Hydrothermal vent microbial communities from Guaymas Basin, Mexico - 4559-240 | ecosystem: Environmental > Aquatic > Marine > Hydrothermal vents | place: Mexico: Guaymas Basin | collected...
GGCGCCCACGACCCCGTGCGGAGTGGCTCGCAACCATAGTGAAGCACGGGGCGGAAAACACGACCCGTCCCAGCAAGACCCCACAATAACCTAGAACCAGGAAACGGATGATCTAGGTCTATAAGCGCTGAGTAATGATGACAAACCCACGCGGTGACTTCATCCGTTTTTGACCTTGGTTTGCTTTATTGGTCAGGATAATTATCAGGCAAATGCCTTCTCATCAACCGCGCTGTCAGTACCGGAGGTACTCATCACATGGTACTTTATTATTCGAATCCTCCACTACTTAAATTAAGTTTACTATAACCTTATTTAGGGCTTAGGTATGGTGAGCATTGCGCGGATATTGCGGGCGATTGAGATACCCCTGATGCTAGTGCTTTACGGCATTGCGTGGGTCGCCATACAACCCTTCCTAATTATGAGTTTACGCATACTTGATATGGGCACACCTGTCCTACGTCAAGTCATCAGCGTCGCTACATACCTGCTAATCAATGCTGTCTGGCTCTTCCTATGGTATAAGCTCACGAAGTACGTGCGTGATCGCACACTTCTGAAGCAGGAATAAGAGCTCAGTGCTACAGTGGTTCATCACTTGTTCAGTCCGCCCGTCGTAGACATCATAGCCCAGAATAATTTACTTAGCACCAGTTACATAGATTCCGGGCTTCCACGGAAGAGCCTGCCTCTTCTTCCCACCTATGTCGGGGGCTTCGGGATCGTTGGCTTTATAGATCCCCACAACCTTCACTCCGGTCTCGCACTCCACATAATGCCTTAACTCGTTAATAGCTTCTGCCTCATCGATTCCACCTGCCCTCTTGAGCATGCTCATCACCTCAGGGTCCATCGACACTGCAAGTTCTAGTAACGTCTTACTTACCCTTGGGACCTCCTTCCCCCTCACACCCATCTCCTTGACAACGTACCGCATCACGTCCCCGATCTTGCCTCCCGCGTTTATGATTTCAGCTACCCTGAGGAGATGCGTGTACGATTCCTTAGGAACTACGTAAACTATAATACCCTCACCCCTACCGATGACCTTCAGTACTTCCTTGACATCCTGGACTAGCCTCCTAACATACTCGACCTTCAGTAGCGCATCCTCATGCGTCATCTTTCTCAACTCGTTCTCCGAAAGCCAGCACTCCCTTACAACCAGCGTGTTCTTGCCAATAGTGTGCCATAGCTCCTCAGCTATGAAGGGGGTGTAGATTGACATCAGTTTTATCCACTCTTCAATAATTCTCTTGAGGATCTTAGAAGGTTTATTAACCATCTTGAGGTACTCCTCAATGTCCTGGGGTATTAGGTAGAATATTCTGATCCCGGCCGCCCTTACGCGGACGTTCTCTAACTCGCTAATCGCCCTCCTTACATGTAACGCGAATCGGGACACTATCCACTTCTCAGCGATGCCCTCACCCTCTGCGTCGCACTTGCCGTACAGATCCCTAATCATGGTCTCCACCTTCCTGAGCCTGCCGCCGACGTTGTCCGCCAGCTCTACCGTGAAGTTCATGTCTGCCTCAACTTCAGCACCCAACGTCATTGCTAACCTAACTATGTCTGGCGAGAACGTATTTACTAGACCGTGCAGTATCATCACGTTGCCTTTCGACTTCGACATCTTCTCTCCCTTAACGAGGACCCAGCCGTTGGCCACTATCTGCTTAGGCCACTTTTCCGGCGGGTATATGGCTGCGTGGTTGAATATGAAGAACGTTAGGTGGCTAGGTATTAAGTCCTTGCCGCTGTTCCGGGAGTCTAGAGGGTACCAGTAATCGAATTCCTTCCTTAACTCCTTAAGCACGTCCTCACTGATGCCTGTCTTGGTAGACACCTCCCTTACGTTCCCTTTACCTAGCATTACGTAATCCCAGAACTCTGGTGTTAGCTGAGTGTCGCCTATCCCATATTTCCTTATTTTATGTATAATCGTGTAGAACGCCATATAGATCGTTGAGTCGCTTAAGGACTCTATTATCCATCCCTTATCCCACGGTAACTCCGTGCCTAGCCCACGGCTCCTAGCGCATGCTCTCGCCTTAAGCCATTCTATGGTCGCTATGAATTCACTGCGTCTTGCCTCAGGTACTATCCTCATTCTAGCCAGTAACTTTCTTGCTAGTTCCTTCCATTCGGGATTACCGTAGTCTAGGAACCACTGATCCTTCAGTAACTTAACAACGATTTCGGCACCACACCTGCAGTATACTGGGGCATTCATTAATTCGTACGCGATGTGCGCATAACCGTTCCTAACTAGGTACTCCTTTACCCTCTCCCTAGCCTCCTGCACCGATACACCGTTAATTAACTCGGCAATGAACTGCCTCGCACCCGAAATTACCTCCTTAACTACTAGCCCTTCTAAGCCCTCCCTCATGACGCCCTTACTGTGCTCTGCCCTGTATATCTCCTTCGTGGCGTCCTCAAGCTTCTTCGTATCCTCCTGAGACTTCACGCCCCTACGCTCTACTGCGTCCTTCGCAGGAACATCGCTATAGCCCTCAACAACTATTAGTGGAATGGGTGTTAGGTCGCCCCACCTCCCTTCCCGGAACTTAGTCACGTAGTCCCTGAGAGCCGCGTAGTCGTAAGGTGCATGGGCTGGCACACTCATCACTATACCCGTTCCGAAGCCCTCAGACACGAACGTTGCAGGCAGTATCTCGACCTCACGCCCCGTTAACGGGTTGATAACCTTCCTACCTACTAGTTCTTTCCCGGGGATCTTCTCAACCGCCTTTAGATCTAGCTGGAAGGATAGACGCCAAGCAGCCTTGCACGCAAGGAACCACTTCTCAGTCTTCCTGCCCACGTTAACGTCGCAGACGCAGTACTCTACGTTAGGGTTGACCCAAATGTTCGTTACTCCGAGCACGGTTTCTGGCCTTAGTGTGGCTGTGGGGTAGAACTTCCCTGAATCATCCACGAACTTTATGAGGGTGACTTCCCCGATCTCTGGTTCCACGTCGTCCTTGGTGTCATGCATCCCAACAGGCATCTCGTCTCTAGGGCACCATCCAACGGGGTGCGATCCCTTAACTAGGTATCCTTTCTCCTTTAGCTTACTGAACTGCCACCGGATAAACGCCTTGAATTCAGGGTCTACCGTAGTGAACTCGCGTCTCCAGTCTATTGACAGGCCATAAAACCTCATGGCATCCTTCGATATGCTGTGGAAGTACCTGGCTAGTTTTAGCGGCTCCGTGAGCTTGCGGAACTCCTCCTCAGGTATCCCAAAGGCCGCAGCCATGCTCTTTATGAATTTCTCATCACCTGACGCCACCTTACTTGCAGTGGAAAGTATAGGTGTGCCAGTGTAGTGAAAGCCCATAGGGAACAGCACATCGTATCCTAGAGCCCTCTTAAACCTGGCAATGACGTCAGGTATCACGTAAGTTCTGGCGTGGCCTATGTGTGCTGGTCCGTTAGGATACATGAAAGCAGCCGTTATGAAGTACTTCCTCCTACTTGGGTCTGGATCTGCTTCATAGACTTTCTCCTTTTCCCAAACATTAAGCCACTTCCTTGCAACGCTCTTTAAATAATCGATGTAAGAAGCCATGTCATTGGCATTACTCGGGACCCCATCCTCTCTACCAGTATTCTCGTTAACCACTCAGCGCCACCTACCCTACTAGTACTAGTGTCATTTAAGCATTTAACGTACGCGGGCCTAATACCGCGGGAGAGAGTGATTGCCAGGACATATAGAGGTGTGTAAGTTCCCTGAAAAAGGGTTGAGAGATAAGGTGTTCGATCTCTTAAATGAGTTGAGTGGGCGTGAACCCGAACTGGGAGATCAGCGCTCCTTAGGTCCGATGATGTCCGCGCCCTTGCCTGTGTCGTTGAAGGCACACATGGTTTTCCTTAGAAGGAATTTGAATGATCCCCACTGGTTTAGGGTATCGGCTGACCTTCTTCACGAAACGGTTGCTATGCTGGGGGATCTTCTAGGTAACCCCGAGGCCCAAGGCGTATCAACATATGGTGGCAGCGAATCAAATCTAACGGCACTCTACGCATTACGGGAAGCGGGTTATGAAAGCGTCATCGTGCCGCGCTCAGCACACACCTCTGTTTTCAAAGCCTGCAGAGTATTGCGGATGCGTATATTTGTTGCGGATGTGGATGAGGAACTTAGGGTCGTGCCTGAGAGCGTCCGTGCTATTGTCCGTGAAACAAAAGATAATTCAGCAATCCTCCTTACTGCAGGCAATACCGAAACTGGAGTAATAGATGACGTAAGAGCTGTTCATGACTTAGTGCCGGATACCCCGATACTCGTTGATGCTGCATTCGGCGGTTTAATAGCTCCCTTCATTAGAGGCACTAGGAAGTTACCCGATTTTGACTTCCGCATAGACAGTGTCGTCGCGCTGAGTTTAGATGGGCATAAGACCGGGTTGACCCCCATACCTTCCGGTATACTGTTGTTTGGAATGGAGGACCTGTATAATAACGTGGTTTTTGAGAGCGAGTACATGGGGTCCGAGAAACAGTTAAGCTTATTGTGGACCAGAACAGCTGCGTCGGTTGCGTCACTTTGGGCCTCAATAAAATACCTTGGGCGTGAAGGCTTCGAGAAAATATACGGTGAGTGCATGAGAATAGCTGACTATGCGTATGAGCGCCTCCTCAGCGAAGGCTTCAGCCCCACTAGACCGGAACTCCCTCTTATATGCATACGACATCATGAGTTATCCGGCATAGAGCTCCTTTGGAGGCTACGCAAGATAGGGTGGTACGTGTACTCATGCCCAAGCCTCGGCGGGGTTAAGATCACCATAATGCCTCACGTAACAAAGGAAATTATTGATGCTTTCATCGATGACTTAGTAAGGATTGCTAAGGACATTAGATCATCGACGACTTTAAATAACTAAGTTTCAGAAATGCGGGGTCGATCACCAATCACACCGTGTTCCGCTCATCATCGATAATTCAATGCTTTCTGAAAGGTAAAATTATTTTCATACTACACCTGAGGAACCTTCTTTACTTCATTTCCACCCTTATCGATGGGGGAATTCGGGCACATGTCGTTGAGAGCACTTGTTAAAGTAGATAGTAAGGGGAGGGTAACCATACCCCTTTACTTAAGGGAAGCTATAGGCATAGAGCCTGAATCCTACGTAGAGCTTGAGGTAAACAGGGATGAAGGCGTGATCATCTTGCGGCCGGCCTCAACTCCTGGGGAACTTGCCGTGGACTTCGAGGTACTCCTGAATAAGGCTGAGGACATCCAGCAACTGACGGCCGCCATCGTTGAGAGCGGCGGAGAAGTACGACTTTTAAGGTGTTACAGGGAGGAGGGCGATAGGTACAGGTGCCAAGTAACAACGTTAGTGCTTGACTTAAAGGCGGCGGAGTTGCTTAAGAACAAGGTTAATGAGAAGGGTCTTAAGATAATTAGTTTAAAACCGGTTATTAGGAAGGCGATGTGAATGCCTCCACAAAGTATTTTCGTGGGGTGCTGTGGTTTCGCCGTTGGGCGCCGCAAGTACTACACGTTATTCGACGTCGTGGAGCTTCAGGACACGTTCTACAACCCTCCCGACGAGGCTAAACTAAACAAACTACGGGACGAGGCGCCGACTAACTTCAAGTTCACGATGAAAGCGTGGCAGGCCGTAACACACCCGCCTAGCATGAGGACTTGGAGACGAGCTAAGGTGATACCACCCAAAGATAAGTGGGACAAGTACGGATACCTCAAGCCAACTAAGGAGAACTTCGAGGCGTGGGAAGTGATCGATAAGGCAGCCAATATCCTTCAAGCCGAGTTCATAATTATTCAACTACCCCCTTCCTTCAGATTCACGGAGGAAAACCTGAGGAATATGACGGAATTCTTCTCAACTATTAAGCCAAGGAATTACTTGGTTGGCATCGAAGTCAGGGGGGACTGGAGAGAGCATGAGACGGAGCTCAAAGATGTTATCTTGAGATATGACTGGCTAATACATGTTGTCGATCCGTTTAGATGGTCCCCAGTAGTTAAGAAGGATGTAACGTACTTTAGGCTACATGGGATAGGGGGTGCTGAAGTGAACTACAAGTACAAGTACACTGACGATGACCTCCGGAGGCTAAGGGAGAAAGTACTCAGTACAGGCTCTAATGTGGTCTTCGCGCTGTTTAACAATGTTTACATGCGTGATGACGCGCTTAGATTCAAAGAACTAGTTAAGTCGTAAGGTACTTACTTGCCGCAAGCCTAAGTAATCTCCGTAAGACAGTGTCGACTCCCGTACCCTGAAGGGCACTGATCAAGTATATTTCGCCATCAAACACATTCCTTAATTCCTTTACGACGTATTCCAGTCTGCTATCATCAACCTCATCTATCTTGTTCACGGCCACGATCATGCCTTTGCCTCTGAAGATACTTCTCACCATGCGTAGTAACCCCAACTGTTCCTTTAAGGAGTAGTAGCTTGATGGTCTGGGATCTATGAGAAATAATAGCACGTCCCCGAGAAACCTCACCGCGCTTACAGCCTTACGCTCTATCTCGTTTAGCTCGTCGAGAGGTCTGTCAAGAATTCCGGGTGTATCTATTATTTGAACCCTCACGTGATCTAGGAACGCGTGGCCCAATATCACGTCCTTCGTCGTGAAGGGAAAAGGAGAAACCTCGGGTTCGGCTGTGGAGACCCTGCGGACGAAGGTTGACTTACCTACCTGAGGCATTCCAGCAACAACGATTATTGGTTCGTTGAAGTTAAAGCACGGTAACTTACGGAGCTCAGCCACTGCCGCCCTAAGCAGGTCTATGTCTTTCCTTATCCTCCTCACAAGGGATAGTGTTCGCCCAACAAACTCCCTGGCAACGTCATTTGCTTCCCTAGCAGATACTGTTGACTTTATCTTAAGCCTGTACTCCTTCCACAACTTCCTGAGTACTCTGCGGTACCCCCTGAATTTCTTGAGGATGTCCGCGTAATCCGCTATGCCAGCGAGCTTCAGTATTTCTGCGTAGAACGCGTTCAATTCCTCCGGCTTTGGTAGTTTCTCTACTTTAGCAAAGATCGCTGAGTCCACGTAGCCGTATACCCTATCAACCTTGATCAGGTGCTTAACCATGCCTTTCTTCTTGACACCCTTCGCAAGGGGCACTGGCTTACGGAATATCTCAAGGACGCGTCGACGCACGTCGGCGTAAGGAACTGGTGAGGCACCCTTCACTTCCTCACTGATGCAGACTTCCTCACCCATATTGGCTCACCATCTCTCCTTATCTCCACGACCCTGTGAATAGGTATTGTGGTTTCACCGATTATTAGCCTGTCCTTAAGCACCTTAACGCTCTCCGAGAGCCGAACCTCGCGTAAACCTCCGGGCCGTAGCCTATCAATAACAACCACTGAGTATCTATACAGGTTAACCTTATCCACCCATGCTATTTTGTTCAGCATACCAGCTATGGTATTATCTTTCATCCCCCTAACCTCTAGGAATCTGAAACGACATCAACAAAAGTAAACCTTAACCTTAAAATTCGACACACTTCATTGATAGTAGGTGCAGGACGTGTCTTACGAGGGGTTAGGAACAGGTGCAACCGCTGTAGGCTTAAGAACTAAAGACTCCGTAATCCTAGCCGCTGAGCGCCGAGTGGCTTACAGAGGCTTTGTGATGAGCAAGGCAGGACGTAAGGTATTCCTCATAAAAGACAGGTACGGTCTAGCGTTCGCAGGCCTCTTCGCAGACATCCAGACGCTTAAGCGGATAATGACCCTTCAGATCCATGATTACGAAATAGAGAACTCACGTAAGATGAGTGTAAGGTCCGCTGCCAGGCTACTTTCTGTAATTCTGTATAAGTACAAGTCCACACCATTCCTCTCCGAAGTGATTTTCGGCGGCATAGATGAGGAAGGGCCTCACCTATACGTAATGGATGCACTGGGTTCTCTCATTGAGGATGACTATGCCGCAATAGGTACCGGGGCCCCCATAGCCATAGGCATCGTTGAGAACAAGTACCGTAAGGACCTAAGCCCTGAGGAGGCAAAGGAACTCGCCCTAGACGCCATTAAGGCTGCAATTAGCCGGGACGCAACTTCCGGTGACGGCATCGACGTAGTAGTGATTACGCCGAGTAAGTCTTGGAGCGAGAGCATTACCTTAAGGTAAGTAATCTGAAGGGCAAGAAGCTGAAACCCAATGTTCAGTGCTAAGAAAGCCTTCAAACTCCAAAGGCTTCTTGCTGAGAAGGTGTCTTGGGAAGGCAAGATAAGTAAGCTTGAGTTCGTTGTAGGCCTAGACCTAGCATACGTGGGTAATAAAGGCATCGCAGTCGCCGCGCTCACACGCATGCCTGACTTAAGGCTTATCCGTTACTCAGTAGTGATTGGTGAAGTGCCAATACCTTACGTGCCGGGGCTCCTTGCCTTCAGGGAAGCACCATTGATGTTTAAGGCTTACGAAAAGCTCGGTGTCCAAGCAGACCTCATAGTGGTAGACGGACACGGCGTCACCCATCCTAGGGGCCTAGGTATTGCTTCACACATAGGTGTCGTGCTGGACACACCCAGCATAGGGGCCGCCAAGAAAGTGCTTACTGGAGAGGTAAAGGAAGTTAATGGGAAGGAGTACCTGTTCATTAATGGAAGGCCCGGAGCGGTAGTCATTAGACCTAAGAAGAATAAGACAGTATACTTAAGCATAGGTCATAAGGTCGGGTTAGAGGAAATTGAAAGGCTTAGCAAGATACTTTTTAAGGGTCACTCACTACCTGAACCGACATACATTGCTGACAAAGTGACCAAGGAGGTGAGAAGAAAACTTGTCAAGAATCGTTGAGGGTAAGGTAGTATCTGGCCTCGGTGAAGGGGCTAAGTACGTAACCATGCCCGTATATAATATCCTTCTCACAGAGCTTCTAGATGATACACCCTACCCGGGAACTCTCAACATAGATATCCAAAGGAGTTACGAGGAACTCCTCAGCGAGTGTCCGCCTTTACAGATAAAGAGTGTCGTAATGAGTGGTCATGAGTATGGTGGATTCTATTACTGGTTCGGGAATATTGTCGAGCCCAATATCCATGTCCTAGTGATAAGACCTTTCCTAACTAAACATTCGGAGAACGTATTGGAGGTAGTGGCTGAGAAGAACCTAAGGAAAGAATTAGGTCTGAAGGACGGTAACGTTATCAAGGTTAAGCTAATATGTGCTGAAGTGTGAGTGAAATGAAATTTACTTGCTACAGATGCATTCACTGCTGTTTCTTCGCTGGTTCCCCTGACTATCCCATACTTACTGAGAGCGATTATCGTCGATTAAAGGAAATAGCGGCGCAGAGAGGAATTACCTTAAAATTCCGTAAGATGAGGGAAGGACTCTATCAGTGGGTAATAGAAGGGTTCTGCCCCTTCTACGACGTGAAGAGAAGAGCTTGCAGTATATACGACTACAGGCCGTTGCCGTGCCGCATGTTCCCATTACTACTGAATCCCAGTACGGGTGAGGTGAGCGTGTCGCTACTTTGCGACTGGGTTATAGAGAACTTCAGTAAGCTCAGAGAAGCAAGCAATCCCGCCGAGGTATTTCCCGAGGAGTTCAAAGCCGTAATAGACGTGTTTAAGTACATTAAGGAAAACCGAATACAATAATTATAGGTGAGTGTTTAATGAACGGGGAAACCACTAAAGGGTCTAAAGGTTACGTGAAGACAGCAATATTCTTCACCACCTACGATGAAAATGTAGCGAAAAACATTATAGATGAGATCGCTAAGGATTTCAGGATTCTTGAAAACAAACGAAGTCGTGTGCTTAAGGAGATCTATTATATAGCAGTAGAGGGTGATGCGCGCTCTGTAGAGGATCTCCTAAGAGGCAGAGTCAGCTGGTATAAGGTCGACATACTGGAATTCAAGTAGGTTTCTCGCTAATCCTATACATTACGTATTCACTAATCACGTATAGTAAGGTTGCTATAACCGTTAAGCATACTACCTCCTTGGAGGGACGCGTGCTTAATACAGCAGTAATCACGGCCCCCAACACTAATGCCAACCTCGCCGCCGTACGCATGACTTACACCAGCTTAAGCTTTAGTCCACCGCCGAGAACCCGTGCCAATGCGGCAGACATTGCGAGAAGTATTGCTAAGTACACTCCCGGCAGGAATACTAAAGCGTAGAGAAAGGATATGCAGAGAGTCAATATTCCCGTGATTATGTCGAATATTGAACTCAGGTACGTTATTCGCTTCTCATTTACGCTAGGCTTAGCGTAGAAGGACGGTGTGTACTCAACTGTTATGTTGTGCTCGCCTGAGGGGGTGGGAAACATGCAGTCCTTCATTAATATCCCTGCCCAAGTTCTTTCCGTGAAATTACAGGTTAAGGTACTCCCGTCAAGCATTATTGCTGACACGTCCGCCCCTCTTACAATGGTTAAGTAGGTTGTGAAGCCCGTATCCGTGTACAGATCCACGGAGATCCTTCCGGGAGTTACGTTATAGTACATGATCTCGGTTCCCCAAGGTATAAACAGGGCTGCTCCGGAGGAGTATACCAAGCTCTTAAGCACTAGCTTAACATTGCTGTCTCCATGCTTAATCATGCTTGGGCTTGGCGTTATTATGTACCCCATGAACAAGACCTTAACGTTAAGTTTGAAGTTATCAGGTAATGCATCCAGCCCGTCCCCTACAATGGCGCGCCCTGCTTCGTCACCTACAATCACTCCTACAGGCTTCCCAAGGGAATTCTCGCTATAAAAGTTAAGCACCGGGTAAGGTACGGGATTTCCTAACATATCAGTAACTCGTATCTTTACCGTTTCGGAGTTCCACCTAAATCCACTAGCAACAGTCACGTTTTCAAATGAAGATACAAACGCAGGTAGTAAGGGCATGCCAACATACATTACTAGGGACGCGGCTATAAAGAACGCACCAACACCTTTGCCGACGCGAAAAGGAAGTGAA
>Ga0256842_1003257_pt1 | contig 10965 bp, 1 predicted proteins | sample 4559240metaG_FD_185973 | JGI IMG/M metagenome (GOLD analysis project Ga0256842, IMG submission 185973) | Hydrothermal vent microbial communities from Guaymas Basin, Mexico - 4559-240 | ecosystem: Environmental > Aquatic > Marine > Hydrothermal vents | place: Mexico: Guaymas Basin | collected...
CCTGTACTGAGCATGTCGAAGTATAGCTATGGAAATAAATTTTAACGCAGTAATAGGGAAATATAAACGATTTATATGGCGTGTTTTGGTATTAATTTGGTATAAATGGTTGCGCTATACTTTTAAAATAAATTAACGTATTCTCCTATCAAATTTTAACAAAGATATCTCCTACATCAAAAAATAATTATATAGTATTCTTATTACTAGCATTATCTAAAGATATCTTTTAAAAAAACATCAATAAAATGTAAAAAATAGCGATAATAATTGTAATATTGTCTATTATTATTTTTACTAAACACAGAAACATATTATCTAACATTAAAATCCGTTCGTATGAGAACCCTATTAACTATTCTTGTTATCTTTTTATTCTTTAATTCAAATATTACTGCTCAAATTTTTACCGAAGATTTTGAAGCAGTAGTAGGCATGACATCGAACCCAACTAATGGATGGGGTGTTAACACACGATTGCATAGTCAAGGTTTGAAATCAGACTCAGGAAGAATAATTCAAAATGCAGAAAATATATTAACCACAACATCTTCCTTTAGCACACTAGGTCTTTATGCTGTATATTTAGATTTTGATCAAATATGTAAACTTCAGTTTGGTGATAGTGCAATTATTGAAGTGTCAAACGATAATGGTGTAACATGGCAACGTGTGGTACAGAGTAATTATTTAGGAACGGCGGTATTTGGATACATTGGTGATGCATTTAACGAAACAAGTTATGGCACTTTTTGGGATCCTACAGGTCCAACAATGCCAACACAAGCATGGTGGAAATCGGAAAGTTTTGATATTTCGAATTTGGCAGAGAACTCAGCAAATGTAAAAATAAGATTTAAAGTAGTTGATGGTAACGGCAATGGCGCTGTTGGTAGAGCAGGATGGTTTTTGGATAATATTATAGTAAACGCCTCTATTTCAGAAATGATTCCTCCATCGGTAGCATTGGTTTCCCCCTTCCCTATTGACACAGTATATTCAGACAATCCGGTTACAGTTAAGGCATCTATTAGTGACCTTTCGGGTATAAATTCTGCATATTGTATTGTTAGCTCTATGCCATTTGGCCAACAGGATACTATCCTTATGACTTACGACCCAAATACTGTTGACACTTTTAGTTGTCAGATACCTTTTTATGGATTTGGGCGCACTACCAGTTATTATGTAAAAGCATACGATGGTTCTTTTATACATAATGTTGATTCTACTGCAACCATAAGCTATATGACAAAATACTCGTCAGGTGGTATTGCCGAAATTGGCACAGGAACATCAAGCAGTTCATTTCCTTTTTATACATATTACCACGATGCACGATCGCAGTTTATTTATACCGCAGCAGAAATTTCTGCTAATGGCACATCTGCTGGACCTATTACAAGTATAGCTTTTAATGTTAGTAGTATTGGCGGTCAGGCAATGAATAGTTTTTCTGTAAAAATGAAAAATAGCTCTTTGAATTCACTAACTGGGTTTGAAAGTGGCTTTACAACCGTATATACTAATTCGGCTTATAACGTAGCTACTACAGGCTGGCAAACAATAAACCTTGCAAGTCCTTTTTTATGGGATGGAGTAAGTAACTTAATAATAGAGGTTTGTTTTGATAATACATCATATTCATCAAACTCATTAGTATATGCAACAGCTGCTGCAGGAAAAACTTGGGGTAATATGATGGACAATGGTACAGGTTGCTCATTAACAGGAGGAAGCCTGCAAAGCAATCGTCCAAATATACAGCTCAATATAACTGGTAGCAGTCAGCTTACCAATGATTTGGGCGTAATGAATATTCTAAATCCTACTACAGGAGTTATTGCTGGTCAGGATTTTGAAGTTAAAGTAGATTTAAAAAACTATGGTGTTGACACCATACGAAATGCACAAATAAGCTGGACTTATGATGGCGTAAACCAAACACCATATATATTATCTGCCATAGATTCTATTTTACCTGATGGTATAATGTCGCCAATAATACTCGACACTTTAACATCTACTATTGGTGGTCATACTATTATTGCTTGGTCAGAAATGCCAAATGGTGTTGTGGATATAAATATAATTAATGACTCGGCAGAATATAGCTTCTATGGCTGTGCAAGTAGTTTATCGGGAGCTTATACCATTGGTGGTGCTGGCGCTGACTTTAGTGATTTTGCTGAGGCAATTCTTGCTCTTGACCAATGTGGAATAAGCTCTGCTGTTACCTTCAATGTAAATGATGGTGTATATACTGAGCAAATATTAATTGAAAACATATTGGGCATTTCGTCAACAAATACAGTGAGTTTTCAATCGGTATCGGGAGATAGTTCCACTGTTATTATAAAACATCTCGCTACTGATACTAATAATAATTATGTGGTGAAAGTTGATGGCATTTCCAATATTACATTTAGCAATATGACCTTTGAGGCTATGGATAGCACTTACTCTAGAGTGTTTGATTTTATAAATGATATCAATAATATTACTATAAACAACAATATTATTAAAAACACAATTTCTGCAGATACTACTGATGATAATAAGTCTCTTATTATTGGTAATATGGGCAATAATATCAACATTAGCAATAATAGTATGATTAATGGTTCGAATGCCATTAATCTATATGCCGATACACAAGGCTTAAACTGGGATATTAGTGGTAATGAAATCAATGGTGTGTTTACAGCAGCAATATCACTCAAGTACGCAGAATCTGCAACAATCTCCTCAAATATTATTAATGCTAATATTTTAGAAAATGCAAGCCTATTTTTTGGAATTAATTTGCAGAATAATACTGGAAATGTAGAAATCACTAATAACGAAATATATTCTACAGTATCAGAAATGGCAAAGGGAATAAACTTAGATCAATGTAGTTTTGACATTGCTAATCCTGCGAATATTTCTAATAATTTTATTCAAATTCATGTAAATACACAATTACCAGATAATAGTTCGGGTATAGAAATTTATAACACTAGCAATGTAAACGCCTATTTCAATACCGTAAATATAATTGGTAATCAGCCTGTTAGTTCACCAATAAATCTTACTGCCACATCAGCAAATTCTACACAGAATATTAATATTGTAAATAATATTTTTGCAAATAATGCCAATGGGTATATATACTCTATAAATAATGTGGATACAAATCAATGGACAAACCACCATAATGATTTATGGAATAATAATGCTCCTCAATTTGCATTTTTAGATAATGATATCGTTGATTTTGCAGAATGGCAAACAAAAACTAGTGAAGCTAATTCAATAAATATAAACCCTTATTTTGTTAGTTCTACCGATATACATATTGTAAATAACGCAATGAATGGCACTGCAATAGCAATAGGAGGTATTACAACTGATATTGACGGTGACATACGAAATGCTAGCACACCTGATATTGGTGCTGATGAATTTGATCCATCACCTTGGGATGCTTCAATTGTTAATATTGCAGACATGGGTGAAGGTTGTGGTTTATCCGATGAAACCATAAAAATTACAATCAAAAATTTAGGAAATGTAGATATTAATGGAAACCTTACAGCATCGTATAGGCTATCTCCTACTTCTACAATAGTAACAGAAACAATTAGCAACCCTATAGCAACAGGAGATACTTTAATCTACTCATTTGCTACTCTTGCTGATTTAGATGTTTATGCATCGGGGCAAGACTCCGTATTTAATGTCAGCGCATGGGTAAATCTACAATCCGACCCTGTAACAAATAATGATTCTGCACATATAGATATTAATTCTAAATATGCGCCTTTATCACCTATAGTATCAGATACGTTAATTTCTTATGGCGACTCAGTGAGCATTACTGCCACATCTCCTGATAGCTTAATTTGGTATGAAACAAATGCTGCTATTAACGAACTGTCAACCGAGCGATGGTATAATACAGGAATATTATACGATACTACCGCTTATTGGGTAGGCGCAACAAGTGGTAATGCCAATATTAAACTTACAGAAACAGTGCAGTATAAAACAGCTTCTGGCGCAACAAATCCATACCCTGCATATTTACCGACATCTGATTTCGACGGAATAGAGATTTCAAATTTAGGAAACTCAAATGGCGATTTATCAGGCTACACAATAAATATTAACGTTTCCTCTACTACAGTATCATATACCTTTCCTGCAAATACAAATATCGCAATGGGAAGTGTTGTTTTGGTGGTTTACGGGTCGGGGTTACCAAGCGGCCCAGCGGGTAATAATATGTATTATGCTCCATATATTAACATTTCTTCAAGCACATTAGTATCGTATTGGCTAACCGATAATACTGGCAATGTAGTTGATGCCTTTGCTTCAAATGGAGCTTTATTCCCAAGCACAAGCCCAGTAACAATATCCGATTTTTCGGGTGATTTATTAGGAGGAGTTTCACACCCTGGAGCTATTCGTACAATATCAGATAATAATACAGCCGCCGATTGGCAAGTTATTTCTCCTACAGTAGCATCTTTCGGTACTATAAATGCAGACCTTGTTATGGGCTATCAACCTAATTCTGGTTGCCATAGTATATTGGTACCTCTTACTGTAAATATAAACAATATTCCACAGAACGACCTTAGTATTATACAATTACAATCTCCAAATAGTGGGTATTATCTTAATTCAAATACAAATGTGCAAGTAGAGGTGGCTAATTATGGAGCTATTGCAAAAGATACTATACCATTGGCTTATCAGCTAAACACACAAGCAATAGTATATGATACTTTATTTCAAACATTAAACTCTGGCGAAACTGCTATATTTACTTTTGGTCAAACAATAAACTTGAGTCAGTTTGGCTCATATGATTTCAAAGTATATACACACCTTAGTTACGATACCGATAATAATAACGATTCCGTTGTAACGGTAATCACCAATGATTCATTGATTTATTGTGATTCGTATGCAACATCTGCCGGTGATTCAAGAATTGACGAAGTAATACTCGAAGGTATAAATAATAATACAACCGCTGATGGTTGTTCTACTTACAGCAATTTTTCAACAATGTCAACAGTATTAGCTCAGGGCATAGATTATCAAATAAGCGTAACCATAGGAACCTGTGGTAGTAATTATTTAAAAGGTGCTAAAGCATGGATAGATTTTAATAATGATGGCGACTTTGAAGATAGTGGTGAAGAGATTGGAAACTTTGGTTCTGCAAGCAGTACATTTACTGCTACATCAACATTTACTGTACCTGCAAATGCAAGTGCGGGCATTCATAAAATGCGAGTTGTTGGAAGAGAAGGTGCTGGTACAAACAATGCAAGTGTAGGGGCTTGTGGTACGTATTCCTATGGCGAAACCGAAGATTACACTATTATTATTGTACCTCTTATACAATATGACGCAGGGGTTCAGGAAGTATATAATATTGCTGACACATCCAATGAAGGAGCTAGTATTACACCTATTGTTGTAGTGAAAAACTACGGCTTTGATACTTTAACATCCTTTGATATTTTATATAGTGTAAATGGAGGCGCGGCTGTGGTCTACAACTATAACGACACCTTGCTATCTTTCCAAAGAGACACTATAACATTAGCTTCTTTCAATAGCCCTGCTGGCATAAGCACTCTTTGCACATATTCTAGTCTAAGTTCGGATTTAAACACCATAAACGATAGTGCATGTATTACATATTATGGAAAACCAACAAAGGACGCTGAGCTATTAAGACTACAACATATTAATGAGTATTGTGGAATGAATTACGATACCATAATAGTACAGCTAACCAATATTGGTGTTGATACTATTAATGCTGTTGGGCAAACAAACCCAACTACAATTAGTTATCAAAGTAATTCATTATCTCCTATCACCGAAACTTTTACACAGATGGTGGCACCAGGTGATACGGTATGGTATCAATTCAGTAGTTTGGTATATGTTGGTAGTAATAATACTATGGATTCGCTTTATAATATTAAAGCTTGGATTAACTTTATCGGTGATAATGTAGCTTATAATGATAGTGCATCTACTTTTGTAGAATCGCTCCATATACCATCTCCACCAACCGTGGTAAATCCAGTAATAATTCCCTTCGCTAGTCCAGCAACATTAATTGCAAATAATGCACCTGGCGATAGTATATTATGGTACGAAGATTCGCAATCAACTAATATTATTTTTGGAGGTTCGCCATATACTACTCCTTGGTTAAATTTTCATGATACGGTATTCTGGGCAGTTTCATCTAGTGGAGCACCTACTGCCACTTCAACCATAGGAACAGGAACAATATCAAACAGCTCAACTTCATACCCTAGTCCTTATGCAAATTTCTATTGGGGAAATAAAGAACAATACCTAATCCATGCTTCGGAATTAATTGCTCAAGGAGCCAGTGCTGGACCAATTTCTGAATTAGCTTTTGATGTTTCTACACCAAACGCTTGTCCTAATCTTCAAAATTTTGAATTAAAGCTAGGAAATTCCTCACAAACGATTTTATCAACCTACGAAACAGGACTTACAACAGTATACTCTAACACATCAGGTTATCAGCCTACTAGTGGGTGGAATAATCACGTCTTTTCTACTCCATTTATTTGGGATGGAACAAGTAATGTTATTGTTCAAGTTTGTTCTCAAAACACAGGATATATAGGTAGTGGAAACGCTTCAGTAAATGGAACAGCCACTTCGTTTACTTCTGTAAAATACTATTATGCTGACAATACAGGAGTATGTGGTTCTACATCAGGAACTAGTAGTAGTATTAGACCAAATATGAAATTATTAATTTCAGGTAATGCTTGTCAAAGTACTAGAACTCCTGTAAACATTACAGTATTGCCACTTTCGGCTTGCGATGTTGGCGCTTCGGATTTAGTAGGGCCTATTAGTTCAATTTATATGGGAACTAACGAAACCATTATTGCAGAAGTGCAAAACTATGGTAATGTTGATCAAACAAATATCCCTATAAGTTACCAAATAAATGGTGGTGCAATAATTACAGAAAGTGTTTCAGTAGCAGCATCGAGCTCTACAGTTTATTCTTTTAATACAAAAGCAGATTTTAGTAATATCGGTAGTCAATATAATGTAAAGCTTAGCACAGGTTTAATGTGCGATACCACAAGTTTAAATAATAATTACGAAGAGTTTGTTGCTAATATTAGCCCGTCATACTGTGTATCTTCGGCAGATTACAACACATATCACGATATTGAAAATGTAACTATAGGTGGAATAAATAATACATCGCCAAGCCCATTTAACAAACTATATACTGATTATACAAACATTAACCCTGGAACTTTAAGCCCAGGAAGTAACTTCTCTTTTTCTATAAAAATCAATTCTGCATCAACAACTCCAAGTGGAGGTTTTATAAAAATATATATTGATTACAATAGAGATGGAGTATTTGATGCTAGTACAGAACAAGCTGCAGCTTTACCTTATAATAATGCAAGTTCAAATTATGCAGCAATGGCATATGGTAGTGTATCCGTTCCTTCTAATGTTGCACTTGGTTTAACACGAATGCGTGTAGTTGCTGTTCGTAATGGAACAGCTTCTTCTGTAGAGCCTTGTGGCACTTATAGCTATGGCGAAACTGAGGATTACCCTGTATATTTAGCAAATACAATATCTCATGATGCAAGTATATCAAAAATCACAACACCTAATTCTTTAACTACCGCTTCGGCAGTTCCAGTAACAGTAAGGGTTCATAATTATGGTACTGATCTTATTACATCAGTGGATATAAGTTACTCTGTAAATAATAATCCCCCAACAATAATAACCTTTAATTCTACTAGTATAAACCAAGGCAATTATGTTGATGTTCCTTTAGGAAATATATCTATTTCTGATGGAATGAATAATATTTGTGCTAAAACAATTTTGGCTGGAGATAGCAATACTTTTAACGATAATAGATGTACTAATGTATTTAAAGAAGCAATAGTGAATTTATCGTATTCCGATGATTTTGAAGGTGCAAATCTATGGATGGACGATACTATTAGCAATCAGTGGGAAAGAGGTTTCCCAAGCATGACATCCATAAACTATGCTCATAGTCCATCCAATGTTTGGGCAACAAATTTGAGCGGAAACTATAGTGGTACTTCTATGCAATATCTCTACTCTCCAAAATTTATTATTACTAGCAATATTGACACCGCTTATCTTAAATTTTGGCATTATTATATTACCGAAAATTCAAATGATGGTGCATTTATTCAGTATCAAAAGAACGGTGGTACATGGGTTACTTTAGGATATGCAACCGACCTAAGAGCTACTAACTGGTATAATAGTACAACTGGCGGTACACATAAGTGGACTGGCAATAGTGGAGGTTGGATTCAATCTACTTTCGATTTTGATTTCCTAAATGGGGAATTTCAAAACACTACTACCTTACAACTTCGCTACGTATTCTTTGCTAATGCTAGCAGCAATAATTATGATGGATGGGCAATTGATGATTTTGAATTAACCATACCAGCTCAACCTATTGATGTGGGGATTACTAATATTACTAATTTATCAAATGTACAAATTGGAGATATTACTAATGTTAGTGTCGCTGTGCATAATTATGGAACAACTGCTCAAGGCTCTTTCCCTGTATGGTATAAGCTTGATAATGGAGCTGTTATAACAGAAACCTTCACTCCATCATCAGGAAGTTTAACTCCAAATGCTACTGAATCGTTTACCTTTAGTCAAACTAGTATTCAAATAGCAAGTAGTAGCTTTAATCTCTGCTCTGGAACAAACCTAAGTAATGATGCATATCCTCAGAATGATGATTATTGCAAAACCTTTATAGCTTCCACAGCTAATATAGATGCTGGAATAATAGAAGTTTTTAAACAACAAATATGGGGAGGAGAAGATACCACTAGTATTTATAGCCCTGTTAATATTTATGGTGTTATTAAGAACTTTGGTTTGAGTGACCTCACAAGTTTTAATATTGATTACTCTATAGATAATGGTTCGACATGGACTACCGAAACATGGACTGGTAATCTTGCTTTTGGTGAAACAGACACATTCCATTTTGCAAATACATACAGCTCTCCTTTAGGTAATTATATTGCTTGCGTTCGCACTCTTGCAATTAATGACGCTAATGTAAACAATGATGAATTGTGTCAGCCATTTGTTGGAGTTTCGATAAACAATACCGATGATTTGGAGTTTGTACTGTCGCAAAATAGACCTAATCCTGCTCATGGAATTATCAAAATTAGCTATATAATTCCTCATAATGGCAATATTGAATTTAACCTTAGAAATACTCTTGGGCAAGTAATCTATACTAAACAACACTCAAGCTTTACGGGTAGTAATACCATCGAAATTAATACAAAGGATTTAGCAAATGGTGTTTATTATTATACAGTAATATTTGATAATCAAAGACTAACCAGGAAGATGATTATTAGTAAATAGAGATTTTAATAAAATCTCATTAATATAAAAAGTTCTGTTGTTATTGCTATAAAATATGGTGATAACGACAGAACTTTTTTTCATATAAGATTGAATATTACTAATTACCCATTCCCTGACTATCGCCAAACAGGCTAATTTTTAATTCCTAATTCTCCATTCCTAATTATTAATTCATCTCCCGATAGCTATCAGGACTTTTCACTATCTTCGCTCAAACAATATTATATAATGGCAAAGGTAAAAAGTAAAACGAGTTTTTTTTGTAAAAGCTGTGGTAATGAGTACGCTAAGTGGATGGGTAAATGCTCAGCATGTGGCGAATGGAATACTATTGTGGAAGAAACAATACGTATAGAGACAGCTCCTAAATGGAAAAAAGAGGAGTCGCAAAATACCAAAAAAGTTCCTCAGCCAATACATAAGTTAAAACATACATCCGAAGACCGAATTGATATGCACAATCAGGAGCTAAACAGAGTTCTTGGTGGTGGATTAGTACGAGGAAGTTTAGTTTTACTTGGTGGAGAACCTGGTATTGGAAAATCCACTCTATTGCTTCAGGTTGCCATTAAAGCCAAAAATCTTAAAATACTTTATATATCTGGTGAGGAAAGTGAGCAGCAAATACGTATGCGTGCCGACAGAATTGGAATTGAAAACGAGCATTGCTACATTCTTAACGAAACTCGTACCGAAAGTATCTTCCATCATCTTGCCAATATGGATAAGGTAGATATATTAGTAATTGATTCCATACAAACGCTAATGTCGGAGCGAATTGATAATACTGCAGGTAGCATAACTCAAATTCGAGAAACCACAGCAGAGCTTCAGCGCTTTGCCAAGGAAAGCCATATTCCAGTTTTTATTGTTGGTCATATTACCAAGGATGGCAGTATTGCCGGTCCAAAACTACTTGAACATATGGTAGATACAGTATTACAATTTGAAGGAGATAGAAATTATGGATATAGAATTTTGCGCTCTCTTAAAAACCGTTTTGGCTCTACTTCGGAATTAGGAATTTACGAAATGCTCTCCAACGGAATGCGTGAAGTATCAAATCCATCAGAAATATTAATATCGCAGCGCGATGAGCAAAGTAGCGGAGTGGCAATTTCTGCAACTATGGAAGGTGGGCGAGCTATGCTTATTGAGGTGCAAGCTCTTGCAAGTACTGCTGTATATGGAACTCCACAGCGTAGCGCAATGGGTTTCGATACTCGAAGACTAAATATGCTATTGGCTGTTTTGGAGAAGAAGGCTGGTTTCAAACTCAACACCAAAGATGTATTTTTAAATATTGCTGGAGGAATAAAGGTCGACGATCCTGCCATTGATTTGGCAGTAATAAGTGCAATACTTTCGTCGAATTACGATATGCCCATTGAGGATAATGTATGTTTTGCTGCGGAGGTTGGCCTTAGTGGCGAAATTAGAAGTGTAAACCATGCCGATCAACGA
>Ga0256842_1003258_pt1 | contig 10965 bp, 11 predicted proteins | sample 4559240metaG_FD_185973 | JGI IMG/M metagenome (GOLD analysis project Ga0256842, IMG submission 185973) | Hydrothermal vent microbial communities from Guaymas Basin, Mexico - 4559-240 | ecosystem: Environmental > Aquatic > Marine > Hydrothermal vents | place: Mexico: Guaymas Basin | collected...
CCTGAACGTCTAAAAACCTTGAACCATATTAGTGGTTGTGATAAAAGCTATTGTTTCGTCTAGAGCCGTTGGGGGTCTAGGCATATCCTTGTTCCGGGTTAGTGTCCGGGGCTGTCAATCCTAGAGGAGTACACTGATGAGAAATTATGAAGCACTCTACATTGTCCATCCCGATGTTGTCGGTGATGAGTTAACTGCAATTGTGGAGAAATTCCAGAAGGTTCTCACCGATCAGGCGGTGGAGATCTACAAACTGGACAACTGGGGCACCCGTAAACTTGCTTATCCGATCAAAAAGGTTGAGCGCGGTTGCTACATTCAAACCCTGTTTACTGCAGCACCGGAAGTGATCGCTGAATTTGAGCGTCGCTTGCGCCTTGATGAAAAAATCCTCCGTTTTCTGACTGTTCGTCTTGATGAAGAATTCCCGGAAATCGTAGAGGAAGAGCCGGTTGAAGAGGCTACCGAGGAAACAACTGAAGCTCCTGCTGAAGAAAAAGCAGAAGCCGCTCCGGTTGAAGAAACAAAATAATATATTACTTGAATATATAACAGTTTAGGAGAATATCCATGGCTTACGAAAGATCATCACGTCCATCATCTGCACCACCACGGCGTCGCTTCGGTCGGCGGAAAATTTGCCGTTACTGTGCTGATAAGAGTCAGAAGATTGATTACAAAGATGTGAACAACCTGAAATACTATCTCTCCGAACGGGGCAAAATCGTCCCACGGCGGATTTCCGGAACTTGTGCGGCTCACCAGCGTCAAATTGCTGAAGCAATCAAGAATGCCCGGCAAATTGCGTTGCTGCCCTATACTGCGTCTCACTCTTTGTAAGTCGCAGTTTAAATTGTTGGAATGAAAGGGCAGTCGGTACTATTTACCGCAGCAGGAATTGCAATAACGCTACTCTGCTTACTTGGAGCTGGCTGGATCGGACCACTTGGTTCTTTCCTCAACTTGCTAACTCCGATCGCGGCGGCATACGTTGGTATGCGTTTTGGCTTGCGATCCGGCATTGTCGTTGTTGCTGTCACCTGTGCGTTGTTGCAGCAAATGGCAACGACATACACGCTGGCTGCTTATATCGGGATATTTGGTGTCAGCTCATTGCTGCTCCCCGCTTTTTTACGGCGTCATATCCCGTGGGATAAATCGGTACTTTATGCAACGGTTGGATCAGTCGTTGCGACGGTTGCAATGATTTTTGCTGCTGTTGTTGTCAGTGGAACGGGTCTGCATGATCTGATTAATCAGATGATCCAGTCCGAAGTTCAGCAGGCAATGCAGATCTACCGGGATACTGGCTTTACCGAAGCGCAGCTGCAGGAGATGCAGCAGGTGATGGATGGCATGGCTGGTTTCATCAGGGAGAGTTTTTACGGACTTTACGTGGTGTCACTGCTGGTGATTCAGGTGCTGTGTCTGTTGTTGCTGCAACGCTTCAAGGGGAACAGTTACCAGATCAGTGGAATCCCGTTTCCCCGCTGGCGGGTGCCGGCAGTTGTTATCTGGCTGTTAATTGCTTCGGGTTTTTCGTTACTGATTCCCGTTGATATAGTTGCAATGATCGGGCGCAATCTGCTGATTATTCTGCTTCCCCTCTATTTCTTGCAGGGAATGGCGGTTGTTAGCAGCTTTATGCAGAAAAAGCCCTATCCACCAATGGTCAAAGGTTTGATTTATCTGCTTCTGCTGATACTCAACCCTTTACCGATTATTATTACCTGTGCCGGTGTTTTTGATCTGTGGATCGATTTTCGCAGGCCCAGACAGAAGAGTATATAACCTCGATCCAATACGGAGGAGAGACATGAATACAAATGTGATTTTACGTGAGAATGTCGATGGTCTTGGAACCATCGGTGATGTTGTGAGTGTCAAGGCGGGTTATGCTAGAAACTACCTGCTGCCGCAGGGACTGGCCAGTGTTGCAGATTCCCGCAATGTCAAAGAACTTGAACATCAGAAACGTCAGCTTTCCCGGAAACTTGAAAAAGTGACCAAGGATGCCGAAGGCGTTAAGGCCCGGATCGAAAAAGTGACCTGCGAGTTTACTCAGCGTGCCGGTGAAGAGGGTAAACTTTTCGGTTCCGTGACCTCGATGGATCTTGAAGCTAAGCTTCAGGAAGCTGGAATTGAGATTCCCCGCAAGAAAATTCAACTTGGTGAACCGATTAAGACTCTTGGTGAACACATTGTGCCGGTCAAACTTGACGCCGGTGTTGTTGCTGATTTGAAAGTTGTTGTCAGTGCCGAGGAAGAAGTCTAATCTTTCCGAAAACAATTTCTGATATATGTACGAGGGCGATAGGCTTTGCAGCTATCGCCCTTTTTGTTTTTATAAGTCAAGTATGCTCTCTCCTTAGTTCTTATTCATTATTTGTGATACATTTTCTGCTTGAATCTAAGACTGATACCGAGTATTGTCGATTAGTTCATATTAATCATGGGGGGTGGTATGTATCGATTGTCTATTATTTTTGCCATGCTGTTATGTGTCGTTGCCTGCGATATGGAAAAATATCCGGAAGCAAGGGACACTCATTCTTGTGAGCTGTTGATTTACAGTGGAATAACACTGGTTCAGCCGCTTGAGGAGATAGCTGCTTTGGTCGAAGACAAAATGGATTGCCGAATCAGGATCAGTTCCGGTGATTCCGGACATTTACTTCGTTCGATCAGAGTCAATAAGGTTGGTGACATATTTTTCCCGGGATCTGCGTCTTATCTTAATACTCTGGTTGCAGGGGGGCTGATTACACAGAATGTTCAGATCGGTTTTAACCAGGCGAAACTTTTCGTTCAACCGGGCAACCCCATGGATATTTCAGCTGATTTAAACAATCTGACCAATGAGAGGTTTAATGTTGTTCTTGGAAATGAACGGGCTGGATCGATAGGAAAAGAGACCAAAAGAATTTTGAGTGAGGCAGGGATCTACAGGGATGCTCTGGATAACAGTCTTTATTTAACGACAGATTCCAAAGGATTAGCTAACGCGATTAAAAATCATGATGCTGATTTGGTTATCAACTGGAATGCTGTTGCATTTCTTCCAGAAAATCATGGAAAGATGGAGTCTCTACCTTTGCCTGATATTTATGTGAAAAAGCAGCCTATCGTAATGGGGATTCTCAAATACAGTCAGCACCCTGATATTGCCAGGAAGGTTTTAGATTTATCGGTGTCTGCTGTCGGTCAAAATATTTTTCGTAAATATGGTTTTTTGGATTAGTCATTCTTATGTTTAAAATTTTAAGACACAATATTATGCCTCAGCTTTTGTTGCTGATCGTGATGTTTACAGTTTGTTTTCTAGGAGTTATCTTGGGGACACACCTGTTGCAGAAACGTCAAACCTATCTGCAATCACTGCTCGAAAATGAGCAAAATAAAATCGAATTGACTCACATCCTGCAAAAGAAAGTTCTCGCCGTTAATATACGAATGCACGATCTGACTGGAGCCTCTTCTCAGCCAGAGATGTCGCACATTTTAAAAACGCTCTCCAGGCTACAATTAGAGTTACAGAAGATCATAGATATCATTGATCGTGGCGGCAAAATTGCGATTAAAAATTTGATTAGTTTTGATTTTGAAAAGTCAATGTCAAGAAGCTTGGAATACACCCCACATGGGGTTAAAGAGCTCAATATTCTGGTTCTTGAGTTCCGAACCGATTTAAGTGAAATCGGTGAGATTATTACTGGGCTGCAAGACATTGTTAGATATAAAATCAGTGCTCTGGATGGCCATGATCCTCTTGAAATTGCAGGCAGTATTCGTAAAGTCGATAATTTTTATAAGGGTATTGCACCCTTCATAGGCCGGGTTTTGGAACATTCTGCTGGTTTGCTGCTGCAAAGTCAGCAGGAAATGGATCGTATCCGGGCTGTTAATTCCCAATTTATTACGACTTACCGACAAATTGAAATTGCAGTAGCTGCTATTGCCACGGCATTGATTTTACTTGCCGGAGGAGCGACTCTGCGCTCAACTCGGAAAATTCTCTACGAGAGACGGAGATATCAGCAGGAACTTAAAGAGTCGAATAGTAATCTTGAAGAAATCGTAAGAAAACGGACGTCTGCTTTGGTTAAAGAAATTGCAGAACGAAAAAATGCTCAAGACCAGGTCATGAAACAAGCCGATTTCTTATTAAAAACCATTGAGTCTCTTTCACACCCTTTCTATGTCATAGATGCTCTGGATTATTCTATCGTCCTTGCCAACTCCGCAGCACGTGCTCAACGAGAAGGCGGGAACGCAACCTGTTTTGCATTGACTCATGGTCGGAATTCTCCCTGTGATCATATTTCATGTCCGCTGGAAATTATAAAAGAAACACGTGAAGAAGTTGTTCTTGAAAGGGTTCTCCGCAATAAACAGGGAGATGAAATTTATCTTGAGGTTCATGGGTATCCTATTTTTGACAAAGAGGGAAAGTTGATTCAAATGATAGAATATTCTCTCGATGTTACGGATAAAAAGAGGGCTGAAGCCGCTTTGCAGCAGGCTAATGTCCAGCTTGAAGAGAAGGTCGAAATTCGTACCCATGAGTTAGAGAAGGAAATTCTGCAACGGAAAGAAGCTCAACGGAAGCTAGCCAAAAGTGAACGCCATTATCGAAGAATTATAGAGAATATTTCCGATATCATCACAATTGTTGATCCAGAAGGCACCATGACCTATATCAGCCCCTCAGCTGAAAGGGTGCTGGGTCTCTCGCCTGCACAAATGATTGGGCGCAATATCAGAGAAACTGTTGATCAAGAAGATATAAAGGGGGTTGATATGCAAACCCTTTATGATCGATATGGTCGCAATGGAGCACTTGAATATAGAGTACGGACCTGTTCAGGAGAGTTTCTCCTTTTGGAATCGTACGTCTATAAATTTAAGCAGGACGATGGAAGGGATGGGTATATTTTTTCATCGCGTGATATTACCATACGCAGGCGATCTGAGGCCGAGACAAATAAGTTACGTCTTGTGGTTGAGCAATCTCCGAGCAGTATTGTTATTACTGATAAAAATGGAACCATTGAATACGTCAATCCGGCGTTTGAGCGGATCAGTGGTTACAGTTTTGCTGAGGCCGTCGGTCAAAATCCACGGGTTCTTAAATCTGGGAAAACTCCGGAGTCGGCATTTAAGCAACTTTGGGCAACAATCATTTCCGGGCGGGTTTGGCGCGGTGAATTTATAAATAAAAAGAAAAATGGCGAGCTGTATGATGAGAATGTTCTTATCCTTCCCATTAAGGATTCTACCGGGGAAATTACAAATTTTGCTGCAGTAAAAGAGAATATTTCTGAAATTAAAAAAGCTAAAAGAGAAGCTGAGAATGCCAATCGGGCGAAATCTGATTTCCTTTCGCAGATGAGTCATGAACTCAGAACGCCATTGAATGCTATAAACGGTTTTTCTCAATTGATGCTTAAAAGTAAGAAAAATCCGTTAAATGAAAAACAGAAATCGATGACAGAGCAGATTCACACCGCTGGAAATCATCTCCTGAGCCTGATCAATGAGATTCTTGATCTCGCTCGTATCGAATCGCGAGAATTTGCTTTATCTGTTGAAAATGTTGATCCGAAAATTGTTATCAATGAATGTCTTTCTCTGATTTCTCCCCTTGCCCAGGAAAAACAGATTGAGATTGTGAATAACTGCGAATGTGAAAGTCTCCCTTATTTAAAAGCTGATTTGGTTAGAGTTAAACAGGTTCTGCTAAATTTCCTTTCTAATGCCGTGAAATATAATCGTCCCAATGGGAAGATTATTATTGATACGGATGAGTCTGAGTCAGGTTTCCTGAAGTTTATTATTTCTGACACCGGAATAGGAATCCCCGTAGAGAAACAGCAGGATATTTTTACTCCGTTTTCCCGTGCGGTTGACAATCCGGATGAAATTGAAGGAACCGGAATTGGAATGGCTATTACCAGTCAGCTTGTTGAAAAAATGGGTGGTGATCTTGGTTTTGATAGCCAATTGGGTCAGGGAAGTACTTTCTGGTTTATGTTGCCCGTTTCTGATGCGGATAATTTGCCGTTAAATGTACTGCCCCCTAGCCATACTGAGGAGCAGCTGGTCTCCAGTGCTCATCCTGCGATAAGAAATATTTTGTATATCGAAGACAACCAGATAAATATTGTTTTCATGGAGGAGTTTTTTGCTGAATTAGATGGTTTTCAGCTATCTTGTCGAATGACTGGAGAAGAGGGGCTGGTTGCAGCAAAGGAAATGCTTCCCGATCTGATTTTAATGGATTTGAATCTTCCCGGGATTGATGGATTTCAAACCTTTAAACGTTTGAAAGAAACGGAAGCAACAGCAGAAATTCCAGTTATTGCAGTTAGTGCCGATGTGATGGACAAAACTGTCAAACGAATTCAGCGCTTGGGTTTTTCCGGGCATGTGCCGAAGCCGGTTGATACTCTACTTTTGTATAAAACGATACTTGATCTCCTGGAGAAAAAATCATGAGTCTGGATTTTGATCTTGATGACCTGGTTATGACAACGGCGTTGGCCGATATACATGACGCCAAGATTCTGATTGTTGATGATAACAGATCGAATGTTGCATTGCTTGAGGCAATCCTGGAAGAAGAAGAATATGAGCGTGTCTTTTCGACAACAGATCCTTTTCAGGTTGAGCCACTGTTTCAAGAGCATCAGTTTGATCTCATTCTTCTCGATATTCGAATGCCGGGTATGTCAGGTATCGAAGTTCTGCAGAGACTGGCAACGCTTGTCAGAGATGATTATCTCCCGGTGATTGTTCTGACTGCACAGACCGATCAGGAAACACGTCAACAGGCTCTGGCTGCGGGGGCGAAAGATTTTATCACCAAACCATTTGATGACTGGGAGGTTCTGTTGCGAATTAAGAACACTCTTCAGACGCGACTCTATTTTACCCGGCAGGCTTTGAGAGCGGATTTAATGGAGCGGGAGGTTTTGATTCGAACAAAAGAACTTCGTGAAACCCAGTTTGAGATTGTTCAGAGATTGGGTGTTGCGGGGGAACTTCGCGACAATGAGACCGGAGCCCATGTGCAGAGAATGAGTAGAACCTGTGCGCTGCTGGCAGAAAAACGGGGTCTGGGAAAAGCGTATGCAGAACTGCTGTTAAATGCCAGTGTTATGCATGATATTGGAAAGATAGGGATCCCGGATAGTATTTTGCTGAAAGCTGGAAAGCTTTCAGATGCTGAGTGGCAGGTGATGAAAGAACACCCTAAAATTGGTGGGCGAATCATTGGTGACCATCAGACCAACCTGATTACTATTGCAAGGGAAACAGCTCTGTATCATCATGAAAAATGGGATGGAACCGGATATCCTTTCGGGATCGCAGGAAATAATATCCCTGTCGCTGCCAGAATTGCTGCCATTAGCGACGTTTTTGATGCGTTGACGACTGAGCGTCCATATAAAAAAGCTTGGTCAGTCGATGACGCAATGGGTGAGCTGAAGAGGAACGCGGGAAAACATTTTGAACCGATTATGGTTGAATTATTTCAGGAAAATCTCCCTGAAATAATTGAAATTATTACTTGTTATCGTGATTGAGGGCCGGTTTTGAATAGAAACAGGACTGGAATGCTTTGCCTTGGGAATGTCTTATGCTGATAATGAAATGCCCGAAATGTGATAAGTACATCAGCTCGGCATTGCTTGCTGAGATCAAAACAATTGTTTGTGAGCATTGTCACGTTGAGGTTCCCGTCAATAATGTCCTGGTTTCATCCAATGGATTTACATTTGACCGCAATGATCTGCTGAAGCGTTTTTTCCGTTATCGGAAATTACTTGATGAAGTCATTGACGAACATACTTCACTCTCGAATAGCAGTGGTTCTTCCTCAGAAAGCAAACGGAGCATCGAACAGTTTCTGGCGATTCTTCAGGGAATGATGACCGGTGCCCGGGATAATTTTCGTTATCAGTTTTCGGTTCCGGTGGTCGCTAAGCTGTGTTACAGCCGTCACGAGTGCAGTGGGACATTCTTCAACTTAAGTACCGAAGGGGCACGGATCGAAATATCCAGTTCGAACCCTTTGCCCCGGGTCAAAGGTGGTATTTCTATTGGGTTTTGTCTTCCTGATAGTGAAGAGATTATTTCTGTGGATGGTGATATCTGCTGGACGAACAAAGCAAAAGAGGGGGGCTCCTCAAAGCACAGTGTTGGGATTCGTTTCCGTGATTTGGACAAAGAGACTCACGAAAAGTTGTGGATGTATATTTCTGCAGCAGCAAGTACTGAGCAGAAATAAAGTCCCGGAATGATATAAAAAAGGCGGCAACCTTCATTGGTTTGCCGCCTTTCTATATTTTAATTGTGATTTAGCTGAATTAGAAACCGATTCCAGCTGGTTGAACACTTGCCGGATCTGTTGCATGGCAGGGTGTTACACCGTAAACCATTCCACAGTTGTCACAGCGGTCTTCCATTGTTCGCATCGTGAAAACATTTTCACAGCTGGTACATTTGATTTCTGCCGGGACTGGCATTGCGTAATTGCTGAATCCCATTTGTCTCAACTTGCTGACAATCTGTTCTCCATTTCCAAAACTTCCACTACAACCGTCGTGCATCGTAAACTCCTTATTTTGTTCAAATAGTTTCTAGGGTATCCCCGGTTCGAATTCTGTTTCTTAACGCGAGAAGCTTATTGTCCAATTCCTCGAGGGAAAGCAAGTTTTTCCGTTCTGCTTCACTTGATTCGATAATCTTGTCAATCCCACCATTTTTGATCACCAGACGCCGATCCCCCATCAAGGCAAGGATTGGATCGTGGGTTGCCATCAGGATGATTTTTTCTTCCTTCACCAGCAGGTCGAGGGCTTTCTTTCGGTCAATCCCGGCATTCTCAATCTCATCAATCAGAGCGATGGGAGATTTGCTTAAAATAGCCATATCGGCAATCATCAGTGCCCGCGATTGTCCACCACTGAGTGATGTCACCGGTGTGTCCGGTTCAAATTGTTCACCGGCAAGTTCGTTTGCCTGTTGGAGAATCTGTGCGACTTTTTCTTCCGGATCGGTGACCAACCGGCTTTCGGCGTGCATCCTAATGAATTCCTCTGCCGATAAATCCATGACAAAATTCATATTCTGTGACAGCTGGGCAACCAGTTTATATTCGGTGGAGAAGCGCCATTTACTGTCGGGAACCTGATCGTTGATGAGAATTTTCCGTTTCGTTGGGGTGTCGCCTTGGGCGACCCATTCAATATCGGCCAGTAAGCGGCTTTTTCCAGATCCAGTCGGCCCGACAATACAGATAACTTCACCAGGTTTTAGAACCAGTTCCAGATTTTCTGCTTCGCCCGATTTATTATGACCACCAATAATGGTGAGTGATTCAACCTTTTCCATGGGATCACTCAGTGCCATCATGCCGCTGAGGAATTCATCGAGACTGTGGCGCAACTGTTCTTCACTCAGACCAAGATCTTCGAGGGTGTCGGGATCAAGGGTGTCAAGATAGTCGGCAAGGGTCTTTTCACCTAGCTCAATTGTTAAACCAAACGAGTCGAGAAAATCGTTGATATACGGATGATCCGCAAGGGTTTCGGACAGCGGTTTGTGGAATAATGTTCTGTCTGTCATCGCTAAATCTCCATCTTGCGGATGTTTCCGGTTTGGTGCTCTTCACCGATCCGCGTTTCACCGAGACAGTAGGAGCAGAGTGCTGACGGCATCGAAAAACGCAGGACTTTTCCCTTGAGAGTTTCAATGTCGGAGGCTTCTTCAAACAGACTGGTCAGTTCAAATGCTCCCTGTCCGGTAATACCGTTGACATTCATGATAACGGCGCCGGGGTTGACCTGCTTGACACGTGACGCAAAAACTTCCCGTTCTGCCTGAGAAACAATGTCCCCTTTGGTGATGACGACAATATCTGCTGATTTAAGCATTGGACCGATTTTCTTTGGGGTATTGATCCCACTAAGGTTATCGATGACACATACCGCCGTGATCTCTTTGATATGAGGAGAACAGCGGTTGCATAATCCGGCACTCTCACTGATCAGGTATTCACAGTGATTGGCGTGTCCCCAGGTGACGCATGCCTCAATATTGCTGACGAAATAGTGGTCGGGACACAGTGCCCCTGACAACCCCTTTTTGACCAGCACCCCTTTTTTGGCGTAGAGCTTGTCATCGTCAGTTAATAAACAGTCAAATTTGACCACGCCAATTTTTTTCTGGCGGGCCTGTAATGCTTCAATGACCCGTAAAATCACCGAGGTTTTCCCTGATGATGGCGGGCCTGATATCGTTAAGAAACGCATGAGAATCCTTTTTATGCCTGGTTCATTGAGTCTTCAAAAATTTTGGTTGTCCGCTTGATCAATGCACCGATGTCATTTTGATAAATGTAATCCCAACCCACCCATTTCCACGGATGGTCACCTTCGAGAAGGTTATCGACATCGGGGTGAACCGATGGGAACAGCCCTTTTTGTGCCAGGATTTCACCGACCGGTTTGCTGGAAAGATATTCAGCAATCGGCTTGACCCGCTCAAGAGTCGCTTTTTTGGTCAGCATGAAAATCGGGCTGAGAACGGCACCATCTTCAGGCCAGACAATTTCAAGGCTTTTCACCATCTTTGCCATCTTGGTGAAGAAGTACGGCATAATTGTCACAATCGGCTTTTCTTCGGCGACCCGCTTGGCGTTTTTCACCATCTGTGACGGGTGCATCGATTTCAGCATACAGCGTCCCAGCTTTTCAATCCCTTCATCACCATGTTCTTTGTGAAGCGAAAGGAGAATTGCATTAAACAGGTCGAAATCGCCGACCGGTAAGGCAACTTGCTGTTCGTATTCGGGCTTTAACAGATCAGCCCAGCATCGCGGTACCGGCAGATCGCCCAGAACGTCGTGATTGACCATAAAAACAGCCGGAACTGCGGCAATGATTGAATAATCCTTTT
>Ga0256842_1003259_pt1 | contig 10965 bp, 9 predicted proteins | sample 4559240metaG_FD_185973 | JGI IMG/M metagenome (GOLD analysis project Ga0256842, IMG submission 185973) | Hydrothermal vent microbial communities from Guaymas Basin, Mexico - 4559-240 | ecosystem: Environmental > Aquatic > Marine > Hydrothermal vents | place: Mexico: Guaymas Basin | collected...
TACTATAACATTTGAAGTTAAAGATGGTTCTATTACAAGTTCTAAACTTGCAAGTAATATTGATGCATCATCTATAGGATTTAATGCTGATAAAGTAGATGGTAAAGATGCTAGTGACTTTTTACATGTATCCGGTGGTAATAATTGCATGGCCCAAGATCTTGATATGTGTGGCCATAGTATTTGTAATGTTGCTAATGGATCTATTATATTTGTAGATGGATCTAAAATTACAAGTTCTAAATTTGATGCTTCTGGTAATATTGATGCTCATACAATAGAAGGTGCAGAATTAGATGATAGTACAATAGTTCCTAAATCTAATACTATATTTACATCTGAGCAGGTAGCTAAAAGAATTGATAAACTTGCAAAATATTTTAGAGTTACTGCAGTTGTTTCCACTCAAACTGAATTAGATAATGTTTATCCAACATTTGAAGGAAGACAGGTATATGTTGAACAAGATTTTGGTAGCTATTCTGCCGATGATATATTAGAATATAGAAATGGTCAATGGGTAACAATTATAAATTTAGCTAATACTAGTGCAAAAGGTGCTTTAGTATATGATCAAACAGAAGATACATTAAATATAGTTAAGGCTGATAATTCATTAGAAAATATTAATAAATTATCTGATACACCAGCAAGTAAAGTATATATTGATAGTGAAACATTGCCATTACCATTGCCATCTACTGGTTATGATTATCATTTACAAGATGAGAATACACCAAGCTATGGTGTTCTTAATCAGACATTACATAAAAATGCATTTTATATGGACACCGTTGCAAATTTAAGTAATATAACACAAGGCAATGTTGTTGTTATGACATCCAGTGGATATGATGTAGCTGATAAAACATATTCTAATGGTAAATATAAGGCATTAGGAATTGCGGTAAAATCTAGAGATCAAAATCATTTTTGGTGTGTAACCAGTGGTATATATGTATTACCAGGTATGTCATTACCAGGTTCTAATGGTGATACATTATATCTTGATACAAATGGTAATGTAACATCTACATGTCCATCTTCGTCTGGTGAAGTGATACTTAAAATTGGAACTAGATTGGCTGATGATACATTATTAATTGATATAGGTACACCAGTTATTATTTAACAAAAATAAACACTAAAGGGAGGGATCTTTATGATCTCTCCCTTATTTTCAGTTTGAGGTGTAAGCTATGAAAAATATTGAAAATAGAAGATTATCTGTTGAAATAGAAGTAGAACACAGAAAATATAACAGAGATGAATTAAAAAATTTAAGAAAGATGGTATATAATAAATTTAAAGATGACATTGATTATTTTAGAGTATTATATGATTATAGTTTATATAATGGTGGCATGGAACTAACTGGAAATATTAATCATCCAAAACAATGGAAACCTGTCATTGATTTTTTGCATGAATTAAAATTTATTGTAAATACCAGAACTGGTTTTCATATTCATATTGATTGTTCTTATATTACAACATTAGATCAATTAAAAAGCATAATAATTAATATTGCAAAAATACAAGAGTCAAATAATAGAAATTTAAACAATAATATTTCTGCATATCATAATATGTTTCCATCATCTGTATTGACTAGATTAATAGATACACATAGTATAAATGAATTTATTCAAATATATATAAAAGATTTAAGAGGTGGTGTCAAATTAAGAGATATGCAAAAAGATTTAGATATGAAAGGATCTGAACATAATTATTGGGTTGATTTAACACCTTTATTTAGAAAGTTAGTTAATTTTAATCCTGAACATTCTAAATATAGAAGAGCTATAGGGTCAATTGAAATTAGGGGAAAGGCAAGTAATAGTACATTTGGTGATGAAGTGATTGCATATCAAAAATTCATAAAAAAATTATCTGAATTAATTTTTTTGGCAAAATATATTTTAAAAGATACATAGATACTTACAACAAATATAAACAGGAGTGGTTTATGGTGAATAGCAAGGAAATAAAAATAACAATAGATGCATTAAATGGTATTAATAACTTAAGAAAAAAAGTTATAACTAGATTAATGAATGAAATAGATAAATTTATTCAAATACACTTTAATAAGTTTAATTTATTATATCATATTAATGAAAATGATAAAATAGTTATAAATGGAACAATACCTTATGATAATGGTATATATGATATATCTTGTACATTGAATTATATATTTAACTTTGATTTATTTATATCTGACAATAATTTGTTAAAATTACATGAACATGATAACAATAAACTAATTGAATTGTTAAAAAATAATAACTAAGTGTAAATATATTAGATGGAGTATAATATGAAGTATATAAAAAAGAATATCAATAATAAAAAATATTATAAATATCTTAAAGTTGCTTTGGTTGATGCAAAAAGAAAAATAAATAAAATTATGCAAGAACAAGAAACACATAAAGAAAAATATGAAAAAATTAAACCAACTATAAAAACTGAGAAAAGAAAAAGAAAAATTAAAAAGGAAAAAACAAATAAAAACTGGGATATTATAATATTTACAATTTTATATTTAATAAGTTTATTAATATATGCTATTCTATTATATTATATGCTACAATTTATAAAATAATTTTAAGGGGAGGAAAAAATATTTATGGCTAGTGAAAAAACAATTAGAATTTTTTCAATTAGTGGCGGATTGGGTAAAAATATTGCTGCGACACCTGTATTGAAATATTTGAAAGAAACATATCCAGATGATGAATTAATTTTACTAACAGCTTGGGATAATATATTTTATAATAATCCATATGTCAAAGTATTTAGATTTAATGAATACAAATATTTCCATGAAGACTATATTGAAAATGATGCCATTATAATAAATAATAATCCATATGATGATCTTGAATATAGACAAGGTAAAATACATTTAACACAAGCATTTGCAAAAGTATGGGGGATTAAAGATTATAAGAAGGTTGAACTTAAGCCATATGTTAATATACCAATAGAATTTGAAGTTAGTGCAAGAAAAGAAATATATGATATGAAAAATAAATTTAAACAACCATTAATAGTAGTACAATACTTGGGTGCTACTAAGTATGAAAATGGTATAATATATCCAAGTGGCAGAGAAAACATAGATTTATTTACTAAAGTTATAGCTAATTTATCACAAAGATATACAATATTATTAATGAAACTAGCAAATCAACCGATGATTAATATAAAGAAAGATAATATATTAACTCTTACTAAAGATGCACATTATATGAAATGGTTTGCATATATAAAGTATGCAGATTTCTTTGTTGGTATAGATAGTTCAGGACAACATATGGCTGCAACAGTTAATACTCCAGCAGTTGTAGTATTTGGTAGAACTAATCCTAATAATCTTTCATATAAAAACCAAATAATTATAACTGGTGAATGTGAAAAATTACATTGCAATGGTGGTTTTCTAAGTATACCAACTTATTTTACATGTAAATATAATTATAAATGTATGACAACTATAGATGAAAATAAAATAATAAATGCTGTGGATAAATATTTTAATAAAAAGCAAGTATCAGAGGTAACACATAAATAAGTGATAGTAGGGAGAAAATAAATTATGGCAAAATTTAGACCTGCAGGTATTTATAACAATATAGTAAAAGAAGTCAATGAAAATGATACAGTATGTATGACACATTCATGTTTAGAAATACACTCCGGATGTTTGTATTTAAATGATACTTCATTATTTTCTAATTATCCTGCACATTTTGATAATCAAGTAAATGTTCAGTCTATGCATGCTGGAAATTTAAGTGTTGACAATCTTACATGTCTCAATAATCATTTAAATGTATGTAATGGTATCACACTATGTAATGGAGAATTCATTACATGCACATCCAATGCAAGTATTGGTGGAGATGTATGTATACATGGTAATTTAAATGTAGATCCAACAAAAACTATAACTGGAAATGAAATTAATGCATGTTGCTTTTATTCTTCTACTGACAGATTACATATTCATAATAATACATGTTATTTTGAATTGAATACAAATGGTGATTATGCTAATATATATACATATTGTGGTTGTTTAACTGGTATGATTTTTGAAATAAGTGATTATATGGTATTTAGATATTGTGCTTCACCTAATTTTACTGACGATAAACGTGTTGTTAATGTTGAAGGTTTAAAAAGTTATGTTAATTCATGTATTACAAATAGATTACAAAATGCATATTTATGTGATTCTGAAATAAGTTCAGATAGATTGTGGTCATCTCAAGCCATAACTAATTGTATTAATAATGCTATTAATGGATTAAATTGGCAACAAGATGTTATTGATTTTACAAATGATGTAGTAAATGCTCCATCTGGTGGTAATGGACGATATATTTATACTTCTGATAATAATATATATGAATATGATGGTTCATCATGGACTAAAGTTCATGATACTGTTCAACATGATACAACTTGGGTTACAGACTTACAAAAGAATTATACTTTTAATGGTACTGAATGGGTATTAATTGGAACCACTATTAGTCACAGTAATTTACAAGATTTACAAGGTGGTGATAATTCTACATACGAATTTTATCATCTGAATAATAATGAATATAATTTATTAAGATCAGGTTCTCAAGATGCAACTTGTTTACATATACATGACAGTAGATATTATACTAAGACTAATATTGATGTTCAAAATGCACAATTTGTTAAACATGATGGTTCTGTCGCTATGACAGGAAATTTAAATATTAATAATAACAATATTATATGTGTAAATGAAATAGATTTTGTTAATTCAAATATAATTAGCTCATCTACATTTGATACTACAGGTAAAGTTAAGGCAACAGAAACGGTATTTACATCTACATCAAGTTTAACCTCAACAAATATTGCAAATGCCTTAGATGAATTAGATAACAAGAAAATTGATATACCATCAACTTATAATGAATGTCATTTAGGTATATTTAATAATAGTGGTCATATAATAGATAGTGGATTTTATGTTGATGATACATCTGCTGCAAATAGTAATGTATTATGGAGTTCTAATAAAATACAAGATATTGTAAATGGTTTAAATACATGTGATAATAATTTACAAACACAAATTACATCTAATAGTAATAATATGTTTAAACATGATGGTTCTGTTGGAGCTACTGGTACATTTTGTATGTGTGGTCATAATATAGATATGTGTGGTGGTTGTATATTAAATGTCGGAACTAATTCTATACATTTTACAGATGGTAAAAAGATTTCATCTACATCATTTGATAATAATGGTAATGTATGTTTAGCTTTAGCATCATGTAATGCTATGACATTAAATGGTAAAACTGATACGGATTTCAGATTGTCATGTTCTATACAATATGGTACTGAATTACCTCCTTCTGCTAATGAAGGTGATATATTTTTAGTAATTTCGTAATTGGAGTTATAAAATGGGATTAACAACATATGTATATAAAAATGGATCATGGCAAGAAGTTGATTGGAAAGTATATAATAATGGACAATGGAAAAATGTAATGCTAGATTTATTTCATAATGATGATTGGATAAATGGTGGTGTTGATACTCCAGGTGGTATTGTTTATTTAAATGAAATGCCATATGAAACAGTAAAAGATGTAGAATATCTTCTTGCATATTTAGATGATGTAAATAAAAAATATGTATATGTTCATTATAAGTATTCATTTGAAAATAATACTAGTACTGTAATTAATAGATATGAATATGTTATAAATGATTTTACATCTTCTGCTGGTAACATTGAAGAATACACAAATGATAATTATATTTATACATTTATAAAATATTATGATAATAATAACAATAATCATTTATCTATTATATGTTTTGATAAAAATAATTTTACTTTAAAGAATGATTATACTTTCAATGATGATAATTATGAAAATATTTTATATGATGATGTTGATAATGATTGGTTTTTAATTGTCACACATGATCCAAATAATAATAAGTATAATTATTATAAAATAGATAATGATAATTATTATTTATTGTTATCATTAGATTTTGATGATCATATAGGCATACGCAAAGTGAATGATCAATTTTTTATAGGTCATCATTTATATGGTGGTAATACTATTTATATCATTGATATAGTTAATAATACAACATATTCATACTCTTTATCAGAATCATATGATTATTTTGTTATATATTGTTATTATGATAATATAAATAATAAAATTATTATTCACACAATACCAACATCAGCAGTGAAGAAATATTATAAAATAGAATTTAATACTAACACACAAATTTTTGATAATGTACAATCATTAGATTTATCATATACTGGTGATGATTTATCAATGTCATATGTTACTTATTTCTCGACTATATATGATCATAATAATAGTTCATTATATATTATATATGATGCATGTAAAAAACTATATGTCATTAATACCTCTACTATGAATCTTGATAGCACATATAATATATATATAAATAAGACCAATGTTACTTTATTAGAGGCATATTTTTATAATACTAATATTATGGCAATAAAATATACATATGAAGATAATGGTACTGAAACTAATGGTATATTATTATATGATATTATAAATGAAAATATATTGAAAGATAAAACAGCACCAGATGTTATAGTATATGATACATATGAAAAACATTCAATATTTTATAAAACTATGTTTGTTCATTTGTGGGATCAACAAAATGAAACTATTAGTGAATTGTATTCTTTAGATAATAATGATTTTACTTTTATATGTAATCCTGTATATTGTGTAGATTTTAGTAGGATTGATAATAAATATTATTGGTTTGATCCATATGGCAATAAAATAATTTTAATATATGATGCTGTATCAGATAATTATTTTACTCAATATTTTTCAAATTATGATAATATTAAATTATATTGTAATTCAAGTAAGATGTATATGTATACACGTAAGGATAAAAATTTAGCGGTATATAGAAAAAATACAATTGATATGAATCAGTTTCAATTAATTTTTGATGAAACATCAACAACAGATGTCCCATCAATATCTAGAGAATATGATGGTAGATATTTAATAAATGATATTACATTTATATCATATAGTTATGAATATAAGTTTACTAAATTTTTAAAAGATACAGTTTTTATATATAATTATGATACAGGTGATTCTAACTTTTATTGGGATTATATAAAACCTAATACGCATTCGGTTGATACAATACTTAATTTATTTTTTTATAATCCATCAACTGAAAATATTGATATGAAATTTTTGCATTTAAATATGAGTGGTTATAAGCTTTATGATAATATAATTTCATTTTCAACTGATATTAATAGTATTAATTATTATTTTATAAAGTTTAATAAATAGGAGGACTACATGTCAGTTCAAACTTATACTACTTCAGGTAATACACAATTTGTGAATTTACCTATAACAATTACTCAAGATAGTAAGATTAATTTTATTAGTATAACATCAAGTAATGGCAGTTTTAAATATTTAGATATGATAATATATGTAGATGGTGTTAATCCTACCACAAAAATGAGGATATCAGATTTTAGATATAAGATAGATATAGTAAGAGGAAGTTTATTAGAAATGATATTTTCTGCTGGTAGTAAGATAGAATTCATAGTGGAACAAACTGAAGGAGAATTATCCACTATAAATATGACAATACAATTAGAAGAAGGTGTATCTAATAGTGGTGGAGGTGGCTCTTCACCTACAACTGGAAATGCATTATCTTATCATAGTGGGACATTGAATATTAATGCAAGTTCTAGTCAAGATATAATACTCAATGAAAATAGTAGTCAATTTAATATAAAATCTATGATTATAGATACTATTAATAAAAATGTTAATATTGATATTTACTATATGGTAAATGGAACATATAAATTAGTGAAAACAGATACATTGATGAATTTAAGTACAGCTTATACATATTCAAGTGATATAATGACTACTGATGTTAAAATAACAGTAACTAATAATGATAGTAATAATTCTATAACCATTGATTGGGAAGCAACAAATATTGTTTATTAATGCATTGAAAAATGTTATTTATATTAACAAAAATAAATAAGATTATGGAGTGTTAACCATGTATGATGTACTGTTAGAGAATGTAAAAGTAGAATTATCAAAGAAAATGATTAAATGGGCTTTAGCTCATTCAAGTAAAAGTACTAAAATTACTATTACATATTATAAATCCAGATTACGACAATTAGCTAAAGAATATATGGAAATAGAACGACAATATGCACAACATATGAAAAAATTACAAGAATTATCTAAAAAAGCATCTGAGAAAAATTTACACAATGTTCAAGCAAGTGTTGCATTAAAAATAGGTGAAGTTAAGAAACATTATGAAAAATTATTAAAGATGAAACATTTTGAAGCACAAAAATATGCAGAAGGATTAAAAGAAGTATTTAGAAATATGGCTCAATATAAACAATCTGTTCAATATACACAAAAGAAAGTTATAAATGATGCTAAAGCCGGTATAAAAATGATAGAAAATAAAACAAAATATATTGAAAGTAAAGTGAAACAAATTAAAGATAAATCTACTGCAGAAAAAATTATAAATGCTGTTGATAGTGAAATTAATAAAGTTGAAAAATCTGGCATTAATGCTGGTGGGCAAAAAATAGAAGGTAAATTGAAAAATATCTACCTTAATTTTCTTAAGGGAACTAAATCACATCTTAAAAAGATAGCTGCTGGTTTAGGTATTGGAGCTGCAGGTGCAGGTGCATATAAATATAAACAAACTCAAGATGAACGTATTAGAAAAATAAAACAAGAACTTGCTAAGCAAAAACAAGAATTAAAAAAGGCTATGCAAACATCAACTAAGATTTCATCTATGGATAATTTGGCTAAAATAAAACAAATGGCAATGAAAAATATAAGATATGCATTAGGATTAATTAAAGATAAAAAAGAATATTTTATTATTGGTAGTGGTATAAGTTTAGTATTTGGTTTAATGATAAAATATAAAGTATTTACTAAAGTATTTATGTTTCTTAAGAAAATATTAAATAAAATAATAAAAGGTATAAAAGTTACAGTATCATATATTATCAAATCTGTAAAAAGATTTGTTAAAGCATATTTATAATAAAATACAATAGGAGGAATTTTTATGTTTAATGAAATGGATTATTTGTTTGAAAGTAATAATCATATCACTAGCCCTGAAGTTTTTTATTATTTGGAAGCTTCACCCATATCTGGTGCTACTATTAGACTTATAAAAAGTGTATTGAAAGAAATATCTGTTAAGAATATTTCTGGTAGCATTAAACGTTTAACTACAGCTGCTAATCGATATAAAAGAATTGCAAAAGAAGGTCCTAAATCATTATTAGCAAAAAGAAATGCACTTTATATGAAAGCAAATAAAATAAAAGATCCTGCAGCAAGAAAACAAATTAATATGCAAATAAATGAACTTGATAAAAAAATTGGTGAAATAAAACGTGAAGCTGGTGCTAGAGCTGAAAAATATATTACAATTGCTAAACAGTTATTAGAAAATCAAAAGGAAGTAGCTAAGAAAGCGCAAGAATCAATTGTTAAAGTTAGTAGACATTCTGTCGTAAATGTTAAACAGATGGAAAAATTAGCAGCTACTGGTGAAAAAATAAATCAAGGTTTTCTTAATCAATTTCAACGTATTATTTTAGGATTAGAAGCTAAATTAAAAAATATAAGAAATGAAGCAATAAATATGACTAAAATGAATGCAAAGAAAATAAAAGCAGACGTAGGTAATTTAAAACAAACTGCTAATAAAATGAAATCAGATGTTAATGAGATTAAATCTCAAGTTGCTAAAAATAAACAGGATATAAACGGTGCATATAAATATGTTAAATCTTATACAGATTTTAAAATTGAACCATTACAAAAACGACTTGGTGCATTACAAAATAATTTCATTAAATTAAGTGATAAAATATGGAATGAAATAGATTCATTAAAGATGAGTATATCAGGTAGCAAAAGTGCAATAAAATCAATGAAAGCAAATATAAATAAATTAGCTAATAAATTAGATAATGTTTTTAAAGGTTTATTAGCAATAGGTACAGGTAGTGCTGTATCAACAGCTGTTTTAACTTCTAAAATAAATAAACAACAGAAACAATTAGAATCATTAAAGACTGAAATAAATACAATGAAAAAACAGAATAATTTTAGTAAACTTAGACAAGAAATTGCAAAAATAAAAAAGCAAATTGCAATGGCAATGAATATAAGTTTTATTTCTTCTCTTAAAAATAATTTAGATGCTCTTAAGTCAGAAACTGTAAAAAGATTAAGAATATTATTGCCATATGTACATGATAAGAAAACTGCAGCAGCCATAGCCGCAGGATTTAGTGTTGCATTTGCTGCAATGGTTAAATATGGTATTTTTGCTAAAATAAGAATGTTTATTAGCAATGTTATTACTAAGTTAATAAATGGTGTTAAAATAGTAGTACAAAAAATAGTTGGTACTGTTAAAATGATATTAAGACCTATTTTGGGGTAAGTGATATGGATATGATGTTTTATACAGAGGGACATTACGTCCCTCTGTATTTACTTGAAAATATTGATAGTAAATTATATAAATTTATTCTTCGTCAAACTTTGAAGTTTGGAAAAAGCAGAAAAATAAAAACTATATGGCTAATATATAAAAAAGAATTAAAGTCATTAGCAAATGAGTATAATAAAAGGATAAAAGATATAACACTTCGTGAAACCAAATTAAAACAAGAATTAAAAAGGGCATGGTTGCCATCTACTAAGAAACGTATAAAAGAAAAATTAGTAACTTTACAAGCAATGAAAAAGGGTATCATTAAAGATTTTAATCAAGAAA
>Ga0256842_1003260_pt1 | contig 10964 bp, 8 predicted proteins | sample 4559240metaG_FD_185973 | JGI IMG/M metagenome (GOLD analysis project Ga0256842, IMG submission 185973) | Hydrothermal vent microbial communities from Guaymas Basin, Mexico - 4559-240 | ecosystem: Environmental > Aquatic > Marine > Hydrothermal vents | place: Mexico: Guaymas Basin | collected...
GGCGTTGAGGTGGACAGCGGCGTTCCAGACCAGCCTATCGGTCTGGATGAAATAACGCGGGGGGCGGTTAACAGAGCAAAGCTTGCCCTGGAGAAGACCGGTGCCGACCTTGGCGTTGGGATTGAGGCTGGAATTTACCCGTTCCCAAAAACGCTGACGGGCTACCTCGACATCCAGGTGTGCGCGGTGGCGAGCCCCGATGGAGTGATAACCATCGGCCACGGGCCGGGCTTTGAGTATCCGCCGATAGTCATCGAGAGAATTCTCAATGAAGGGGTTGAGGCCGGCATCGCGATGGGGGAACTCGTTAATGATCTCGAACTTAAGAAAAAGATTGGTGCAATAGGAGTTCTTAGCAAAGGCCTGCTGACGAGAACGGAACTCAACGAGATAGCAATTCTGATGGCAATGATACCGAGGTTAAACAAGGGGCTCTATTTCGGGGAGAAATAACGGGGATGTGCCCTCCCCGACCGCCCCCCGCTCACATCTCACGGGGGTGTGAGAGGGGAGGGCGATAATGGCTAGGCTTTTCAATTTTAAACCCTTTTCTCTTCAAGCATCGTGCTCAGGAGTTTCCTGAGGGGTTTGTTGTTCAAGCCCTGAAGGGCTTCTTCGATGTCTTCCTCATTTACTGCTTCCCTGGAGACGTAGAGGTAGAGCGCGTATGCACAGAGCTTTGGATCTCCCTCGTGGAGGACGTCCATTGCCTTGGCTAGGAGGGGATCCTCAAGGAGTTTGTCCGCTATTGCCCGGAGGGAATCCCTATCGTTGCTTTTGAGGGCTTCCTGTAGGGGAAAGTAAAACTCTTTGAGAAGGCGCTTCGCGGATCTTGCCATCTCATCGATGTCAAGGACGTCCTCTGGCTTCTTTCTCTGGGAAAAGTAGTACGCCAGGAGGAGCGCGGCCGCACCAAGGGCGAGAATGAGGTAGACTGCCATCGAGACTCCAGCTGGGACAGAGTTGAGCGTTTCTCCGTACCGGGAGCGGAGGAAGAGGAGTATGAGCAGGCCGCCGATAATCCAAGCAGCACTAGTCCAAAGGTAAACGGGGAGGGGAGACTGTGGCTTTGGAACTGGACGCTGTTGGGATGGAGGGAGTTCTCTCTCCGCTATCTCTATGATAGCCTGAAGTCTGTTTATCCTTTTTTCCAGTTCGTCGAGCACCTCTTTTGGAACGTCCATCTCCCCTCACTGGGAATTATCGCGATCCTATTTAAAGGGTTTCAGTCTTCTTTGAGGGTCTTGTAGAAAGGAATTGCTCCCGCGATGGCGAATATGTACTGAGTAAAGAATTTGTAAACAAATGCCACGGTGGCGGCTGTGGAAACGTCCCCTATGGCGAGCATGACTCCCAGCTCGTTGCCTCCCACTCCCCCCGGTGTCCCGATTGCTCCTCCAATCACCGTGGAGTAAGCAACTGCGGCCAGACCTTTCTCCAGGGGGATGTTGATTCCGAAGGCTTGTCCCGTGACAACGAGGGCAAGTGCCAGAAAAATTGACTGGAGAAATGCCGCAGTGGCTGCTCTGGCAAAGGCCCCCTTGTTCGCTTTGGCGGTCTTCCAGCCAATGTAAAAGTCTCTTATCCACTCTTCCTTCCCTATTAGCTTGAAAGGGAACGCCGCTAATGAAAAGAGAGAGTCTTCGTGAACAAGGCCCCATAGCACCAAGAGAAGGAGCGGAAGAACGAGTAGATCACCTGAGATTACAGCCATTATACTCCCAGGAAGTATCTCCAGAGCGGTTACTAGGGCAATAACCCCTATGGACTGCCACCAGTTTGGGAGGGCGTACTTGGCTTTTACGACTCCCCCTAAGACGGAATTGAGGGTTATTGAGAGGTAGCCCGCGAGCAGGTTCAGCTCTGCAAGCTTCCTGAAGGGGATCCTTCTCAAGGGAGATACGAGGAAGTACCATATCGCCGTGTATGAAAAGAATGCTAGAACACCCAGAGAGAGAATTACGGGGAAATACTCTGGTCTAACTCTGGACCAGTCCATCAGGGCGGTTTCCTTTTTTATTCGGTACACGAGGAAGGATCCGAGAAGGATTGTAAGGAAAATGGAAAGGTGCTTCCTTTCTGGCTTCACTTCTGTTCCTCCAGCAGTTTCCTGACGTAGCGTGGCATCTGAAAGAGTGTTTCATGCCTTTCTGGGTCGTAGTAGTAGAGATCGAGTTTCTTGGCCCTCTCAAGGTCAACCTTAGTGAAGTCTATGTCGCCTTTAACTCCCACGAGGAAGCTCCAGGGGGAGGCATAGCCGATAACCGGGAAGCTGAAGTAGTAAACTTTGTCGAAGACCTTTTTCATGGCCCTGTGTGCGTCAAGGAGTTCATTGGTGAAGAGGTAAACGCTGCCGGCCTGGGTGATGTAGAGGCCCCTCTCATTAAGCTTTTCGTACGCCGAGCGGTAGAACTCCTCCGAAAAGAGGAGCTTGGCCGGTCCAACGGGGTCTGTTGAATCAACGATTATGACGTCGAAGTGCTCTTCCGTGTTTTTCAGGTACTCGACTCCGTCTCCGATTATCAGCTTCGCCCTCTCTTCCTCCCCTTTTATGAGCCTTTCAAGGAGATCCTTTGCAACGTCGAGGTATAAATACGATGCCTCAATGACTCCCTCGTCTATCTCAACCATTATGGCCTTTTCAACGGTCTCGTGCTTCAGGACTTCCCTCAGCGTCCCTCCATCACCGCCCCCGATGACGAGAACCTTCTTTGGGTTGGGATGGGCCAGCATAACTGGGTGAACTAGGACTTCATGATAGCTTTCTTCTCCAACCTCGACGAGCTGGACTGTGCCGTCGAGAACGAGAAGTTTTCCAAACCCTTCAGTTTCGTAGATCTCAAGCCTCTGATACTTGGTCTGAGTTTCAAAGAGCCTCCTTTTGATCTTAAAGGCTACCCCATAGCCCCTTGGATACCATTCGATGAAAGCTCCCTCTTTTTCATCGAATCCCATACCCACCACCACGCTTAGCTCGACATTGAGGTTTTAAAACTATTTTTAAAGCTGTTCGACAGCTGGCTGGAACAAAGGTTTATAAAATCCTGCTCCTCACTTCCCGATGATGAACGACGTCAAGATCAAAAAAGAGATCTTCCAACGAGTCAAATCCCTTAGAGAGGAGGTAGAAGAGGGGTTAAAGTATGGAATACCCCATTTGGTGGGGGAGCTTGCCCTAGATAGTGAGACGGGCCCGAAGCTCGACCTCGTGGTAACGGTCTTTTCGGACTCGTCCAATCAGATTCTCTTGAGGGACGGGAACTCTATCCTTTTCATGATGCCTGTTGAAGACCCCAACCCAAGGAAAGTTTTTCTTGAGCTCTGGGCGTTCCTCAGTGGTAGGACTGAAAGCAAAAGGCTGGAGCTAGGAACGGTTGTAAGGGGGATTCTCAAGAGTGCTCTGGAGAGAAGTGGTTACAACGTCATTTGGATGAACGTGATCGGCGGAGAGAACAGTGGCTACGTTGAGGTTCTAGCCTCAAAAGGAGAAGTGAGGTACAGGCTGACTTTTGAAAAAAGAAAGGCAGACGAGTTTGTCCTCGTGGACATGGAAAGGCTTTAGTATGGGAACATAACGACTGCAGCAACGACGGCTGCCGGCTTATCCTTGACGGTTATCTCTGCCGATACTACCCTGAACTCTTTGAGCTTCCAGCCGCGAACGGCAAAGCCTTCCTCGACCATTTTCCTGACCATTTCTTCGGCCTCTTTCTTCGTGCAGTAGCCGGAATACTCGTAGATCAGACCGCCTTCGTTGCCCTCACTTATGCCAACACCGAGGGCCGCACTTATAGTCATTCCAGGCTCGTCGCTCTCGATGTGGGCGTAGACAGTCGGGAGGAGCATTCCTATGGGAACGTCGTGAACTTTCTCTATCCACTCAATGTGGGCTGGGATAACACTGCTAAGCTTAACTAGGTTAACGTTCCCTATGCCCAGCTTTAATAAAGCATTATCGAACGCGTTGAGCTTTGTTCCTCCCTCTGCAGCAGCTGCACCCATGAAAGCCCTCTTGGGCGTCATCCAGCTCATCTCCACCACCCATCTCACTTTATAGCTATCCGTTCCCTCATCGAGGGGCTTATAAACCTTTCCCATGCGAGCGGTGGGGTAAGAAAAGAGCTCCTTTGATCTTTCAAAACCCAAAGGACTGCTGAAGAGGTAAACCTGTGTTGGTTCCATACAAAAAACTGGGGAACTGGAAATTAAGACCTGGATTCTAGTTACCTGACGATGACATTGAACTTAGTGAGGCTGAGCTTGATGCCGTAGTCCTTCTGTATGTCCTGGATCACGCGGAGTATAGTTTCCCTGACGTTCTGCTTTATTTTGTTTTCATCGACACTGGAGAATGAGCCAAAGAGACCTCCTATCTCCTCCTTCATAAATGAGGCCTCAATGTCGAGGTAAACAACGGTATCTTTTATATCCCAGTTTAGTTTGAGCCACTTAAAGGTGACCCTTGGTATAAGCTTGAGCTCAGCATGAAGCCTGTTTTTGAGCTCTTCCATTGCAGGTTCTACCCTGCTCTTCAGGAGGGTCTTCTCGCTCTCGCGCTTCTTTTCTTCTGTCAGGAAGGCGAGCTCTTCGACACCGGCCTGCTGGAGGAGCTTTTCGACTTCCCTCTCAAGATCTGCCTTTTTCTGCAGTATCTCAGCCGCTTTGCTGGTTATGGGGATTTTAGCGGCCGATTTATTGAGGGCAGCACTCTCTAGGAACTCCACCTCTATGGTGTGAACCGTTATGTACTTCTTCAGAGCCCTTCCCACTTCCTTTGCGTGCCTTGTTATGGTATCCCTGATCGTCCTAGTCGCCTGCTCTTGTGGAAGGGATGTTTCAACAACGAGCTTTGCGTTTATTTCGAATTCTCTCCTGCCTGGTACATCGAAGGTAGCAGATTTGACGTTAATTCCCTGGCTGTTGAGCTCCCCGACGACAGTCCTGGCCATGGCGCTGAAATAGGGCCACACGTCCTCAAGAACTGCGAGGGTTATCCTACCCTCTTTATCCACCTTGCCAACTTTTTTCTTGTCCTTCTCGACGATCTCCTGAGGGGCAACCTCTTTGCCATCGAGGATCACTTTTATCTCCTTAAGGATCGGCTTTACATCCGCTATCCTGAGGATAATGGGTGCGTGCTTGCTTATAGCATGGAGCATCCTCTTCTCGGCGACTTCCCTCATCTGTCCCTCACTGTGCCCGTACATGTACACGTTCAGGTAAACAACCCCCTCGCTGAGTTCCCCTGAATAAACGATTTTGTCTATCTGAAGGGTTCTGATTCTCTTGGCCTCTGAGATTAGGTACTTGGTGTATTCTTTTAGGGCGTCTTTGAGTACTTCCCCTCCGGGAATCTCTATCACTACTTCGGCTTCACCAGGTTGGGCGATTGTTTCGGCCTTCTGGGGCTTTTCTTCGGGAGCTGGCTTTTTGTCGGTGGGCCTTTCAGGGGGTTCAAGTTTTGGTTTCTCCGGAGCCTCTTTGGGCTTCTCGGCTTCAGGCAGGGGAGTTTCACCAAACAATTTTTCTATCGGGATTTTGGGAGTTTTGGAGTAGATCTCAAGGTTTTCTGCTATTGACAGCTTGACGCCCACTTCGTCCAGCGAGTAAACGTCGATAACTACGGGGCCTCCCATTAGTTCTTTAAGGAGGTGTATGACATCTTCCCCGCATATTTGTGCCCCCGATTCAAGCTCCTGCCCCTCCGCGGCGAGGACTTTGCTCCTGTCAAATAGCACCGTGAGGTAGTACTTTGAGTTACCCTTTTTGCCAAAGACCTTGAGAAAAGCTCCTGCAGACCGGGAAATCGCATTTTTGATTTCTTGAGCTAAATCTTGGGGGGATACGACAACAGCGTTTTCTTTAATGGGTTGCGTATTCGGCAGCTTCATGATCTCACCACATCTGAGTGTTTATGGGCGACAGCTATATAACACCAAACTTTTATATCCCGACCAAGATACCACCGGCGGCGCATCCTTTATCAATTTATGTGAACGTATCTATTTAAACGTTGTTGCTCACAGGTGGTGATCATGCGCATCCTGATCCTCGGAGGGGGGAGCATAGGGAGACAGATTGCAGAGGCCCTCAAGGGAGAGTTTGAAGTCACAATAGTCGAGAGGGACGAGCTCCGTGCGAAATCCCTTGAAGAAAGCGGTTTCAACGTGGTTCAGGGTGATTTTTCATACACCGCGACCCTGTTGAAGGCCAACATCGACAAAGCCAACGTTGTAGTGATAACCACCAGAAACCTTGAAACCGTGAAAAAGACCGTTTACATTATCAGAACCAACAACAAGGACGTCCCAATAGTGACCCTGCTCCCAGATGATATGCCTAAGGAGGCGCTTGAAGACATAATACTCGAAGAATTTGAAAAAGAAGTAAGGATAGACTACGGCATCTATCCCCAGAAGGCCATAACCGATGCGTTCTTAAAGACCCTCTTTCAGCTCGGCGAAAAGAAGAACGCCTTCATGCTCATGAAGAAGCTCAACGAGATCAGGGAAAAGACTGATTCCCTGCTCATACTTACCCACAACAACCCAGATCCAGACGCGATATCCTCAGCGGTTGCACTATCGGTTATAGCCCAGAGCGTTGGTCTCAAGACAACCATAGCCTATGGGGGGGAAATAACCCATCATGAGAACCAGGCTTTCGTCAATCTGCTTGGCATACATCTTAGGCGCGTTTCACCCGGCTCCTATGAGATAAAGAAACACAGTGCAATAGCCATAGTGGATGCCCAGCCGAACGGGAACCTAACCGTTCTCGAGCCCGAAGACCTTGCTAGAGTGCAGATCATTATTGACCACCATCAGGTCTTCCAGCATCTCCATGAGCTCCTGCCTGAAAATGCTTTTGTGGACATAAGGGAAGACGTAAAAGCCTCCGCTTCAATATTAACGGAATACATAAGGGCTTTGAATCTGCCAATTTCGGAGACCCTTGCAACGGCTCTCTTCTACGGTATTTACACCGATACGAAAAAGTTCTCCCAGCTCAGCCAAGTGGATCTAAAGGCCCTTGAGTTCCTGGCTGGAAAAGTGAACCATGAGCTCCTTGAGAGGATCGAGCACCCGGACATATCCACAGAGACCGCGGAGATACTTGCGAGGGCGATACTCAACAGGAGGGTGTACAAGAACGTCATCGTCTCAAACGTTGGGTTCATAAGGAACAGGGATGCGCTGGCCGAGTCTGCGGACTTCCTCTTGAGACTTGAGGGTATAAGCACGGTTCTCGTCTTTGGGATAGTTGATGACTACATAGAGATGTCGGCAAGGACTAGAGATGTCCGTGTGAACATAGGAGCCGTTATGAAGGAAGCCTTTGGGGAAATCGGAAGTGGCGGTGGCCACGCGACAATGGGTGGTGCAAGGGTTCCACTCGGTCTCTTCAAGCTTGCCAAGGACAAAAATTCCCTTTTAAGACTTGCCGAAGAAGCGATAACAGAGAAGTTCCTTGAGGCTCTCAAGATAAAGGAGCAGAGTTAGTGTGGGCCCGGCCCATCCCCCATCCTCACAGCCGGCTGAAAGCCCGCTCCGACGGTCCGGAGGAGGCGGGCCCTGTCCGCCCGGCATCGTCCACGGGACATCATCGAAGGCCCAGCCCACTCCGTCCGGCGGGCCAACCGGGCGGGACCGTCATAGAAAATTTCGACTGAAATTTTAAAGGTTTTCCGGATATAACTGGAGGGAATGTTCTTTCGAACTCTTCATGCCGAAAATTATATAAAAGCTTTCCCTAATTGGGTTCTGCTTATTAAGGAAAAAGGCGGTGACGCTCATGGCGAAAAAGGTTAGAAACATAGTGGTTGAGGAGCTCGTAAGGACTCCAGTCGAGATGCAGCAGGTCGAGCTCGTCGAGAGAAAGGGAATTGGACACCCCGACAGCATAGCAGATGGCATTGCCGAAGCCGTCAGCAGGGCCCTGAGCAGGGAGTACATCAAGAGGTATGGCATTATCCTTCACCACAACACTGACCAGGTTGAAGTCGTCGGTGGAAGGGCTTATCCGCAGTTCGGTGGCGGTGAGGTCATTAAGCCGATATACATCCTCCTCTCTGGCAGGGCCGTTGAAATGGTTGACAGGGAGTTCTTTCCCGTTCATGAGATAGCGATAAAGGCCGCTAAAGAATACCTCAGGAAGGCCGTCAGGCACCTCGACATCGAGAACCATGTTGTCATAGACTCCCGCATCGGCCAGGGAAGCGTTGACCTCGTTAGCGTCTTCAACAAGGCCAAGGAGAGCCCGATTCCGCTCGCTAATGACACGAGCTTTGGAGTCGGCTACGCCCCGCTCAGCGAGACCGAGAAGATAGTCCTTGAAACTGAGAAGTACCTCAACAGCGAGGAGTTCAAGAAGAAGTGCCCGGCAGTCGGTGAAGACATTAAGGTAATGGGCCTCAGGAAGGGAGACGAGATTGACCTGACCATTGCCGCGGCAATAGTTGATAGTGAAGTCTCCAACCCGGACGACTATATGGCCGTGAAGGAGGAGATCTACGAGGCTGCCAAAGGCATAGTTGAAGAGCACACCCAGAGGCCGACCAAGATATACGTCAACACCGCCGACGACCCGAAGAACGGTATTTACTACCTCACCGTTACCGGAACCAGTGCCGAGGCAGGCGACGACGGTAGCGTCGGAAGGGGGAACCGCGTTAACGGCCTCATCACTCCGAACAGACACATGAGTATGGAAGCTGCCGCCGGTAAGAACCCGGTCAGCCACGTTGGAAAAATCTACAACCTCCTCGCAATGCTCATAGCCAACGACATTGCCGAGCAGGTCGAGGGCGTTGAGGAGGTCTACGTCAGGATACTCAGTCAGATAGGCAAGCCCATTGACGAGCCGCTCGTTGCGAGCATCCAGATAATCCCGAAGAAGGGCTACAGCATAGATGTCCTCCAGAAGCCGGCCTATGACATAGCCGATGCCTGGTTGGCTGACATAACGAAGATACAGAAGATGATATTAGAGGACAAGCTTAACGTCTTCTGAAGGTTCTTCCTTTATCATCTCCATTATTTTCCTGTGGAGCCGCTTGATGAGCTCTCTTCTGTCCTCCATCAGGACGACATCGCTCGAACCTATCGCCTCAAGGTTGAAGGCGAAGGGACTCGGAACCTCGTGGGTCTGGAAGACAACCCTGACTTTCCCCTCTTTAATCCAGCTCAGGAAGAGCTCCGCGTTCTCGACGTCCATTTTGTCCTCCATGATCTCGCGGTAGACCTCTTTAAGGAGCGGGAAGTCTGGATAGTTCTCCTTGAGCACCTTGAGGAGCGAGACGGCCATCATCTGCTGCCTCCCGAGGCTCTTGCTCCTTCCGGCGTAACGCCTCAGGATTAAAAGCCCTCTATTTGCTACGTGCCTGAAGCGCCTCTTCAAGAGCTCGGTGTTGTCCAATGCCTTCTTCAGGGTTTCCCTCAAGTCCTCGACCTCAAAAAGCTCCCTGACTTCCTCCTCGCTCAGCTCAACTTCCGGCGGAAGGAGCAGGGCAAAGCCGTTGTCGTTTATCGCAACTCCAACGTTGCAGTTCTTTCTCTTGCTCACGAGGTAGGCGAAGGCCCTGCTTAAGGCGTCGTTCGCGCGTCTCCCTATGAGGGTGTGGAAGAAGTAGCGGTTCCGTTTTCCGGGCACGAACTCAACTAAAACTGTCTCGTCGTCTGGAACGATTGAATACCTCTCCTGCTCGCGGAAGTAAGCTATAATTGCCCTCGCCGCCCTTTCGTCTATCCCATACTTCCGCATGAGCCTTTTAACGGCATCCTTCCTCTTCAAGAGACCCTTAACCTCTCTCCTAAACCTCTGAATGTCGAGAGCTAAATCGAAGCTAAGCGGGAGCATCTCCGAGAACCAGGCAGGAATGGTGGGCTTCGCTCCCTCGCGCGGGATAACGTAAATTTTGTTGCCCCTGCTCTTGACGAACTCGTATGTTCTTCCAGCTAGGACGAACACGTCGCCGGGCATCAAGCGCTCGGCGAACTCCTCCTCGACGGTTCCGATCAGCTTTTTGTCCATCGTGTAGACGAGGATTTTCGCCTCGTCAGGAATCGTGCCAACGTTCATATAATAGATCGCCCGCGTCATCTTTCCGCGCCTGCCGAATTTTCCGTCCTCCAGCCATATCTTGGCGTAAACCTTCCTTTCCTCAAGGCCAGCGTATTTTCCAGCAAGGTATTTCAAAACGCTCATGAAGTCCTCGAACGGCAAGTCGTGGAACGGATAAGCCCTCCTGACGACGCGATAAGCTTCTTTCACTTCCCAAACTTTGTTAAGGGCCATCCCAAGGAGGTGCTGAGCCAAGACGTCAAGCGGGTTCTTAGGAATCCTGACCCTGTCGAGCTTTCTGTTTCTTGCATTGTGGGCTAAAACAGTAACCTCGACCAAGTCATCTCTATCGAGGGCCAAAATTACGCCTTTGCTGACCTCGTGAAGCCTGTGGCCTGCCCTTCCAATCCTCTGTAAAGCGCGGTTCACGCTCTTTGGCGAGCCGATTAGAACGACTAAATCAATCGTTCCGATGTCAATTCCGAGTTCAAGGCTGGTCGAGCTGTTTTTTGAGACGAAGCCATTGACAACGTAGTTTCCTGTTTTGGAGTTCAATATGCCATAGGCATCGGCGATGAAAACAGGTTCAACGGATTCAATTCTATCAAAGAAAACGTCTCCCTCGGCGAGTTTTCTAAGCTCCTTGATTTCAGGAATTACGTCTTCCATCTTCTTCTCTCGGGCAACCCTTTCGTAAAAATCGAGCAGTTTCACAAGGTTCCTTCTGCTGATTTCCCGCGTTCCCAGCTCGACTTTCACGGGATTATAAAAGCCCGCCTTTTGAAGCCTGTAAGAGGTGATGCCGAGAGTTTCTCGAAGCTTTCTCAGGCGTTTGCCGATTCCTGGGATTACATCTTGGTTGGAGTATCCTTTCCCAGGGATTTCCTTTATCTTCCTAAGCT
>Ga0256842_1003261_pt1 | contig 10961 bp, 13 predicted proteins | sample 4559240metaG_FD_185973 | JGI IMG/M metagenome (GOLD analysis project Ga0256842, IMG submission 185973) | Hydrothermal vent microbial communities from Guaymas Basin, Mexico - 4559-240 | ecosystem: Environmental > Aquatic > Marine > Hydrothermal vents | place: Mexico: Guaymas Basin | collected...
ATTTCCTACAACTAAAACACTCATAGAACCTATATTTCCTCAGCTCAACAATATATGTATCTATCCCTCTCTCACTTAGCAGTGATGAAGCCTTTTCTGCAAGCAACAAACTATTGCTCCTAGGCCTTGGAGACCCTGAGACAATGACAGCCTTTATCCTCTTCATCGGTACATAATCCCCGATATATTTAACAACTTTAATGTACTATAAACTATGAGTAGTATATTATAGATATAAACATCAATTCCTATTAAGGGGAGGAACAGGAACGCCTTGATTATTTTCTCTTTTGTATTGTTTGTTGCTGAATAGAAGAACAATATTACTGATATAAGCTTTTAGTTTATTTTCAATACTATTACTATAATCATTATGGTGACTTTACTGATTATTTATATCAATTATTGAACCGAGCATCTTGATTTTCCATTATTTATTCTTGGTATCAGTGTCTTTGACCTATTTTTAAAGAGTATCGATTAGAATAGGTAGTGATAATCCTTGTATTGTATAATTGTTTTGACAAGACAGATATACTGTTTAGAAGAATTCATACGAGTACGGTTTTTATTCCCGTTTCTTCGGCTACTTCAGCTTGTTTCTTATCTGCCGTTACGAGTTCTAGGTTTTTGTTTTTAGCCAATACTATGAATAATGCATCATATATTGTTATCTTATACTTTATACTATACTGTAGGGCTTCTACAAGGTATTTTGTCTCTTCTTCAATTATTAGTGGTTTTTCTCTAATAATATCCTCTATGATCTCAATTGCTAGTTCTGGGTCAATTTCGTTTCTAAGAACCTTTTTCCATAAAGCATTACTTAGTTCCTTGACTGCCAAATCTAGAGTAATAGCACCTTCAACCACATATTTTCTTGCTCTCTCCCAGCCTTCCTCCCTACTAAAATACTTCACAAGCACAGATGAATCAATGACTCTCACGATCCTCTCTCACACTCCTCGCAGCAAATCCCTTCGGACTTGAAACAACTCTGCCATCAAGCACCTTATCCCACTTCTCAACAAATCTCTTAGCCTTAACTCTCAAAGCCAATAATTCAAGATACCTCTTAACCTCCTCCGAAACATCAATACCCTCTCTCTCCAACAATTCCTTAATCCTCTTAGGAACTCTAACACTAATAACAACACTAGACATACCATATCACCAATGAATAGGATAATTGTAAACAAGTTAATAAACATAACTCAAAAGAAATGAATACAAACAATAAACACCAGATCATACAAGAAAATTCTCAAAAATAAAGAATTAATTCTGCACTGGATTATATTAGTACAAGTTATATTTTTGGTTTTCATAGCTCATGAAGTACCATAGATTGGTTTTTCAATGTATCTTGGATAACCATTTATCTTGCTTTATAGAATAATTACAAATTATTAAAATATACTATACTTTTGAATATAGTTCGTTCTTGTAAAGGGTATGTTGCAGTTTCTTGTTTGTAGGTCTTCTTGAGGTCTTTGTAGGTTTGATAATAATTATTAGTTTGACTGTATAATGTTGTTGGTGATAGTGTGTCGGGGTGTCTCCGAGACCACCAGCCCCGAGCAACATTACGTATCAGCAACTGCTAGTGCGAAGGAACTGGTGGGAAGAGGCACACCCGAAGCCGTGATGAACCAACCTACGGAAACCTACACAAACCGTAGGCGGAGAACGGTGTTGTATTAACGATATGTGTTCTAGCTTGTTTCATTTCATACAATATCTCTCTTGTATGAATATTAGAGATAATGTGTTCTTGATATTTGTTAAAAGTTTTCATAAGAGAAACGGATAAAATCAATTATAGTGATTCCTCGATAATCTCAGCTACTTTTCTATACAATCTCGTAAATCCATAAGTGTGTGTTTTTTCTAGATTCCATTTTTCGTCAAGATACTTATTCTTATATAGGAAGTCCGCAACTCGTATTTCCAGACTAGATGGTATATCAATATATGCTTCAGCCCTATAAAGCTCCTCATATGCCCTAATGATGTATTCTATAACTTCCTTAAACCCGATTCTTCCTCCAAGCACCTTAGATAATGTTGTGACTTTATACTTTACCGAAGAAATCCCTTTAGGTACTTTTCTAGGGATTTTAAGTAATTTATACAATCTTTCTATATTAGATGATACTAAGAGTGATCCGTGAAGAAATAATGTGTTCCATCTATAGCTTGCAGCAATGCCACTAACCTTTCTATTATAAACTACTATATCGTTTGTATTCTCGATCCTCGGAATCAAACCTAGATACTTTAAAGCATTGATAACTCCTTTTATTAGGAAACTATATGCTGTATCTATTGGGTGGAAAACTTTTTCTCCAGAATATGTTACTGCATAATTTAGATTACCGAGATCATGATATACTGTTCCTCCACCAGTAAATCTGCGTACAATAGCTGTGTTATACCTCCTTGTCTCATCTAGAGCAACATCTTCTTCCACAGACCTAAAAAACCCTAATACAACAGCATTTCTATTCCTCCATATTCGTAGAGTCTCATCCTCTACAGCTCTCCTAGCCCTAACAAGGAAAAAGGCTTCCTCAAAAGCAAGATTATAATACGGATCATTTATTGTCTCAAATAATAGTACCCGTAACCTCTTCATAGCCCTCGAATCCACCTGTATTATAGGATGCCAGTGTATAAATATCTTCTTATCATGTTTCATTAATCGTCTTTAGTCTATGGACCTATTTATCAGAGAATTATTAATATCATTCCTTCAACTCTTAAATCATAGTATTTAGCCCTAATAATTAATAAACATGCTTCGATACGAAGAAGCTATAGAAATCTTATGACGCATGCTGAATAAAATCGTGTTATTAGCTATAATTGAATTATATTTTAATGAGTTATGGAAAAAAGCTAGGGTTTTCTAGCAATAAGGTATGTTAATGGATGTCTTGGCAATAATGGTGATAATAGCATTTGATATATTGGCGGCGGGTACTTGAATCCTATAGCTTTTAATCGCTCAATGGTTTTTACTAGTTGATCTACCTTCATTCCAAGCCATAACTCATCATCCTGAGCCTCCGCAATTGCCCTGGCTCCACCACAGGGTATTGTGAGCCATGGTGATTTACCCTGCATGAGTGTTGCAACAATCTCGCATGCAGCATGTCCGTTAAAGTCTGAACTAGGCTTGTGCCCTGTTGCATCAAAGTATCCAACAAGTAATAGATATGCTTGAGTAGAGTTTACAACAAATATTACTCCATCAGGATCCATTTTTAGGTTCTTAAACTCTTTAAGTGGAGCAAATAATGCTGACTTATACTCACCCATGGGAAGAACATAGACATTTTCAACAAGTTTCTTAAATATTTCTTCAGTATAACCAAACCCTTCTATCCATCTCTTCATAAGATCCTCTGGCGGGGCTTTAAAGCCAAGGATATAGCTACCTACTACACATGAATCAACATTTTCTGCACGAACCCCAATAGTTTTACCATATACTGCTACAAGTTTTATGACCTGGCATAAAGCCAAGTTCTTATCTACATATGGTAGATCAGCAACCTCCTTAAACAATTTAAATCCTACAGGTTCACCTTTAGGCTTTATGATATTATTTATCTCCTTGTGAAGAACCTCATAATCAATCATAGTTTACCCCTCACTGATACAATATATGTGATCCACTAAAATAATTATTCACTAAAAATATACATAATAATATTGTATTATGATGTCTTAAGAGCTGTTTTATTATTGTTCGTATAATAGAGCATGAGTAATAGTATTAATTACTACCTAAGTTAGAAATTTTAACTAAGGAATAAATTCTTCCTTCAGGCGAACTGTATGGAGGATAGACTTTATCCGAAACACCCTATTGTGGGAGTTGGTGCCGTTGTTTTATGGGATAACAAAATATTATTGGTAAAACGCGGTAACGAACCATATAAAGGCTTTTGGGCTGTACCTGGCGGTGTACAAGAGGTTGGGGAAACTCTTGAAGAGGCTGTCCTCAGAGAACTTAGAGAGGAGGCAGGAATTAGTGGAATTGTAGAGGGTATTTTATGGATTGATGAGATTATAGAACGTGATCGATTTGGTGTAAAGTATCATTATATTATAATAGATGTTCTTGTAAAACCAATAGGTATCAATGTGAGGCCGGGAAGTGATGTAAGTGATGCAAACTGGTTTACATTAGATGAAGCACTAAAGTTGAAAACAACTGACACTATGCGGAAGTTTCTACTCTTCCTCAAGAAACATGGATTATCAAGAGTACTTCCATATACAAAAGCAGTTATAATAAACCATGGTGGTGTAAAATGAGTAATGAATGGACTCGATACCTTATTGAATGGGGGTGTGGAGCTACACTAAGTCATGAGGATCCAGAGCTTGCTGCTGAAAGAGCAGTCATGAACGCTACAGCACATGTATGTCCTCTAAACTTTGAGGCCTTAAATGGAATTGATATGGAAAAGGATCTAAAGATCGATATACTTATTGGTGTACCATACCCAGAAAAAGTTGATCCCTCAAAGATCGCTGCCTTGATCCCATATAATTGTGAGAAAAACATCAAAATAATTAATGGAGGGCTGATCGGAAAAGGTGTAAGAAATCAAAAAAGTAATAGATTAATAGACGTAATAATTGCTGTAGCCTTTATCACAATATATGTTAGGAAGAAATTCCATTAATCTATTATGTTCTCTGAACTATGGTTGATGAAACACTTAAAAAATATAGTTTTTACTTAAAGAACTCGTCTCCACTTCTACCTCCTAGACCAGGGTGAATATCAAATCTTACTACGCCAACAGCTGCCTTTCCATCCACTGCCTCGACTACTTTTGCCACACCTATATGTCCAAATCCTCCGCAGAGCTCTATTGCCTTAACTCCTTCTTCAACAAGCTCCTTTGCAACCCTACATGCTTCGTCATAATTTTTTACACCAACAACAATTAGTTCTACAGCAGGTGTATCTATAACGGTTCTGTGCTTACTTGGATCTGTATCAGGGGCTACAAATATGAATGCAGCCTTGAGCTTCTCCGATTCCATATATACCCCCTATTCCTAGGAATCGAGGTTTGAGATGTTATATGGAAACAATTAAAAAATAATATTTAGTTAAAGATATTGGACAATAAGCTTTATTAAAAACCTTACTTAACAATCTTCTTTACAGCTTTGATTATGTCTTCCTCGCTTGGTATCCAGGCTTTCTCTAGCACTGGACTGAATGGTATTGGTGTATCGGGTGGTGTAACTAGTTTTACGGGGGCTTTAAGATAATCGAAGGCAAGACTTGCAGCTAGTGCTGCTATATCTGTTGCAAATCCGCATCTCGGATAACCCTCGTCTACAACTACCAGTCTTCCAGTCTTCTTTATAGAGTTCAAAATAGTGTCTACGTCAAGAGGCTTTAGTGTTCTTGGATCAACAACTTCTACGCTAATACCTTCTTCCTCAAGCTTCTTAGCAACGTTAAGTGCTTTGTGAACCATTGCTGCTGTGGCAACTATTGTTACGTCCTTGCCCTCCCTCTTGACATCAGCTACTCCAAGAGGTATCTCGTATGGCTCCTCAGGTACAGGACCCTTTATACCATATAAGCCTTTGTGCTCAATGAATATAACTGGGTCATCATCTCTAATGCTTGCAATCAATAATCCCTTAGCATCATAGGGTGTTGAAGGCATTACAACCTTTAGCCCGGGCACATGGATAAATAGTGCGTGAAGGGATTGGCTGTGCTGGGCTGCTGCGCTAAATCCTGCACCACATGTTGTTCTAATTACTAATGGGATCTTAGCCTTCCCACCAAACATGTACCTGATCTTTGCTGCCTGGTTATAGATCTGGTCAAAGGCTACTCCGAGGAAGTCTATAAACATTAGTTCTACAACAGGTCTGTAGCCCATAGCTGCTGCTCCAACACCTGCACCTATGAAGCCACTTTCAGCAATAGGTGTATCTCTTACTCTCTCAGGACCATATTTCTCTATAAGGCCTTTCGTAACACCATATATTCCTCCATAAACACCTACATCCTCACCCATTACGAATACCTTTGGATCCCTAGCCATCTCCTGGTCAAGCGCTTCATTCAAGGCTTGTGCAAATGTAATTATCCTCTCACCCATCACAACCACCCCTAGATAGGCCATTTCCATACGAGCCATCCTTTAGTTGGTGTAGAGTACACGTCTTCAAGCACCTCCTTGGGATTAGGCCATGGGCTCTCCTCAGCATACTTTATAGCTTCATCTACAAGCATTCTAACCTTTTCATCGATCTTTTCAAGTTCCTCTTTAGTTACAATACCCTTGCTTAACAACTTCTCCTCAAACAATTTGATCGGATCCTTGTTTTTCATCCACCATTCAACTTCTTCTCTCTTCCTATAAATCTGCGGATCTCCTTCAAAGTGGCCTCTAAATCTATAAGTCTTTGCCTCAATGAGTGTTGGTCCCTCACCACGACGCGCTCTCTCAATAGCTTCCCTAGCAACCTCGTATACAGCCAATACGTCTTGGCCGTCAACCTCAACACCTGGTATGCCGTAAGCCTTACCTCTCTCGGCAACACTCTTAATGGCTTGTTGCTTAGAGTACGGTAAAGATATCTGGTATAAGTTGTTCTCACAAACGAATACTACTGGAAGCTTCCATATAGCTGCAAGATTTATACCTTCATGGAAGTTCTGCTGATTAGATGCACCATCACCAAAGAATGCTACAGCAACTCTATCTACTCCTGCAAGCTTGAATGCAAGTGCTGCACCAACAGCATGTGGTATTCCACCACCAACTATACCATTTGCACCAAGTTCGCCAATATCTAAATCAGCAATATGCATCGAACCTCCTTTACCCTTACAAACACCTGTTTTCTTACCAAATAGTTCTGCCCACATAGCCTTTAGCGAACCACCCTTTGCAATAAAGTGGCCATGACCTCTATGAGTACTTGTTATAACATCATCCGGCCTAAGATTAGCCATTACACCAACAGCTACAGCCTCCTCACCAATATACAAGTGTACGAAACCCGGGATCTTTCCTGCCGCAAAGTATTCAGCAACTTTCTCTTCACTCCTTCTTATTGTGACCATTTTCTCGTACATCCAAAGAAGTTTCTCCTTGGGAATTTCCTCCAGAGACAATTTTCCCCCCATTTACCCACTGCCATATATTTGTATTTATATTTATACTTTATAAATAAACTCTTCTATTATCACTATGCATTGTCTATACACATATCAAACTGGGTTATTGTCTAAAAAGAAATATATGATACTATGAATAGTATATATCGTAAGAAATGTATATTGTATAAAGGTGGGTTCTCAATGGGAAAGGAAGTAAAAGTTATAATGCCTAAATTAGGCTTAACCATGAGAGCTGGCACCATAACTAAGTGGTTAAAGAAGGAAGGAGATCATGTAGAAAAAGATGAAACAATAGCATTAATCGAAACGGAGAAATTAACCGGAGAAATAAAAGCACCAGCCACTGGTACTCTCGAGAAAATATTGAGAAAAGAGGGAGAAGAAGTACCTGTGGGAGAAGTTATAGCTATAATTAAGACGAGCTGATCAATATGGGGGGAGAGATAAAGGTCTCAGATGAAGCGCGTATTCTTGCAGAACAGTATGAAGTCGATCTAACTAAGATCGAAGGCTCCGGACCACAAGGAGAAATCACTGTACAAGATGTTGAAAAATATATTAGAGAACATTTCTTCCCTAAAATTAAGGAGAGGAAACCTCTTCGTGGAATAAGGAAAGTTATCGCAACAAGACTTAGTAAAAGCTATAGAGAAGCAGTCCATGTAACAATCAATATGGAGGTATCAATGGATAAACTTATAGAGACTAGGAAAAAACTCGCAGAAAAGCTTGGTGAAAAACCCAGTTATACTATACTACTTGCTAAATGTGTTGCAAAAGCTCTCCGTGACCATATAGAATTGAACGCTACTCTAGAAAACAATGAAATCATAATTTATGATACAATAAACATTAATATAGCAGTAGATACACCCTTCGGACTAATAACCCCTGTACTAAGAAGAGTTGATGAAAAGGGGATAGACGAGCTTTTAATAGAATATAAAGATATTATTGAGAGAACTAGGAAAGGATTATTAAAAGAAAAAGATATTGTAGGAGGAACATTCTCTATAACAAACCTTGGAATGCTTGGCGTAGACTCATTTACACCAATAATTAACCCGCCACAGATAGCTATTCTTGGAGTAAACAGAATGGTTAAAAAGCCCTATGTTGATGAAGAAAGTGGAGAGATAAAGATCGGTAGATTTATGAACTTATCACTAACTTTTGATCATAGAGCTGTTGATGGAGCTCCTGCAGCAAGGTTTCTACAAAAGGTAAAATATTATATCGAACACCCTGAAGAGGTAAACTGGTTTGTCTAATAACTGGACACCGTTACTTGTAGAAGTAGGACTAGGTGTAGAGCAACACGGCCAAGATCCTACCAAGGCTGCTATAAAAGCTATAAGAGATGCTATCCAAAGGGTCTGTATACCATATCTTGTTGAAAAACAACTATTGAAATCAGGTAGGATAAAGTTGGAGATATCAATAGGTGTCCCCTATCATGACAGAGTAGATATAGAGAGAATCAAGAAAGAGATCCCCCTAGAGGGAGATGCTGTATTCAAGATTGTAGAGGGAGGACTGAAGACAAAATGTGCGAAGGTTCCTGAACTTGGTGATAAAAGCGATGAAATGTTTGTAGCAGTTGCTTCTATCACACTCTATATCAAAGAAAATACTGATGTGATAGGACATGGGTAAAGCCGTTATAGGTCTTATAGCTAATCCTGCATCAGGCAGAGACATTAGAAGACTTGTAGCTCACGCTAGTGTAATTGATAATGTTGAGAAGGCAAACATCGTTAAAAGGATCATTATCACCCTTGAAGCTCTTGGTGTAAGTAAAATAATTGTTATGCCCGAGACATTTGGTATAACAGAGAGAGCTATCTCAATGCTACCTAAGAAACCATCCATAGATATAGAATTTATTAATATGAGAGTTAGAGGGGACTGGCTGGATACATATTATGCAGCCAACTATATGAAGGGGAAAGTAAATGCGATAATAAGTATTGGAGGAGATGGAACAAACAGGGTTATAGCAAAAACAGATATCGAAGTACCTGTAATGCCTATATCAACTGGCACAAATAATGTATTCCCATACATGATCGAGGCAACAATAGCTGCTGCAGCAACTGCTGTTATAGCTCTAGGTGTTGTTCCCCTAGAGGAAGCCACGTTTAAGTCTAAGAGAGTAGAAATATGGAGGAACGGAGAACTATCAGACATAGCTCTTGTAGATGCCGCGACAACAGTACATCAGTTTATTGGGTCAAGAGCTGTCTGGAAACCAGAGTTCATACGTGAAGTAGTTTCATGCTTATGTGCACCCTATAACATAGGATTGAGCTCTTTACCTGGGGTGTACAGGACTATAACCCATGAAATAGATGAAGGTATGTATATTAGAATATCACCCACTGGAAAAGAAAAAGTAAGTGTTCCCATAGCACCAGGGCTCTTCAGAAGCTTTAATATTGGTGAACATAGGCTACTAAAGATAGGAGAGCATGTAGAGATCAAGACAAAACCATCCATAATAGCACTTGACGGAGAAAGAACATTAGAGATACATAAAGGAGACGACGTAACAGCCGTTATAACCAGAAAAGGACTTAGAGTAATTGATTATAAGAAAGCTCTAATACTTGCATCAAAGAGGGGTTTCTTCGAATATATAGCTTTGAAGAAGGCACTCCAAAATAGTTAATTCGATACAACGCTTCAACACATACCTTTTAAATCATAACTATCCCTAAAATATACTTGCGTCATAATCCTGCTAATACCCTACAATAAACAATATGCCATACTTACTCAATCCTTATTTGAACTATTATCTATCGCATATTCAATAACTAATATTTAATATATGGAAAGCACTAACACAGACTCATTGATTTTGTACAAAAGATTATCGGACTTATAGTCCTAATAATATTAGATGGAAAGATACAGACTTAATTTATGAATACGGGGGCAATTTGTATGAGGCATTACCTGTTAGTGTTTCTAATTATTCCAGCGTTATTTGTTCCCATAATAAATTCTCCTATAACACTTAGCGAGGCGAATTACCGGTGGAAATCGCATCTGTATGAATATTTGGTAAAAATCTTCGGATTGCAGATCCCCTGTGACTTCTCCATTAAGATTCAATCTTATTCTTATAGCGATCATTCTTATTTGTATTACAAAGTTTTGATCTCGTATGATAATGTATCGTTCAGAGTCGGGTTTTGTATAGGTAAGGGTACGGAAATAAAAGATACATAGCTAATATTACTGATAAGTCAGAGTTTACAGCATCGATATTATCAATACTTGAAGATACTTTAGAGATAGATATTGTTAAAAAGCACTTAGATTCACTCGTAGGTAATTTATGCTATGAAAATTATTCAGGAAAACCCAAGCATCCGAAATGGAATAATGAGACTATAGAGCTATGTCCGGGATGCACTGTTGGGTCAGATATACAGATATGTGAAGGAAAGGAATTAGAATATGCATTCAGCGTTAGAGACAAAGTGCTTAGAATATTTGCGGGTCTAGGGATAAAACTTGTAAAGGATGCGATGAGTTATAAAGTTCTCGGCTTAGGCCTAAGTAGGTTAGAGAATAATCAGTATGTTTTGACAAGTTTTATGTGGAAACCATATCATATACTTGTGAGCGCTCCACAGGATTCGTTAGAGGACTTAAAAACAATTGCATTCAATTACGTTAACGAGTCACTAGATAAGATCGTGGCGGAAAACATTGATGAATCTTCATGTAAAATAGAAATAACGAGTACAAGAACATATTATTTCTA
>Ga0256842_1003262_pt1 | contig 10952 bp, 11 predicted proteins | sample 4559240metaG_FD_185973 | JGI IMG/M metagenome (GOLD analysis project Ga0256842, IMG submission 185973) | Hydrothermal vent microbial communities from Guaymas Basin, Mexico - 4559-240 | ecosystem: Environmental > Aquatic > Marine > Hydrothermal vents | place: Mexico: Guaymas Basin | collected...
AAAGCGGTTTTGGATGCTGGTGCTGATAGATTAACTTTCACCGACACCGTGGGAGTTCTTACTCCTGAAAGGGCTGAATGCATAATGAGAGAGCTAACTTCCGAGTTCGACGTTCCGATAGCTTTTCACGGTCACAACGATTTTGGTTTAGCCACTGCAAACACCATATTCGCAGTTAAGGGTGGTGCAAGGGAGATTCACGTAACCATCAACGGATTGGGGGAGAGGGCTGGAAACGCACCTCTTGAGGAAGTTGTTCTGACTTTGGAAACGTTTTATGGAGTTAAGACGAAAATCAGGAAGGAGAAGATTTACGATACATCAAAGCTCGTTGAAGCTTTAACGAGATTTCCAATTGCATTGAACAAGCCTATAGTGGGGTACAACGCCTTCATGCACGAAAGCGGAATTCACACTTCCGCTTTATTAAGGAATGCCAAGGCTTACGAGCCTATACCACCAGAGATGATTGGAAGGAAGAGGGCGATAGTTCACGGAAAGCACAGCGGTAAGGCAAGTATAATGAGGTTGATAGAGGAGTTGGGATACGAAGCGAGCGGGGAGCAGGTAAAAGAGATAATGAAAAGAATAAAGGAGATGGAAGGAAAAGGGCAGAAGGTTATGGGATCCGATCTTATAAGGATAATTGAAGATGTTTTGAAGGTCAAGAAGGGTAAGAAGATCGTTTTGAAGGGTTTGAACGTTGTATGTGGAAAAAGCGGGACTTCTCCTCATGCAAGCATAAAGATCAGTTTGAACGGAGAGGATGTTGAAGCTACAGCTTTGGGGAAAGGTCCGTTCGATGCATCCATAAGGGCTTTGAAGAATGCTTTGAGGGAGTATGCGAATAAGAGCGGTGATAAGGTAATTGGGGAGCTTGCTAACGTTAAGCTCGTCAACTACAAAGCCAACGCCATAATAGACGACAAGGTCATAGAGTACATAGAAAAACTCGTTGAGAAAAATCCAAAGCTTTCGGGATTGGTCGAAAAGATTAGGATTATGACTGGGACGGATGCTCCCGTTGACGTAATCGTTCAGTTGGAAAAGGACGATAGAGTTGTTACAGCAATTGGTAGAAGCACAGACATAATCCATGCATCTGTTGAGGCTTACATAGAGTGCTTGAACAAGTTGATATGAAGGTTTGCGTTCTGTATTCTGGGGGCAAAGATTCAAACTTAGCTTTATTCAAAGCTTGGAAAGAAATGGAGGTAGCTTGTTTAGTTTCTTTAAGCCCGAAGTCTGAGGAGAGCGTTCTCTTCCACTATCCGAATGTGGAACTCGTAAAGCTTCAGGCGGAATCTCTTAGAATTCCTTTAATCATGAAACCTTGCTCGGACGATGAAAGGGGTAGTTTGAACGCTTTGAAGGAAGCTTTAAAAGAGGCTAAAGAGTTGTTTGGTATTAAGGGAGTTGTTACGGGTGCGATAAGATCGACATATCAGGCTACGAGATTTCGAATGATATGCGATGATTTGGGATTAAAGTGCTTCAATCCCCTCTGGCTGAGAGATGAGGTTTCGATACTCAGAGAGGCTTTGGATTTGGGATTTGAAATAGTGTTTACGAGGATCGCTGGCTATCCGTTAAGTAAAGACTTGCTTGGAAAAAAGATAACGATTGAAACTGTTAAAATGCTCGAAAACATGAGGAAATTGGTGAATCCAGCTGGTGAAGGTGGGGAGTATGAAACTCTCGTTTTGAACATGCCCCTCTTCACAAAAAAGCTTAAGATAGTTGATTACGAGGTTGTTGGAAGAGAGTACGATGCCACGTTGGTCATTAAAAAGGCGGAGCTTATGGAATAAGTATAACGGTAATTTTTGCAAGCAAGATTATTATTATCAATATTATCAATCAAGATACAAATATGGCGAAACAACTTCAATATACGGGTTACAGGGATGATTTTACATGCCGAGTGAAGAAGGATGTACAGACTTTTATTGAGTGATTCGTTACAAATTGTGTAAGTTTTAACGCCATACGGAGCAGTAACTATTTCCGTGACACATTATTTAGCCTGTGACTGAATCATCAAAATCTCGTAGCTTAAATCTGAGGAATATGTGTAGTATTCGAATCAAGGATGCGTTTTTCTTCCCAAAAAAGGAAGAGAGATTAATTTGCTTCAAATTATCCATGAGAAAATGGAAACTAACTAACAGAGCTTAAACACTTAAGAATTTTTTTCAAGTAATAAATAATAATATAAATAATAATATATTAGATATATAATATAATAAACTTGCATTGAATTTGGTCAGAAACGTTAGAATTAATAAAAAATTGGAATAAAAATTTAGAATTAAATATAAGGAGAGAAAGGCGGATAATTTGAGTCACTAAAAAGTTGACTTACACAGATTTGATGTAAGAACTCCAAGAAATGGAATTTTGCTTTGTTCACAGCCGCTTTAGCGGGTAATTTAGTAATACTGGTTAATTCAAACTTAATATAATTTTAATTTTTAAAATAATAATTTTATTAAATAAATACAAGATTATAATTTATATTAAATTAAATAATTTATATATTTAATTTTTATTATTGCTGTGTATGTATTACATAATTTGTAGTGTACACAGCTATCCATAATGTCAATACAATCTTGAGATAAATATAGCCCCACGTATTATATATAGAGTAAATTTATATTACTAATTGTTACTTTTACGGTGAGGAGGTGAGACTGTGAAAACTTCACAAAAGCTCCTAACGATCTGTATAATAGTGGGACTGGTGCTTATTTGCTCTTGGATTGCTTGGATGCCGAAGAGCGGTAGTAGAAACAGTAATGAAAGAATTATAAGAATTGCAGTAATACCCGCAGAAGATCAGTTAGCCATGCTTGAAAAAATGAAGCCGATGTTCCAGTACATAGAAGAAAAAACTGGATGCAAAGTAAAACCTTATATCGTTGGTGATTACACGGCTGTTATAGAAGCCCTTTTGAATAAAAAGGTGGATGTTGCTTTACTCGGTCCGTTCTCTTACGTTTCGGCTCACGCAAGGGATCCAAATATCGTTCCCTTTGCAGTAGGTGTAAGAGCGGATACAGGTAAAACAACATATCATAGCATAATTGTCGTAAGCAAAAGAGCATACGAAATGGGTGTAAAGGATCTCGAATCTTTAAAGAAATTTGCTAAGAATTTGACATTTGCCTTCGTAGATCCAAAGTCTACATCTGGATACCTCATTCCTAAGGCAGCTCTACTAAAAATTGGAATAGATCCTGAAAAAGACTTTAAAAAGGTCGTATTCGCTGGTGGACACGATGCCGTAGAGTTTGCAATAAAAGCTAATCAGGTTGATGCTGGGGCTGATGCAGATGTCACTTACAACAGGTTGCTAAGAGAGGGTAAAATATCCGATAAAGAAAACATAATAATATGGAAATCACCGCCTCTGCCGGGATCTCCTTGGGTCTACAGAAATGATCTTCCAGAAGACATTAAGGAAAAAATCAGAGAAGCTTTCTATACCATGCCATCTGAATACGCTCAAACCTATGGAAAAGCCATAAAATTCGTTCCAGCGAAGCATGAGGATTACGTAGCGATAGAGGAGGCTGCTAAGAGATTGGGGCTTCTCTAAGGAGGTGGCTCCAATGCCGCCGATCATAAGGGTTGAAAACTTAAGAAAAACATGGTCGGGAAACACCGTTTTAGATGGCATTACCTTCGATGTTGGAGAGGGTGAAATCGTCGCAATAATAGGTCCCAGTGGAGTCGGAAAAACAACACTGCTGAGGTGCATAGCTTCCCTTGAAAGACCAGACAGTGGTAAGATTTACTTTAAAGGAAAAAACATAACAAAAAACGGAGAGTATACCAAAAAGAGGATAGGAATGATTTTTCAGGAATTTAACTTGATACCTCGTCTTACGGTTCTAATGAACGTTCTTACTGGAAGACTCGGCTATACGAGCAAGGTTGCATCGTTACTTGGAATATTCTCGAAGGAAGACATTGAAATAGCTGTGAACAACATAAGGAGAGTCAGACTGCATAACAAGATCAATGAGAAAGTCTCCAAGCTATCTGGTGGAGAGCGACAGAGGGTCGGAATTGCGAGAGCTCTAACTCAAGAGCCAGACGTGATTCTTGCGGACGAGCCAATCTCAAACCTCGATCCCAAAACTGGGGAGAAGATACTAAGCGACTTAGTCAGAATATCGAAGGAAGACGATCTGACGGTTATAATGAGTTTACACCAAATAAACTACGCAAAGAAGTTTGCGGACAGAATTATCGGGTTAAACAAAGGGAGAATAGTTTTCGATGGATATCCAGAAGCACTGACGGATGATGTAATCAGACGAATCTATACGTGAAAGTATGATAGCGGGTAAGATTCAGAGCACCGAGGATCTGCGCTACGAAACGTTTAGGAAGAAAGAGATTGTCGTCGTTATCGTAAGCTTTTTGTTATTTTTACTCTCTTCAGCGTTCGTAGGATTGTCGCCACATAACTTTCTCGAATTGCCTAAAATGACTAAACTTTTCGAATTTCCGAACCTATCTCTGTTGCCAAGGCTCCTCCAAGCAAGCTTGGAAACGCTTGCCATAGCCTACGTTAGCACATTCATGGCGACGGTGGTATCTCTATTCTTAGGAATACTCGCCGCAAAAAATCTGACACCGCATGTTATCGTATATTACATCGCAAGAACGGTTATAATGATTGCGAGGACGATACCCGACATTATCTGGGGTTTACTTTTGATTGCCGCTGTAGGACTTGGAGCCGTACAAGGAGTGTTCGCTATAGCGATCCATTCTACGGGAATGCTCGGTAGATTTTTTGCGGAAGCGATAGAGGAAATCGATCCGAGACCACTCGAAGCTCTTGAAATTGCTGGAGCATCATATTCCCAGAAGATCGTCTACGGTATAATTCCCCAAGTCTTACCAGCTTACATTAACTACACACTTTACATGTTCGATCACAACGTGAGGGCTGCTATAGTTCTCGGCATGTTTGGAATAGGCGGCTTAGGATTCGAGTTTCTTATAAAGCTGAGGTTATTCGAATACGATGATGTGTTTGCGATCCTGCTTGCAATTTTCGTTCTGCTTTTTGCAGTTGAAAGACTGTCTGCTTATATGAGAGGCAAAGTAATGGGGTGATGTTTATGCTGAGTAGGGAGAAGTGCTTCGAAATTGTTGCTATTGCGGACAGGGAAGACGTCATTAGAGTTGGAAAAGCTGTAGAAAAATGCAACGATGTAACAGTCGTAACGCTCGAGAATGTGCTGTTACCAATTAAAGCCATTGATGGGGCTAAAGGAGTTGAGTTTTGTTTGGGTGATGTCCTCGCAACAGAATGTAGAGTTCTCGTTAACGGACGTGAAGGCTACATGCTTGTTTTAGGTGACGATAAGGAGAAAGCGTACTACGGAGCTATAATTGATGGATACTTCGACTCTTCAGATGATAAGCAATGGCTGATGGATGAGTTAAGGAGAATGGAAGAAAAATGGAAGAGAAAAGTAGCCGAGGAAATGGCAAAAGTTTACGAGACTAAGGTAGAGTTTGAAATTATCGATTAGGGTGGTGCTATGATGGACCCTTTCACTTCAGCAGAAGAGTTCAGGAGATTGCTTTATGCTGTAAGTTACCCTGGGGAAGTTGTTACACTCGGTACATCTCGTCCGTACCTTTCTATATTAAATAAGGATACTAAGTTTTACACTGATAGAGAAGAGGAGAAGGAGTTTATAGAGAGATACACTGGTGCAGTATTCGCAAATATAGAAGATGCGGACTACTTGATTCTCCATAAGGAGCCGGATAGAGACACAATGATAAGTATGAAAAGGGGTGACATAGAATTTCCCGAAGAGAGCGCTACAATTTTCTTAAAGATTAGCAAAATAGGAGAAGGCACGAAAATCTTAATTAGAGGTCCAGGTGTGAGGGATTACAAAGTTGTTAGTTTAACGCTCTCAAAGAGATTTTTTGAAGTTCTGCAAGAGATTAACGACTTTCCCGTTGGTTTGGACGTTTTTATTATGGATAAGTCAAGAAGACTGATTGCAATTCCGAGGAGTGTGGAGGTGACCGTATGGGATTCGTAGCAGTGAGAGTTGACCCAGAAAAAATAGAAAAAGCTGAAAAACTCCTGAAAAGAAGGGTAAGAGAAGTTTCAGTCGAGCACATTAAGAAGTTAACCTTCGCTATCGACAAAGTAATGAGTGAAGCTGGACTTTACGCTGAAGATCTTGCGGCACTATCGATTAAAGAATCTTTAGGAGACCTAATTGAGGCGAGTTTTCTGCTTAGAGCGTTTAAAAATACTCTCAGAAGGACAGAGTATAGTGAACCAGTTGATTGCAGAGAGATGAGAGTCATTAGGAGGATTTCCAGTGCGTTTAAGGATGTTCCAGGCGGACAAATACTCGGACCTACGAGAGACTACACCCTCAGATTGCTTGACCTCGACTACTCGGAAGGAACCGAAAAAGACGAAGATAGTTTCGAAATCTCAGAAGACTGCACATTTGACGGGAGATTACCGAAGGTCAGAGATTACCTCAAAGTAGCCAACGAGGAAAAAATAGACGAAGCCATGCACGATATAACGAAAGAACCACTAATACTACCTAATCCACCAAGAAGTGCTGTACTGCAGTGTTTAACAATGGGCGAGGAAGGTGCCCTACTCATGCTCGCTTACTCTTCCTTGCGGGGTTATGGACCCATTCATCCAACGATACTTGAGCTTAGAAGTGGATATTTGCCCGTAAAGATTAGACATCCAGTGACGGGTAGAGTTGTTAAAGTGGGAGAGATTAGAGCTACAGAATGCGAAGTGATATCTCAAGAGAAAGATAAGTTGATGATTGGATACGGCTTAGTCTTCGGGTTTAACGAAAGAAAGGCGATATCCATGGCTATTCTCGACAGATGCTTACAGGTAAGGGATGACTCACCAGCATCAGATGAGGAGTTCGTTCTGTATCACATAGACGGGGTGGATTCTATGGGATTTGTTGAGCATCTGAAGCTTCCTCATTACATATTCTTTGCATCGATTGTTGACCGGATTAAGAAAGTTGGAGGTGGCGGGAAATGAAGTATAACTTCGCATACCTCGACGAGGACACGAAAAAAGAGATTAGAAGAAAGATTTTAAAGGCTGTAGCAATTCCAGGACATCAGATTCCTTTTGCTTCGAGAGTAATGCCACTCGCAAAAGGATTTGGAACTGGCGCATTGCAGATTACTCTGTCCATACTTACTAAAGATGACATTGTGAAGGTGATAGATCAGGGTAGAGACGATAGTTTGAACGCTTTGAACATAAAGAGATTGATAAAGATGACCGCAAATGTAAGACTCACAAGCGATACGGCTAAAGCGACAATAATACAAACGAGACATAGAATTCCAGAAGAAAAACTTAGAAAGGGGCAAATTTTGGTTCTACAATGTCCGCTACCAGAGCCACTTAGATGGATAGAAAAAAGTGAGGTAAAGACAAGAAGAATGCATGCCGAAATGGACTACTCGAAGGCTTACCTCTACCTGTATGAACATATACTTAGGTACGGTGAAGTTCTAATAGGGACGAGGTATCCCGTAATCGTAAATGGCAGGTATCTCATGGATCCTACGCCAATACCAAGATGGGATATTCCGAAGTTAAACTACGCAGAATGTCTGTTCTTGTTTGGAGCAGGAAGAGAAAAGAGGATTTACGCAGTTCCTCCTTATACGAGGGTCGAGCCACTCGAATTTGAAGATTACAAATTTAGGGTAGAGGATATGAGTGGCAAAAGGTGTGCCTTGTGCGGTTCTGAGAATGTCTACCTCGATGAGGTTGTAAAGAACGGTCAAAAATACTACGTTTGTTCAGATTCTAACTTCTGCGAGAAAGTTAGAAGAGGAATTAAGGTTGAGAGGTGGGAGTATGTTGTTAGAAGTTAATGAAGTAACAAAGATATTCGGTGATAGTGACTGTGAGCATGAATTCGAAGGAAATCGTTGCACAAAATGCGGAGCCATATTAGCTTTGAAAGATGTTTCCTTTGATTTAGATTTCGGAGAAACTCTTGGAGTAGTGGGAGAAAGCGGTTCTGGGAAGAGCACATTACTCAGAATTATTTACATGGATGTTGAACCGGACGCTGGTGAGGTAAAACTCAACGGTGTAAATCTCTTCAGGCTCGACTCGAAAAGGAGGAGGGACATAAAAGTTAGAAACATGGGCATGGTCTACCAAAGTCCGAAAGAGGGTTTGCACTACAACGTAAGCGTCAGTGGAAATGTTGCGGAAAGGCTGATCGACAACGGATGGAGAAACTTTACGTCGATAAAAAATAGGACTATAGAGCTTTTAAGCAAGGTTAGAATAGATAGTTGCAGGATAAAGGATTATCCATATACTTTCAGTTTAGGAATGCAACAAAGAGTCCAGATAGCAAAAGCGATAGCAAACAACCCAGATCTTCTTTTGCTTGACGAGCCAACAGCAAGCTTGGATGTAACAGTGCAAGCGGAGATTTTAGATCTAATAAAACAGATTCAGAGAGAAATGGACATAGCAATAATTATAGTATCTCATGATCTCAGAGTAATAAAACTGCTTGCTGAAAGAGTTATCGTTCTGAAAGATGGAAGGATTGTCGAGTCGGGTCTGACAGATCAGATTCTCGAAGATCCTCAGCATGAATATACCCAGAAGCTCGTAAGCTCGATACTGTAGGGGGTGGTTATAATGCTTGAGGTGAAGAAACTATCTAAGTCTTTCTACTTACATCTACTTAACAAGAAAATTGACGCTTTAAAAGATGTTAACTTTGAAGTCTTTGAGGGCGAATTCTTGGCTATTCTCGGTAAAAGTGGTTCTGGAAAGAGTACAATCGTAAAGTGTATCTATGGAACTTACAAACCTTCCACTGGCAAAATAATCTACGAAGGTTTTGACATTTCAAAGGCTAAGGAAAGAGATATATTGCGGATAAGAGAGAGTATAGGATATGTCTCGCAGCACTTTATTGTAAATCCGAGGATTAGGGTTATAGACGCAGCGGTCGAACCCATTGCGAGAAGGAATGATGCATATGATAAGGCGCATGAACTTCTAAAGATGTTCAACATAAGGGAAGAACTATACGATGTATATGTGTCCACATTGAGTGGAGGGGAGAAACAGAGGCTGAACATAATAAGAGCGATAATAAAAGAGCCTAAGCTATTAATTCTCGACGAGCCAACAACATATCTGGACGTAAGTTCCAGAGAGATTCTTAAGCGCTACCTGAAGAAAGTAAAAAGGACTGGCACGGCCATAATAGGTGTTTTCCACGAGTTTGACATCCTGGACGAACTTGCAGACAAAATGATAATTCTGAGGAATGGGTGCGTCGCGTATTATGGAGATTACGATGCGGAGCTATGTCACGATCTTATAAGGGAGGTGTCGTGATATGCTCGTTATCACCAACGCAAAGATCGTAACGCCGAGTGAAATAGTGGTGGGAAGTGTGGTTATAGAAAATGGAAGAATAGCGGAAATTACTGAGGAGAACAGAGAAGGTGATAACGTTATTAATGCGGAAGGCAGATATTTGCTCCCGGGTCTGATAGATATTCACGGAGATGATCTCGAAAGAGAAATAAGTCCAAGACCATCTGCAACCTTTCCAATAGATTTTGCGTTAATCAATCTGGATAGAAAAACTGCGGCATGTGGGATTACTACGAAGTTACACGCAATTGCATACTTCGAAGACGAGCTAAAAGGAAGACATCCAGCCAAATCAAAGGAAATCTTAAGGACATTAAATAGACTGAAAGACAAGCTACTCGTAAACAACTACATTCATGCGAGATGTGAGATAAGCAGTGACATCTCCAACGTTCTCCAAGTCATTGGTGACCCTTCCGTCAAACTCGTGTCTGTCATGGATCATACTCCTGGACAGGGTCAGTTTAGGAGTGTTGAGGATTATAAAGTTTATCACAAGAGGGTTTACGGGTTAAAAGATCACGAAATCGAAGAGATTTTGAATAGAAAAATGAAGCACGACAAAGTGGCTAATTTGAAGAGGATATTGGACAGAGCGCACAGATACGGTTTACCAGTTGCATCGCACGACGACGATACAGTAGAGAAGGTTGAATTTTTCCACTCGTTGGGCGTTAAAATCTCCGAATTTCCAGTAACACTTGAAGCCGCGAAGAGAGCAAAGGAATTAGGAATGTTTGTTTCAATGGGTGCTCCAAATGTTGTTAGAGGTAAATCATCGACTGGCAACTTAAGTGCAATAGAAGCTATAAGACATGGATTAGTCGATATATTATGCTCTGACTACCATCCAGAATCCATGCTCTATGCTCCGTTTATTCTTGAGAGGCGAGAATTAATGAGTTTAAACGAAGCTGTGAATCTTGTGTCCTTAAATCCTGCAAGGGCAATAGGAATTGATAACGAAGTTGGATCCATCGAAGTTGGAAAACGAGCAGATCTTATAATAGTGGACTTAATAGAGGGAATTCCAGTCGTGGTAAAAACGATCGTTAGCGGAAAAGTTGTTTACAGCTTGGAGGTAAAACATTAGGTTTAATGAATTGAGTTATTGCCAAATATTCTACATTTCTACGTTATATTAGAACCATAAATCGGTATTTTGCTGAAGTTAAATCAGCCGTAAAAATGATCTTACCGAAGAGTACATCAGCTACTTGGTTTGATCATTCCCAATAATAACACTTTACAGTGTAAAAATATGTGTAAAGACATAAAAGTTAATCGAACACATCGGTTAAATATCCTATTGAACCATCACCGAACGATGAAGCTTGAGGAGTTGAGGTTTGGAACGGAGCTTGTTAAGAGGGGATTCGCAAAGATGCAGAAGGGAGGAGTGATCATGGACGTTACAAATGCCGAGCAAGCTCAAATAGCCGAGGATGCTGGTGCTGTCGCTGTGATG
>Ga0256842_1003263_pt1 | contig 10948 bp, 6 predicted proteins | sample 4559240metaG_FD_185973 | JGI IMG/M metagenome (GOLD analysis project Ga0256842, IMG submission 185973) | Hydrothermal vent microbial communities from Guaymas Basin, Mexico - 4559-240 | ecosystem: Environmental > Aquatic > Marine > Hydrothermal vents | place: Mexico: Guaymas Basin | collected...
CTCTTAATGAAATTATATCGTTTGCCACTTTTTTAAGCATTAAAAAAGTAAAAGCCTTCTTTGTTTCATTATCTGACTGCTCTATTAAAGGAATAAACTTGTAAGGTGGGACAGTGCCGTATATTTTATTTTTCCATCTGGCAAGGGCTTCTAACCCGGTTGTCTTACCTGTTAGTAAATTAATTTGAGGTTGATAAAGAGGGAAAAACTCTTCTTTTTCTATGCCATCTAAAATCTCTTTTTCAGAAAATTCTTTTGCAGTTAAAGAAGATGTTTTCCCTGAAAAAACCGTTTTTGCCTTTTCTCTCATAATCTCATCAAGTATAGTCAAAAAAACCATCGGAACAATCGGCTTTTGACAAATTGAAAAATTAATCCCTTTTATTGATTCGGCATAAGTATCTACTGATTTCAAAACATCTTCCTGCATTGAACTTACTATTAATACATTTTTAACGGAAACAATTTTTATAGCTTCTTCAAGAAACTTCAAACCGTCGTATCCGGGAACATTCAAGTCAAGAATAAAAACATCAAATTGAATATCGGTTGTTTTTAAGAAATTATACGCCTCTTTCCCGTTTCCAAACTCCGCAATATGGCCAATTTCCAACTTCTTTAATATTGATTTAATTATATTTCTTTGAAAAATGTCATCTTCTAAAATAAAAACGTTTAACTTATTCATATACTCTATCAAAAAATTAAAACATTCTAATTTATTTTAGTATATAAAAGAATTATTTCAATTCTTTTTTTAAAAAAACTTACATTATTAATCTATTGCTTTTTCCCATTTTGTCAAAAAGGGGCAGGATTTGCACCCTGTACGCCAGAAACCTTTTAAGTAAAGAGGATTTATTTCTTTACCTGACAGTTTAATCAGCAATTGAATATGAGCGGTTGACCAGAATTTTATCGGGAAAATATGAAGAATGTTCTGCAATACCCTTTTTCGCGGTTTTCTTCTCCTCTTAAAGCTTTCCCCGTCTCTGTCCCCCATAAGGTAAACTTCAGCCCCCCACTTTTTTGCAAACTCATACATTCTTTCGGTTTTTTCAAAAGTACACCACCTTGAAAAGTCAGGCTCACCTTTTTTATCCAGACCTAAATCAAGAATTTTCAACTTAACCCCGTATTTATCGGCAAGGTATTCCGCATGTTCCCTGTTTTCTTTAAAATCAAAGCCTGTATCTGCATGAATACACAATAAATTTTCTTTATTCCATATTTCAACGGCAATATCCAGAACCGCCTGGCTGTCTTTTCCCCCGCTTAAAGGTATTACAGCCTTCATGCTTTTGTAGGGAGCAAGAAAGTTAACCGCCTCTCCTTTAAGCTTGTTAAGAATCCCTTTGTTTTTTTCAACTGTTTTATTAAAATCAATATTCAAATACTTTTTAGGTTTATTAACCTTCCCTATAACCTCAACCTCTCCTTTATCCGGCTTTTTTACCCTTAAAAAATTGTCCGCCTCAAGAAAGATATATTCCTCGTCATTATCCCTGAATACAAGGGTGTAATCAGGCAGATTAAAGTCAATGCCAAGAACCTTTTTAAGATTTCTCCCGTGTTCAGGGTAGAGAAAATAGCAATCAGTATCAATTGAAAGGGGAACGTTAAGCCTGTTTTCTCCTTTGAAAGAAAAAACCCCTTCTGCAAACTCCACTCCGTTTCTCATTTCAGACTTCGCATACTCTATTGTCTTAAAAATTGTGGAAACCTTCTCCGTTCTAACCTGAGGAGATTTTACCGATTTTACCGCAAAAAGGGGAGAAGAAAAGGATTTAAGCTCTTCTAACAACACCTTATCGTCGGAGCCTAAAAGAACAATATTATATTGAGAAAAATCAAAAGGGACACTGCTTAATTCTTGCAAACTCTTAGCTTTTATAGTATTCAGACTTATTTCCCAGTTTTTATAGTATTTTTTTATCACCATGGGCATTTTTCGCGCATCGCGCTTTGCCCTTACCCACAAATTAAGCATTAACCTTTTTTATAAGATTAAGGCTAATCTCGTTTACCTTTTCGGTTAATTCTTCTTCGTCTATGCCTATAACCTTTCCCTTTGCCACCGTAATTCTGCCGTTAACAATATTCAGCTCCACATTGTGGTTATATCCTGTAAAAACAATTGCTGCCAGAGGGTCTGAAAGGCTTCCTGCATACTGAAAGTCTTTTATGTTTATGCCTATTAAATCAGCCCCGTAGCCTTCTTTTATTGCTCCAAGCCTATTAAAACCTAACATTTCGGCACCGCCTGATGTTGCTATCTTCAAAGCATCCCTTGCGGTTAAAGCGTCATGGCCGTACCTTATCCTCTGCAAAAGCATGCAATTTCTTACCTCCCCAAGCATATCGGAGGAATCGTTTGATGAAGAACCATCAACAGCCAAAGATACAGGTATCCCCATTTCTACCATCTCTTTTACCCTTGCTATACCGCTTCCAAGCCTCATGTTTGAAGAGGGGCAATGGGCAACACCTGTTTTTGTTTCGGCAAGAAATTTCATCTCTTCGTCGTTAAACCAGATTCCGTGGGCAAAGAATACATCCTCTCCCACCCATTTTAGTTTCTCCATATACTTTAGCGGCCTCATTCCGTATTTCTCAAGACAGAACCTCTCCTCGTCAAGCGTTTCAGCAAGGTGGGTGTGAAGCTTTACCCCGTAGCTTCTTGCAAGCTTTTCAGATTCAGTCATTGTGCTTTCAGCTACATTAAAGGGAGAACAGGGCCCAAGCACAACCTTTGTCATAGCAAGCTCTTCTTCCCCGTGAAACTTTTCAATCACCCTTAAACTGTCCTTAATAACGGTCTCCGTACTCTGGCAAATTGAATCGGGAGGAAGCCCACCCTCGCTTTCGCCCATTGTCATTGAACCTCTCGTTAAGGCTGTTCTTATGCCAAGCTTCTTAGCAGCCTCAATCTGGATATCAAAAATCTCTTCTATCCCGTCAGGATAGAGATAATGGTTGTCTGAAGTCAGGGTGCATCCTGTTTTAAGCAACTCTGCCATAACAATGAGACTGGAATAGTAAATTGCCTCTTCGTCAATGTTTTTCCACACTTTATATAAATTAACCAGCCAGTCAAAAAGCTTTGCATTTTGAACAGGGGGGTAATTCCTTGTTAAAACCTGAAAAAAGTGATGGTGGGTATTTACAAGACCCGGCAAAATAACAAGGTTTGAACAGTCAACCGTCTGAACTGTATGAACCGATTCTATCTCAAAGTCTTTTCCAACCTTAAAGATTTTGTTTCCCTTAATTAAAATATCCGCATTTCTCAACTCTGTGTTTTTCTCGTCAAAGGTAGCCACATAGTAGCAGTTTTTAAGTAATAGCATATCTCACCTCTTAAACCTTGATATTATCCTTGCACAGTACAGGCAAAACAAGTGCCTGAATCACAAAAGGCAAAAGAATTATACCAAATGCATAGTAAATGTTAATATCGGCAATTATCCCTACAAAAGGGACAAAGAACAAACCTACAATTGAAACGGTTAAAAACAGAACACCGTTAACAGGCCCCTTTACGTTATCATCCGCTATGTAATTGATAAGAAAGTGAAAAGACGGAAAAAGGGTTGCCATAAAAAACGCTGTTAAACCGAAAAAAACAACGGAGTATTTGAACGGAGTGAAAAGCATTATACCGACATTAACCACGGTTAATACAGACATAACCACAATGTTTTTCTGCACCCCGAATTTTTTTATCTTTTTATTTCCGAAAAACCTGCTTATTGTAAAGATAGCCCAGAACATTGAAAGAACAAGAGAGTATTTTTTTATCCCTATATGATGAACGCTTTTAAAGAAATTTCCGGTCCAAACAACAATTGACATCTCGCTTGCCGCATAGAATCCCAGAAGCAGAACAAGTATTACTATTTTTTTGTCAAGCACCGCCCTTTTCAAATCACCGAACGAATAATCTTCGGTTTTGTAATTTTCAAAAGGATGGGAAAGAAACATAAACAAAACGATAAAAAAAACAATAAAGTAGCTCATATAAACATAGTTATAGGTAAATCCTCTGCCTACAATAGCCTTAACCACAATGGGGGCAATTAAACCCCCTATACCGAAAAATGAATGGTACATGGAAAAATCCTGATGTTTTAAAGGAAGGTGGGAATAGGTTGTAGCAAGAGAGGTCATTATAAGCCCGAATGTCATGGATATTAAAAAAATCCCTATCGCAAGGGTATAGAATCCGAGAATAGATGCAAACAATAACCCTGAAAACGCAGTGAAAAAACCGAATTTTAACCCGATTCTTGTCCCCTTTCTTGCAAGAAGGTATATTGCTATCAGGTTTGCGGATATAGTGCCAATTGAACTAAAAAAGGGAATCAGCCCCGACTTTCCTACACTCATTGAAAAAAAGCGTTGAAACTCGGTCATCAAAGCGGGAAAGGTATTAAGAAGCAGGGCTATAAAGAATACTCCCGAAAAGATTGTAATTTTTTTAATTAAAACACTGTTATTCATTTATCAATCTTCTTCCCACCTGACCATAAAAACAGAAAGCACGGTAAATAGAAAATAACCTATCGCTATGGCGCTCGAATAATTCATCTCAAAACCGGGAAGGTATATGCTTCCGTCAGGGTTCACAGAATGTATTAAACCTGTTAAAGTAAAAACAATTATTGTAGTGTTTACCACCAAAAAGCCTTTTACATTTTTTCTTATTAAAAAAGAAACCATACTTCCCCAGAGCATAGCGGTCAAAATAAAACCGTTTCCCAGAACGGTTATCGCCTTGTAGGTGGCAAGCATCTCTCCGGACAGATCCGCCATTGATTTGCCGAAAAATCCCATAAAAGAATTTACCTGCACCTGCACCAGGTTTGCTATTGAAGGAATAAAAGCAAACAACACTGCAGGTACCTCGTCTTTACAGACAATAAAAGACTGTTCGGCAATTTCAAACCCTACAAAGATTAAAATAGGAGCAACCGCAGCAACGGGGATAATATTTACAATACCGCCTATTATTCCGAGCATTCCCCCAAGCCCTATAAAAAGCCCGGTTGCAAGCGTATAGCCTGCCCTCGCCCCCATACGCTTGTAAGCGGGGTGCCCGATATAAGGGGTTGATTGCGCAACTCCGCCGCAAACCCCGGCAATAAGCGTTGCAACTGCCTCGGTTAACAATATATCCCTTGTTTTATAACTGTCTCCCGCAACCCTTGCGCTTTCGTTTACATTGATACCGCCTACAATGGTTAATATTCCAAAGGGAATAGCAACAGGCAAATAGTTAATAGCAAGCCTCATTCCCTTTAAAAAGTTCATATCAGGATACGGTATAAAAAAACCGAGAGAAACGGTTGTTGTAACAGATTCTTTTAAAGGCAACACATAGTAAATCAAGGTGCCTAAAGCGACAGCGGCAAAAACAGGAGGGATTTTGAAAGGCATTGTATGCCTTGCAAAAAAAGCATAAACAATAATGCCGAGAGCAACAATACCTACAATAGGAAGTTTAAAAACGTCAAGCATGGGATAAAAACCCAACAGAGCAATTCCTATTCCCCCGATGGAACCTAAAAGCCCCGCTTCCGGGAAGTACTTTTGAACATATTCCCCTAAAAACGAGAGAATAACCTTTATTATTCCCATAATCACAAGCACAGACATTCCCACATACAAAGTCAAATACGGGTCTTTTGTTTGAAGGTATACAGGGCCAAGCACAGTGAGGGTTATTCCCACTGTTGAAGGGGTATCTAACCCTAAAGGCATTGCGGTAACATTGTCTCTGTTTTCCTTTTTCATAAGGCGGTAAGCCATGTAGGTATAAACAAGGTCACCTATCATTACCCCTAAAGCAGTTGCTGGTATCATTCTTGTCATAATTATCTTTATAGGGTAACCGAAAACCCCTGTTAAAATTCCTGTCAAAATAACAAGATTGGTTACATTGTCAAGCATTAAACCGAAAAAAGCGTTAATATCCCCCTTGGCAAAAATCCTTTTCATCTACCCTCCCGCTATATGTGTTTTATTGCCGAAAGTTCTTTGCGGTTAAACAGATTGTTAATATGGTTTTTAGGAAACCTGGACAATAATTCTTTTTTCAAAATCTTAATCTCGTTTATTATCAACTCTTTGGTGTCATCGTTAAGAAAGGTGTAAAGTTCTCTGTAAATTGAATTAAGGCATATAAGGCTTAACAACAAAAGGTTGTTTTTCCTCGCAAGAGCAAGGGCAAGATGAAGTTTTCTATATGCCTCTTCCTTTCTCCCGTCCTTTGCTATAAGGTTGCCGTACATGAGGTAATAATAAACCTTCAAAAAATTGATATCGCTTGCCAGTATTTCGTCTTCAATAGCCTCCAAATCCTGTTCAGCATCAAGAAAATTTTTTCTGTCAATATCAAGTGCTATCTTCAAAAGCTTGCAATAGGTCTTTTCATAATAGCTTCCCACAGCCTCAAAAGACTGTTTAACAGTCATAAGGCCTGTGTAGGCTTCTTTCAAATTCCCTCTATAATAATCCAATAAAGCTTCATAAAAGGAAACCACAATCTGGGATTTTTTAAAATCAGAAGTGTTTGCCATCGCACCTGCCACAATAAGAAAGTTTTCAGCGTCAACCCATTCCCCAAGTTCCATGTAAAAAACAGCTTTCTCTATGTTAAACCTTATTAAAGCAGACTTGTCGTCTATTGTGTTTAAAAGTGTTTCAACCTGGTCAAGAAATTTGTCAGCCATAAGAAAATCGCCCTGTATTCTCTTGGCTTTCACCTTTAAAAGATAGGCGTCAACAAGCTGGGATATATTGCCTATGTTTGAAAGAATCTCCACAGCCATCTCAAGATACCTGTCAGCTTTTTCCCAGTTGCACTTTGCTATGTAGTGCCTGCCGAAGTTCATGTAAACGGCAGCAATGCCCGGCAAAAAAGAAGTTTCTTTGTAAATCTCGTAAGCTTTCTCCCACTTTGAATACGCCTCTTTCAGCTTTCCGTCAACATAATCAAGAAAACCTGAAAACTGATAGAGAGTGCCGAATTCCCTGCCGGGAATCCTGTTTTTCATTACACTTTCAGCAAGCCCGAAGAAAAGCTTTGCCTGATCTAAAATCCCTTCTCTCAACAGCAATGTGCCTATTTTAATATAAAGCTCGTGCAAATACTTCACCGGAAAAAGCTTAATCTTTTCCTCAGAAACAAGTTCGTACAGTATGTTTAAAGCGTCTTCAACCTTACCTGTTTTTGCAAAAAATTCTGCTTCATAAAAAGGAATGTCTATTTTGTCCCTGTCTTCAAGAGGCAATTTCTTCAGCCTTGTTATATACTTCTCGTTATCGTATGTTTTCCCGAGAAAAAAGTTCATTCTTATTATTGTTTTAAGGTAAAACTTTTTCTCTTTTACATCCTCGCAAAGCTCCAAAAGAATATTTCCTATCTCTATAACCTTTTCATTTTTATAGGTTCCCGAATAGTTTTCAAAAGCAAGCTTGTAAAATTGCCTGGCCTTTTCTCTGTTCCCTGCCATCAAATACCATTGAGCGGTTTTTTCAAAAGAAAACTCTCCAAGCTCTTCGTTAATTTTGGCTATTCTTAAATACAGCTTCGGGATTTCATCCTTTGTAAGCATTGAAATTACGGTATCCCTCAACTTTGAATGAACAAACATGTACTTTCTTGAAAAAGTTGCAATCATCCTTTTCTCAATAAGAGTGCCTATCTCATCGTAAACATTCCTCTTTTCCAGTACCTTTTCAAGAAAAGACTCTGAGACAGGCTCATGGATTAAAGCTATGTACTTCATTATCTCGAAAGCTGTTTCAGGGAGAGAATTGATTCTGTAATAGAATATCGATTCAAGCCTGTCTTCAAACTCAATCTCGCTGCCTTCTTTAAACTTCCAGATTCCGTTTTCTATGTAAAGAACTTCCTTTGAAATCAAGGTCTTAAACAACTCAGCTACAAGGAGAGGGTTTCCCGCCGTTCTATCGTATACAAAATCTACAAATTTGTAGCCTAAAAACGCTTTCGGGAAAGAAGTTCTGATCAACTCTGCCACATCGTCTTTGGTTAATGCTTTTAACTCTATTGTCTGGCTTAAATCTACATTTTCAAGCTCTTCAAGAAAGCCTTTAACATAATCAGGAAGCTGAACATCGGAGCGGTAATTCATCAGCCACAATGCATTTACTTTCTTGCTTAAAAAAGCCCTGAAAAACTGAACGGAAAATTCGTCTATATTCTGCAAATCCTCAACAAAAAATATAAAAGTCTCTGAATCGTCCTCGACAAGCTTTTTAAACAAATCTACAAAGTTATACAAAAACTTTGAGAGGATCTCTCCGTCCATACTCTCAAAAAGAACGGGAGAGAAAACAGGAGCATCGGAGTAAATAGCATGCCTGATAATAGAAACTATATCTTTATCAACCCCTTTGAAAAATTCAGGATCAAAATTAGGCATAAGCTTCTTAAACAATTGAATGGCAACATGGAATATTCTTTCACGAGACAGAGCGTAGGTTTTTCTTACCCTATAACCCTGTAATTGGGCATGAAGCCTGAACTCATTCATCAACCTTGACTTGCCTATCCCCGATTCCCCTCTTATAAAGATAAAAGGCTTTTTGTGTTTCTCAACATCAAGAGAGACAAGAAAGGCTTTCAAAAAGTTAAGCTCGTTGTTTCGCCCCACAAACCTGGGTTCAAAGAATAATTCCTCTTTCCCCCTTGGAGGCAGAATACTGAAATAATGCTTGTAAACATCATTTATGTCGTTTAAAACCTGAACCGCAGAGAAATACCTTTCATTAAGCTTCTTTGCTACAAGCTTTTTTATAATTTTGAACAATCTCTTTTCTTTGATTTTTTCAATCTGCTCATCTTTCAAGGTTTCAATGTCAAAGTACTTCTGGTTAAGGTTTATTCCGTTTCTTATAAGCAAAAGCTTTAGGAAAACCATGCCGAGAGAATAAAGATCAACTCTGTGATCTTTTTCCATCTCTTTTGAGAATAACTCGGGAGCCATATAGAATATGGTACCTCTCATAGATGTCTTGCTTATTTGAGATATGGGAAGAAACAATCCGAAATCCATCAGCTTCACTGTAAAATCAACATTGTCCTCTATTATTCCAAAGTTTTCCGGCTTTATGTCAAAATGAACAATGTCGTGGGAATGAATAAAGTGCAAAGCCCTTAAAATCTGAACAAGCGCCTTAATGATAGTCTCTTCGTCTTTGGTTATAAGATACTTTACAATGTTTACCTTCTCGCAATACTCCATTGTGTAATATATTGTATTTGTATCCTTGTTGTAGCCTATATCAAACACCTCAACAAGGTTTCTATGCCTGAGTGAATTCAGCAGAAAGAATTCGTCCTGCAACCTGGTTAAATTCTTCTTGTTTAATTTGCCGGTTTTAATTACCTTTAAAGCTACCGTTCTGTTTTCAAAAAGATCCCTACATAGATAAACGGTAGAAAAACCCCCTGTGCCTAAAACCTTTAACTCTACATACCTTTTTCTGTCAAAAGACATCTCTTTAACCTTCCTATTCCTATTTCAACCTTAGGGTCTTCAACAACCCCCTTAAAACACATATCCGTTAACTCCTCTATTTCAAAAAACAGTATCCTGTTTAATTCCTCATTCACACTTCCGTCCCCTTTTGCCTCAACCTTTTTGGCATCTGAAATATCAGCTGCAAATAAATGAATTTTTTCGGTAGACTGTCCGTGGGATGGGAAGAAAGAACCTCCGAGAGAGAAAACCTTTTCTTTATGAACAACAAAACCCGCTTCCTCTTCAAGCTCTTTTACAACCCTGTCTAAAACCTTATCATAGCCCAAGTCATCTTTTTCAAGGGAGCCTGCCACCGATTCGTAGACATAGGTGTAAACCCTGCTGTCTTTTAAAGGCAAAGCATAATCTTTTCTAAAGTAAATCGTAGGCCTGAAAGCCTTTAATATGCCTACAAAAATCTTGCCGTCTTTTATAAAAAAAGGTATTACCGCAACACAGTCATAACCTTTTCTGTCAAAAAACTCAATATTGTACTCCCTTGAAAGAGTATTGTCCTTGTATAGGTTTTGAAGCCTGTATTTGTGGTGGACAAAAAACGGGTTTTCAAATTGATTGCATATTTTGTGATCCAGAATTTTTACTTCTTTTATTTCCTTCACCTAACAAATTCTCCTTGTACTTAATTATAGCAATTAAACACAAAAATGCTCCAATAAAATCGGCTAAAAAGTCAAGAAAAGAAAATGTCCTTCCCGGAACAAAAAACTGATGCAACTCGTCTGAAAAGGCGAAAAACTGGGCAAATAACAGAATAGAAGGATATTGAGCTTTGGGAAAAGCCCAAAGTGCTAAAAACATAAATATAAAATATTCAACAAAGTGGAAAAATAAATCCTGGTAATTGAAAACAGATTTGATTTTTAAATTAGGAATAGATGACAGGTAGAAGATTAAAATCAGATAAAGAAAAAAGAATAAAGCCCTTCTCTTATCCAAAGTAGGGATGCCTCGGAAATTGATACATAAGGTATGCAAGTATAAGAGCAATAGCAAGAAGAAAAGCAAACCATTTAATAAAATGACGCACTATATCCCTTTTGGTATCGTTGTACAATACCGCAAAGAAAAAAGATATGCAGAATGTGTAAATTAAAAGGTTAAAAAAATGGCTTTTCATAATAAAAAAAGAAAAAGCCGCAAAGGAAACCCCTTGCGACTTTTTTATTCTTTTGTTTCTTCTTTATCTTCAGCTTTCTCTTCTTTTACTTCTTCTTTCTCTTCAGCTTTTGACTCTTCTTTTGTTTCAGCCTTTGCCTCTTTCTTTTTAGCCTTAGGCTTTCTTCCCCTCTTCTTCTTTGGAGCTTCTTCTTTTACCTCTTCTTTAACTTCAGCTTTTGCTTCCTCTTCAACCACAGGTTCTTCCTCGGTAACAG